>OQVT01000552.1_pt1 | contig 21319 bp, 16 predicted proteins | sample 1691561 | NCBI WGS metagenome assembly OQVT01 (sample SAMN03418260, study PRJEB22391) | human gut metagenome | biome: human-gut; feature: organic feature; material: feces | host: Homo sapiens | place: Tanzania | collected 2013-01 | reverse complement strand
ATACAGTGCTTTCAGAATTCAATTCAATCGCAGAATACTGGGCTCAGCTCAACAAGTTTAAAGACGTCGATTTAATTCAGAAATATAACGAAAGCATGGACATTTACAAAAAGACAATGGCAAATACCTGCTTATACTTTCTGCTGGAAATTGGAATATTACAAGAGAGCTCTCAGATAACGAGTTAAAGGATTTTGCTGACACTATAAATGAAGCTAGAGGAATATCTCAAATCATCTCTATATTTAATTGTACAGCAGAACAAGCTGAAAAGCTTAGAGATGCTTGGGGAGAAGGAAAAATTAATCGTTCCCATCAGGCGTGCCGAAATTGCGATTTTAAACGCAAAGACTGCTTTCGTTGCCAATTCGTTTGTCAAAGTCCTTTAGAAGAAGCAATGTTCCTAGAGTTCAAAAGAAGAGATATAGATGTTACTTTGCAAAAGAGAATAAGCAAAGATGGGACTTCTTATGATTATCCAGAAAAGATAGACAAAGAGACAATTCTAACAATCCCTGACTTTTATATTGAAAACGAGAAAAATAAAGTTTGCATATATGCCGATGGTAAAACCTATCATTACAACAATGAGTACCAAGGGATAAGAGATAGAAGCATCGACATTGCACTTCAAAATTTAGGATACAAGGTTCTAAGATATACAGGGTCACAAATTAGGGATAATGTAAAGGCTGTGGTTGACAACGTAATCAACAGCACAAATTAAAGCCACATAAAACCTTTTTTTCTCGAGAAAAACCACCAATCCAAGAAAGTCTTAGCAGAAAAACTGTTTCCGCTGACATCTCCCCCAATAAAAAAGGCTCAAGCACATTTTTGTGGGGATGAGTAGTCTCTGCACTTGGTGCGCCTTCTGCACCGCTCCCAGATCTTGAGGAAGAAATACCTTGTATCCCTGAAGCCGTAGGCCTGCCTCCTGAGGGTCTTGATCATGTTGTTCGTGCCTTCGACGGGGCCGTTCGAGAAGTGGAACACTGCATGGGTCACAATGCCGCCCACCCTCCTTTCGAGCATCCTCCACACCTTTTCAAGCTCGGGGATTCCAGAGGCTTTGACCACCGATACGAACTTCTCCAACGACAGCTCCATGACCTTGGGGTCCCTGCAGGCAAGAGCCGACTGCAGCATCTCCCTGAACACATAGGCGGCCTGGATCCTCTCGTTGGAGGAGGGTATCCCCTTGAGTCTGGCTTCGCCGCACATGCGCCACTTGCGTTCGCCGTCGGGCAATGGAAGGCCTTTTCGTTCATAGGTCTCGTAGAGCATGAGGTTGTGCGCCTTTGAGGCCTCGTCCCTTGCCTTGAGCGTCGTCCTGTTGGCGAGGATGAGGAAGTTGCTCCTCTTCAAGACCGAATGCGAAAGCTTCAGCTCCTTCGCCAACGGCCAATCCTTCTCCTTCCTCGCCTTCTCGATGCCTTCCAGCAGACGCCTCTGTTCGCCCCTGCGGATTTCCGTAAGTACGTTGTCGTTGTAGTGCTTGATTATGTGGAAGGGGTCGTAGACTATCTTGATCCATGGGCAGAGTTCCTCGAACACGGAACTGAACTGGGCGTTCATATCCATCGAGACGCCCACGATACCCTTCATGACATCAGACCCCATCCTTCGGATGAAGTGTTCCGCCTGCGCCTTTGTGCTGCCCTCCTCGAGGAAGATCACATGTCCGGTGCACAGATCGACCACGACTGTGGCGTACCTGTGGCCCTTGTGGAGACTGAACTCGTCTATGCCGATGAAGGTGGGTCTCCTTTCGGGTTCCATGCCACCGTAGATGGATTCGAGCCTCTCCTTGTCCAGCATCCTGACGATGTTCCTGTTTGTGCCCATCATGTCCGCGATGTTGGAGATTGTGGAACGATCCCTCTCCAGGGCGTCCGCTATGTCCTTGAAGAACAGCCATGTCATGTTGTGGCCTTTCGCCTTGAAGGGGATCGCATTGCGTCGGATCCTGCCGCAGACAGGACATCTGTAGACCTTGTAGTGCACCTCGACGTCTATCCGTGCGAAGCTCAACCCCAGATGCTTCAACGTACGGCTTCTGGTGTCGCTGACATGCATGGAACGTCCGCATCCACCGCAGACCGGCGGTTCCTCGACGAGGTCCCCTACAATCGTCTGGACCACGAGGCTCCTGCCGTCGTTCGTGGTCTCGGTCCTGTCCGCAAGGTTTCCCTTCACCCTTGGGCTTTGCAGATGAAGCATCGTTCCGCTATACTGTTCCATGGTGGCTCCTGTTACATTGAGTGTGGTAACTCCAACATAACATGGTTCGCCACCTTTTTCTTTCACTTTCTGATTGTCTTCAACTGGAATCCCCACATTTTTGGGCAAGAGCCATAAAAAAAGGGGTATGTTCACTTTTTAACAATATGGGTGCTGATTTTTATCTACAAACTGGAGAAAATGCTCCAACCGCTATTTCATGTTATATCTTTTAATGATAGCAATTAGTAACGTCTTTACAGATAAAGAGTTTCAAACACGGGGTGTTCAACTTTTTGACATCAATACTACCGTCTCCATATGCGCCGTCTGTGGATAGAAATCGAACATCTTGATTGAGATTGGACGGTAGCCAAGTTCCGACAAACGAAGAACATCCCTGTGCAGTGTTGGAGCGCAGCAGGAAACATACACGATTCGAGAAGGATTCCAAGAGGCAATCATGGCAGGGACTTCCTTGGCAAGGCCAACACGAGGAGGGTCTACGATTACGGTATCAACACCCCGTCTTTGAGGGTTCCATTTCTCTACAGGAGACGTAAAGAACGATGTCTTTGAAAGATTCCTTTTGGCCAAGTCCAGACAATGCTTGTTCATCTCAACCGCAGTCACTTCGTACTTGTCCTCAAGGTAGGCGCTGAACGTACCAACGCCGCTGTAGAGATCCATCACCCTACTGCCATGAACGTTCGCCACTACATAATCGATCAAAAGCGGCAACAGCTTCAAATTGGACTGGAAGAACACGGAATTGGAAACAGGAAGCCTGCGCCCGTTTACAGCAATCCACCCAATTCCGTTGCCGTACAGAACCCCCGCATCGGTGGTGATGCATGGAAGCTCCATATCCTTGAGCTCCCATGCATTCAGACGCGGCGGTTCCTTTATAAACCCATTGAGAGCTTCGTCTGCAATGATGCAGCTCTCTATGCCAACGGTTGAGTTCGACCTCTCAGCGCAGAACCCAAGCTTTGCCTTGCCGTTGCTTATACGGTACTGGAAGCGAGCGCGACTGCGGTAATGGAACTCATTTGGACATTTCACCGTCTCAAGGAACTCCAAGTCCCCGCAATCTGAAAACAGTTTTCGCTGCAGTTCTTCCTTCGCACTGACCTGGGCTTCGTACTCAAGTTCAATCCAAGGACAGCCGCCGCATTCGCGGCTGTACGGACAAGGAGAAACTCGCCTGTATGCACTTCTCTCTACAATATCCAAAGGCACGGCGGTGCAGTAGTCCTTCTTCTCCTCCGTTATGCGGACCTGTGCGGTTTCGCCAGGAAACAAACCATCGAGGAAAACAACCCTGCCATCATCAAGGCGGCCTACAGTGCGGCCACCCTGAACGAACTCACCTGCCTTGACAATCATAAAAGCGCACTCACCTCTTCTGGGCCATCTCTTCAAGCTGATCGACGTATGAAGCGATTATATCCATGCCTTCCTGCCAGAATGCAGGATCCTCAAGGTCTATGCCGGCTGTGAGGGCCACATCCTTGGCTGGAAGCTGACCTGTCAAAGACAATAGCTCATTGTACTTCTCATAGAAAGGTCTCTCGCCACCACACTTTGAAGTTTCACCTGAAGCCTCACAGGCATTGGAAGCTGAACTTGAACCACAGCAACATCCACACTTAGAATCCTCTCCTGAAGACAAAGCTTCACCTGAAGCCGCACAAGAAGATTCTGCTCCTTCGCTCCTATGATAAAGACCAAGGGCGAACAGCTGCCCAAACGCATACGGATAGTTGTAGAACGAGAAGCCCGTGCTGTAGTAGTGGCCCTTGACCGCCCACATATACGGATGAAGTAGGTTCTCGTCAAGGCCATCGCCATAGGTCTTCTTCTGGCAGTCGATCATTATCTCGCAAAGCTCGTCAGGCATGAGCTCACCATTCTTGCGGCGCTCAAAGAGCTCACGTTCGAAATAGAAGCGGCAAAGGATGTCCACGCACACCTGGCAGGCACCTTGGACGAACTGCTCAATGATGGAAAGCTTCTCGTCGCCTGTCGCCTGCTCTACAGCGCCTTTGAACACAATGAACTCGCTGAAGATGGAAGCCGTCTCGGCAAGGGTCATAGGATATGATGCAAGCATGGAAGGCTTCGTGCTTACAATGTGGTCATGCCATGCATGTCCAAGCTCATGGGCGAATGTGGAGACACCATCGTATGTGCCGTCAAAGTTTGCGAACACACGGCTTTCCTTGATCTTTGGCATGTATATGTCGTATGCACCGCCAGTCTTCCCTGCACGAGGAAGAGGATCTATCCAACCGTTGTCGAACGCATGGGCTGCAAACCGCCCCATGGCAGGATTGAAGGACCCATACTGCTTGACCACAAAGTCGCGGGCCTCTTCCAAGGAGTATGACATATTGGCATCGCCAACTGGTGCGAACAGGTCATAGAACGCAAGCTTGTCCACACCAATGAGCTTGGCCTTTGCCTTGAGATAGGAGCGGAACATAGGAAGGTTCTTCTCCAACGTACCAATGAGGGCATCCAGGATCTTCTGGTTTATGCGAGCACCATGCATGGACCTCTCAATTGGACTGTTCCAGTGGCGGCGCTTCTCCAAGGAAAGGCAAGTACCCTTCACCCCGTTGAGAGCGTACGCGAATGAAATCTCGTGTTCCTTCCAAACCTTGAGCTCCGCTTCGTATGCCTTGCGCCTTGTCTCGCGGTCTGCACTTGTAGCAAGTGAACGAAGCTGGATTACGGTCAAATCCTCGCCATCCAACGAAGCGCATGCACTGGAGGAAACGGCCTCCTGAAGCCTGTCGTAGCTGTCGGATCCGCTTCTCATAAGGTCTGCGGCAAGCTCCTCCATCTCCTTTGGCATCTGATGCTTAGCTTCGTCGGCAACCTCGCCCAGCACAAACGCATACTCCGGATGCTCAGTGCAATACGAAGCCACTTCATCTCCATGCGAAGCGACATACTCAGTAAAAAGCGTATTGCAAACAGCGCTGTCCATGGAAAGCTCTTCAACCTTGTTGAGGGCGTTCACAGCCGCCTTGTCGGTCGTATTGGTCGAAACCTGACAGTAGGCATACGAAGAAAGCGTCGTCGAAAGGTCTCCTATCTCGTTCATTGCGTCAATCAAGCCAGCGAGCGAAACACCATGCTCAGAACCACAGCCGCACGAACTACATGAGAGGCCGCCTTCAAGGCTCTTTCTAAACGAATCCAAAAGACTCTTGAGCCTTGCAAGATCCGCGTTGAACTCCGGCGAGTCCACTGCCGGATATATTGGGGTCAAATCCCATCTCTTCTCTTCCATGAAATCCTCCACTTGCCACGAAATGCCAAAACATTCAAAGGCAAAGCCTCTTGAATCCGCCAAACCCGCAGCACACATCGAATATAAAACTCAAACATCAAGCCCAAACTCGGCAATCTTGTTTATGAGGGTACGTCTTGTGATACCAAGCTCATCAGCCGCCTTGGTGCGGTTCCCCTCCCAACGGCGCAGAGCCCTTTCAATGGCCTGCTTCTCAATATCCTTCAACGAAACAGCCTCATCTCCAAACGCTAGGCCACCACAAGAAGTCTCTTCTCCAAAAGAAGGTTCAAGCTCATTGGCTCTCAGGTCCAACTCATCCTCACCAATTATGCTGCCGTCAGTGAATATGGCGGCCCTTTCAAGGATGTTCTCAAGCTCCCTTATGTTTCCATGGAACCTATACTCCTTAAGCTTCTCCATAGCCTCAGGGGTAAGCCCCGTGAACTGCCGTCCCATCCTTGAGTTCAACTTCTTCAATATCCACGAAACCAAAAGAGGTATGTCCTCCTTGCGTTCCCTAAGAGGCGGAACATGGATGCGCACGACGTTGAGCCTATAGAACAGGTCTTCCCTGAACGACCCCTCGCGCACCATGTCCTCAAGGTTTCGGTTGGTGGCGCATACTATGCGTGCGTTTATTGGAATGGGCTGCGTGCCGCCAAGCCTTGTTATAGTGCGCTCCTGAAGCACACGCAGGATCTTGACCTGCAAAGAAGACGGCATCTCCCCTATCTCGTCCAGGAACAGGGTGCCTCCGCTGGCAAGCTCGAACATGCCCGTCTTGCGTGACACGGCTCCAGTGAAAGCACCCTTCTCATAGCCAAAGAGTTCGCTCTCAAGGAGGTTTTCAGGCACACCTCCAATGTTTATGGCAACGAACGGCCCTGCGGAAAGGGGGCTCTGCTCGTGTATCGTGCGGGCGATGACCTCCTTTCCAGTACCGCTTTCACCTGTCACCAGGACACTTGAGTTCGTGAGGGCTATCCTTGAAATCATGCTCTTTATGCGCTGGATCTGAACGCTCTCGCCAATGAACGCATGGTCCTGAGGCAGCCGCTCCTCCGTCTCCTGGATGTTCCTGAAGTTCTGAGCCTCCACAAGCCTCTTGAGCTTTATGACCACCTCCTCAGGATTGAAAGGCTTCACTATATAGTCCTGCGCACCGTGTTTGAGAGCCTCTACGGCGTCTGTTATCTCCCCATGGGCGCTCACCATGACGATTGGCATCCTAAAGCCTTCCTGCCGTATCCAGCGTATGAGTTCAAGACCATCCATGCCGGGCATGCGAAGGTCTATGAGGCATCCGTCGAACGGCTTCTGGCTAAGCAGTCTCTGGGCCGAGTATGCGTTCTCAGCACCCTCGCCCTCAATGCCATCGGTCTTGAGGTATCGGACCATAAGGTCCCTTATGTTGGTCTCGTCGTCTACGATGAGAATATTCATGCATGCACCTCGTTGTGTTTCAGGCAAGGAAGCACGACTTCCGCCACAGTGCCGCCTCCGTCCCTGTCGTATAGCTTGAGCGTGCCGCCTACGGCATCCACGAACTCACGCGAAATGGAAAGCCCAATGCCGGACCCATATATCTTGGTAGTGAAGAACGGGTCGAATATCTTGTCCTTCGTCTCCTTGGGAAGACCGTCGCCGCGGTCCATCACCTTGACCACCACGGTGTCCCTACGCCCCCTGCGAATCTCCACGCAAACCTGAGGGTCCCTCTCCTTCGTGCTCTCCGTTGCATTCTTTATAAGGTTTTCGAAAACGGATCTGGCCCTATCCTCGTCAAAATACACATAAACCCCACGTTCAAGACCGATATTATCGCCAACAGCCATCTCAATTGGCGTCGCGAACAGGCCTGCTATGTTGGAGATGAACCCCACGAGCTCTATATCGACAGGATTCCCCACAGGGTTCTTAAGAAAATCGCTCACTTTGTTCGTAAGATTCGTAAGACGCTGGATCTCATTGTCCATCACCTTGAGATCGTCATGGTATTCAGGAGGAAGTAGCTTCTTCAAAAGCGCGCTCTGGATAGTCATTGCGCTCAGCGGATTCTTTATCTCATGCGTGAGTGTGCGCGCCGCAGCCCCAAGCTTTGCAAGCCCTTCGTTCTTCTGAAGCTCAATTCTATAACGCCTGTTGGTGCTGTACATATTGAGTATAAGCGCAAAAAACAATGTGATCAGCACAATGGAGGCTATTGTTATGATATTGACCCATCTGACACCTGAGTAGTATGACTTGCCATCGAAACGCACATAGATTATCTCAGGGAAATCGTAGGGTATCTTGACAGTCCCATCCTGGGATATGCTTATGCCTCCGGCCTCAAGCGCAACGTTCAACCGGGAGAGTCTGAAGTATTCGATCTCCTTCGTCTCGTCATCCATTAGATATATCCCCAAAGTAGAATCCTGGTTCCGTTGACGCGCCCTCACGAGCTTTGACAATGGAATAGTGGACGGGGCATCTCCAAGCTTGGTGTAGACCTGTCCGTTTGAGGAGTATATCCCAATTCCTGACACCCCTTCGTCCTGCATCGCCGCCATGGCCTTTGACGTGCCGTCTGAAAGTGCAAGGTATATCGAGTTGAACGATTTTTCGGACTCAAACTTCATTTCAAGCGTAAGCTTTTCAAGGAAGCTTCCATGAAGGACAAACACCAACGACAGGAGCATTATATAGACTATTGCAAGACCTGCAAGCACGAACGGACGCTCCTTTCCTTCAAGGATCTTCCACTTGCGTTTTATCGTCTGCGGCGTCTTTTCGAACGGTATGCCCTTCATACATTGGATTATATCCATAAACCCTTTGGGCCACAACAGAATCCGTGCGCATTCCGTGCGTCCCATGAGACCCGTAAGCCCCATAAGGCCCGTGCATCCCATAAACCCCATAAGCCCCATCCAGCCCATAAGGCCCGTGCGCCCCGTAGCCACAACCGCACACCTTGAACAAAACAACTCGTTGCAATAGTCTATAAAGCACAATGATAAAGAAACATATTGAAGACCAGCTTCTTGCAGAACACCTGAGCAAGATAGCTGAAGATGGCAGGCAGGTAATGTTGCTCGCTGATGGCCAGATCCGTCTTACAGGCTTAGGCGGAACCACTATGGTGAACCAGATGCGCGCAAACCACGGCCTTGGTATATTGGAGACTCTAGTTCTGGGTCAGGCCTACATAGCCGCAGGGCTTATGGCATCGTCCGTGAAGGGAAACGACAGGATTCAACTTTCAGTCGAATGCGGAGGCCCAATAGGCGGCGTATACGTGGAATCCTGGGCGTGCGGAGCCGTGAGGGGCTACCTCAAGAACAACCCAATACACATAGAAAAACCACTTGAAAGCGCAGACCTATCCCTGCTCTACGGTCCAGGCTTCATAAGCGTATCCAAGATACTCGAGGGCTCAAAGACCCCTTTCACAGGACAGACCATGATGCAGTACGGAGACCTTGCGAAAGACCTCGCCCTCTACTACAACGAAAGCGAACAGACTCCAACCATGTTCTCACTTGGCATTCACTTCGACAAGGAGGGCAGAGTCATGGGAGCCGGTGGGCTGTTTCTGCAGGCAATGCCAGGGTGTGACGAGAAGGTATTGGACGAACTTCAGGCAAAGAGCGCAAGCCTTCCATCCATAGCAAAGGCACTTGCAAACGGCCAGACCGTCCAGGACTACTGCACAAGCGTGTTTGCAGACTACGGCATACAGAACCTTGCAAGCGAGCCTGTGGCGTTCTCATGCCCATGCAACAGGGATAACTTTGCAACGTTCCTTTCAAGGCTTCCACTTGAGGAGAAGAAGGCCATACTCCAAGCAGGGAAGTTCCCATTGGAGCTTCAGTGCTTCAACTGCGGCACTACATACGGCTTCGACGAAGAGGAAGTGAAGCGCATCTTCGATTCCACCGAAAAGTAAACCCACGAGAAGTGAACCCAAAGAAACAACACAGGAGAAACATATGATTTTCTTTGCATCGGCATCGGCAAACCAGAACGACCTCGTAGAGAGAGAAGCCATAGAAGCAGGAGCCACCGACACCAACGTAAGCTCAGGTGGCGTGGAGTTCTCAGCAGACCTTGAGACGGCATATCGCTTCAGTATGTGGACGAGAAGCGCAACAAGGCTTTTGGTACTCATCCACCGCTATGACAAACTGGAATCCACGGACGAACTCTATGAGCATTCCAAAACCCTTCCATGGGAGAACTGGCTCAGCCCTGAAAAGACGTTCGCCATAACGGAGACCGTATCGGACTGCCGCTGGATACGAAACAGCCACTTCGCCTCGCTCAGGCTCAAGGATGCAATCGTCGAAAGATGCAGGGACAACTACGACGGGGAGCGTCCGTCCGTTGACAGGGACAATCCGGACATAGTATTCCACCTCCACGTGAACCGCAATCTTGTAAGCTGGTACGTTGACTTTGCAGGACGGGACCTCTCGCACCGCGGCTACAGGACATCCCAGACGCAGGCCGTAATGGGAGAGTTCATGGCAGCCTCCCTTCTCTACCGCAGCGACTGGTACAAGAAGCTCAGGGCCTCGTTCGATGACGAGAGCGTGGAGGCTCCAACGTTGCTTGACCCGTTCTGCGGCAGCGGAACGATATGCATAGAAGCTGCACTCATGGCCTCCAACACCGCACCAGGACTCCTCAAGGCCGATTCCTTTGCGTTCACAAAGCTTCCAATACACAAACCAGAACTTTGGGAGAAGGTCAAAACAGAGGCCCAAGATGCACAGAAAGAGTGCAAATGTAGGATCATAGGTTGGGATATAGACCCCCGTGCAGTCGAGATCTCCAACTCCAACGCATTTGCGGCTGACGTGACGGACATGGTCGAGTTCGAAGTCAGGGACTTCACCAAGACCACTCGAGAAGACGTCCCATCCCAGACAGGCTATATCGTGACGGACCCACCTTACGGAGTAAGACTTGACAGCGGATCAGCTGCCATAAGAAAGCTCTACACGAAGATGGGAGAGGTCATATGCCAGGTGTTCTCCGGGTGGTCCATAGCAATTCTGTGCGGCAACAGCGAACTGTTGAGCTTCATAGACCTCAAGCCAAACAGGACGAACACGCTCTTCAACGGCGGCATAGAATGCCAGGCGGCGCACTACTACATCTTCAGCGAAGAGGAACGCCAGAACATGATGGAGAAAGCGAAGGAAAGGAAAGCCCAAAGACTTGCCCAGCCGCTCTCTCCTGGTGCTCAGATGGCTGCGAACCGCCTCAAGAAGAACCTTGCCACCATTGGCGAAGAGATGAAGAAACAAGGAGTCACATCCTACCGTCTCTATGATGCAGACATGCCTGAATACAGCGCAGCCATAGACGTCTATGAAGGCAAATGGATAAACCTTCAGGAATATGCGGCACCAAGCTCCATAGATCCAGAGGATGCACAGAGGAGGCTCGAAGAGCTCATTCTTGCAACCGAAAGAGTAACAGGAATAGACTACGAGAACATCTATGTCAAACGCAGGGAGATCCAAAAAGGCGCGAACCAGTATATGAGACGCAGCTCAAGCTCCCACTACATGATAGCCAACGAGAACGGCCACAAGTTCTTCGTCAACTTTGCAGACTACCTCGATACTGGGATATTCCTTGACCATAGACCTGTAAGGAAGATGATTGAAGGCATGAGCCGAGACAAGAGGTTCCTCAACCTCTTCTGCTACACCGCAACTGCCACTGTGTACGCAGCAGCAGGCGGCGCACTGTCAACGGTAAGTGTGGATACCAACGCCAACTACCTTGACTGGGCCATGCGCAACATGCAGGCAAACGGCTTCAATACGATGAACCACTTCTTCTACAGGGACGACTGCCTTGCATTCCTCAGAGAGAACAGAGATGTGTTCGACCTCATCTTCTGCGATCCTCCAACGTTCTCCAACAGCAAGGGACGAGGAAGCTTTGACGTACAGCGCGACCATGGATATCTCATCCGCTGCTGCATGAAGCACTTGGCAAACGGCGGCACACTCATCTTCTCCACAAACTACACCCGCTTCAAGATGTTTGGAGAGATATTCGAGGACTTCATAGTGGAGGACATCACGGACAGCACGATTGGCGATGACTTCAAGCGCAACAGCAAGATCCACCAGTGCTACCTTATACGTCACAGAACAGCTCAGGCACAGTACATAGAGCCAACGAAAAAGACGGTCCTTATAAGAAAGGCGGTCAGGAAGTTCTGACCGCTGCATCAAGACATAAAACGATAAAGCAACGCCCCTCATGAGTAACTGCCTGAGGGGCGTTTTCGTTTTTCCAAAGACATCGGTCTTAGATTCGCATTGTGTTCAAAAGGCTATTTCGTCTCCTCGCAAGGCATGTTCTGAGCTTCCTTTGCCTTCTTGGCCTTCTCCTGTGCATCCTTCAGGTCGTTCATAACCCTTATGATGGAGAACAGAACAAGAGCCGTGAGCAGGAACTGGATGATTGCCTGAAGAAGGGATCCATAGCGGATTGCAACCTCAGCGGTCGTGTCGGTTGCGGCCTTGAGGACGATTCTAAGATCCGTGAAGTCCATATTGCCAATCAGGAATCCAAGAAGAGGGTTCAGTATATCGTTGACGAACGAATTCACGACATTGGTGAACATTCCGCCAACGATGATGCCAACAGCCATATCAATGACGCTTCCGCGCGATATGAAGGTCTTGAACTCTTCGATGAAGCCCTTCTTTTCCTTGTCTGCCATACTATGCCTTCCTTAGAATCAGAACTCGAACGAAAGGTATGCCTTTGCGTTTATGGCGTTGCCCTTGGACGTCTCTGGGTACAGGGAATAGCAATCCGTCACTTCAAGGCCAAAGCCAAACACGTTGCCAAGTCTGAAACGTGCGCCAAGCTGTGCCGCGACACCAGCGGTGTAGCTCTCGAGGGCGCTAAGATGAGCTGAAACCTCTCCGCCTACGCCAAGGTACAGGTCCATCCAGGAAGATACAGCATAGTCTGCAACGAGCATGACATCCAAAGTTCCATTGAATGCTTCAATGCTTATGTTCTTGAGGTCCTTGAATGTATCCAGGCTTGTATATGCTGCAGCCTGGATCTTTGCACCGAACCCAAACGAACCGGTTCTTCCAAACAGGAACGTGTATCCAAGGGATGCGCCAACAAGGTGTGCATTGGCATCGAAAGGAATCGTGTTTCCATATACAGCGCCAAGGTCTATGCGGGACTTTGCAGGATAGACTGCAGGGGCTGCCTTTGGAGCCTCTTCTGCGGAGACTTCTGCAACAGGAGCTTCCTGTACGGCAGGTCCCTCTACAGGAGCCTCTGGCTGGACTTCTTCATCCTTTGTTTCAGAAGCAGTCTCAGAGACCTCCACGCCTGTCTCTGAATCTGCAGCTGGCTCAGCAGCAGGTTCAGAGCCTTCGACAGGAACCTCTGTGGTCTCTGCCGTTTCTGGAACCTCAGCGGCGGCAGCCTGCAGAGTCTCATCCTCCACGGCAGCGGATACCGTATGGCTGCTTGCACTCCAGTTTGCACCGTCGTATGACTGCTGGAGGTACAGAATGTGCTCGACAGATACGTCAATGTCATATGATGCGCTCAGGACATCTGCATCGACCACAGTCCATTTGTCTTCCTCTTCGCCATCGAGCTGATAGCGGAAATACTTCACGTCGGGGTCATTCTGCGACCAGGACCATGTCACTGTGGCATCCAAGGCGAATGCACCTGCAACCACAACAAGAAGCAAAGCAATAAGAATAGATGCTCTCTTCATAAGAATATCCTCCTAAAAAGGGCGGCAGTGGACGAATCCACGCCATCGTTTCATTATTTCTCCCACAGGATTTCAGGATAGAAACCCTGCTTGGTCTTCTCCGCCAGATTGAACCTTACGGTCTCTCTGTCTTCCTTGTAGGTCATTCCAAACCACTTGTCGTGAGATGACAGCACCCTAAGGCTTCCAAGCCCCTTGGATACGATCTCACCTGCGCAGTTTGGAAGAAGGGCCTCCGCCTTTGGCTCCGTGGCGTTCACCTTGATGAAGTCCTCGAAGTACTGGGTCATGTATTCGAACACCTTTGGAGTGAATCCAAAGAAGTTCATGGAGACCTGTTCCTCTCCCGTCAAATATACATCGCCTTCAGGCAAATGGGAAACTATCCTGTCACCTTCGTACTCTATCTTGGTGTTCTCCCTCATTCCAAGAAGGTAACCATCCTTGACCTGACACACACCGCGTGAGACGCTTCCTGCAGGGCTCATGGTGTTCTTGAGAAGATATCCAACCATTGCGTGCTCTGTGCTGTCGTTGTCCAGTTTGGAAAGGTAGCCACCAAGCGTCTCGTATGCCTCACGTCCATAGTAGTCGTCGCAGTTTATCACTGTGAAAGGAGTCTTCATTACGTCCTTTGCACACAGCACAGCATGGACGGTACCCCAAGGCTTGGTCCTATCCTTGGAAGCGGCGATCTGCTCAGGAGTCAGCAGGCTGTCATGCGTCTGGAACACATATTCTGCATCAATGTTCCTTGCAATCCTGTCGAACAGCCTTTCCCTGAAGTCCTTTTCAATGTCAGGACGTATGATGAACACCACCTTTCCATACCCACTTCTATGGGCATCGTATACACTGTAGTCGATAAGCGTCTCACCATGAGCACCAACCGAATCCAACTGTTTGACTCCGCCATAGCGGGATCCCATCCCTGCGGCAAGTACCAGCAATGAAGGTTTCATGTACCAATTTCTCCTTTTATCCTGCAATTTCCTTTATTATCACAGAAAGGAACTCCAACTTCAAGCTTCAGCACAAAGGCCTGTCTATCTCAACGATGAAATACAGCGGGTTCTCAGCCTTGACTGTTTTGTCAAGGTAATCGGCTATGAATGTATCGGTATAGTCCTTGTCCTGTGGGACCTCGCAGTCCAATACCACGTTCGTGTGGGAGGGCCCGTCCACCATCCTTATGTCGTGGAAGTGGAGCGTGGGGTCCAGCTTGGCAAGCGCATCCGCAACCTGCTTCTTGAGCGCATCCAGCTTTGGGTCCCCAATTATGACCGGGTCCATGTGGATGGTGAGCGAAATTCCCATCTTGTTCTTGAAGTCGCGCTCTATGTTGTCTATCTTGTCGTGCGCCTCAAGCATGCTCATGGAGGCATCCACCTCAACGTGCACCGTCACGAAATCGTTGTGCACCCCGTAGTTGTGGATGGCAAGGTCATGGATGCCAATGACCACATCGTAGGACTTGAGCGCATCCGTTATCTCCTTAACTCTCTGCGGCGTAGGCACAATCCCAATGATTGGCTCAAGCTCCTCCCCCAGCGTGCGTATGCTGCTTACAATCACGAACACAGACACCGCAAGGCCAAGGTATCCGTCCACATTTACATTGAACACACCCATCACCACCATGGCAACGAATATGGCACTTGAGGACACGATGTCGTTCTTCGTATCCTGGGCATTCGCCTCAAGCGTCTTGGAACCAATGGCCCGTGCAAAATCGTTGTACACGAAAGCCTGCGACACCTTCCCCAAAATGGCAAGAAAAAGCATCACGTACGTGAGAGGGCTTATCACCAAATCCTGAGGCGCTATTATCTTTGAAATGGACTCCTTGGCGAACACGCAGCCCATGGCCAGCATGAACAGGGCAATCACGAAACCCGCCACGTACTCGTATCTTGCATGCCCGTAGGGATGCTCGTGGTCCGGCTTCTTTCCCGCCAGCCTAAAACCGATGATGGTGAGCACACTCGTCGCACAGTCCGACAAGCTGTTCGCAGCATCCGCCATGATGCTCACACTGTGCGACACCGTCCCAACGAAGAGCTTGGCCAAACCCAGCACAAGGTTGGTTGCAACCCCGTACGCACCAGCCACATCCGCATAGCGCCCCCTCACCTTGGGGTTCTGAGTATCCTTGTAGTCCTTTACAAACAACTGCTTGAGCATCACTTGATTATACACCAACTTAGTTCTAATATTCCACTCGTTGCGCACTGGCTGCAACGCTCATTTGGAAACTCGTCATGGGTCCATAGCCCAATGGATAAGGCGCATCCCTCCGGAGGATGAAATGTGGGTTCGATTCCCACTGGACCTATTACGTCTGCAACCAATTTCGGAATCCCTCAAGCCAATTTCGGAAACCATTGCGAAATGCAAAGAGCCTCCATGATATCATTGTTGTTTGGCTTTATGGAACGAGAAAGCATTGAAGTACTAAAAAGAGATGCAGGGGTAATCGCATCAGGACAACACATACTGTATTTCCCCATCGTCGTGGACGCAGTGGAAGGCGATACCATTGTAGACATAGACGGCAACCGCTACATAGATTTCCTTTCAAGCGCCTCGTCCTTGAACATGGGAGGAATGAACCCTCAAATACGGCAGGCAGTTGGGCGACAGATGGAGAAGTGCACCCAGTACTGCACCTGCTATACGCTCAACCGCCCAATGGTCGATTACGCAGAAAGGCTCACCTCCATATACCCAGGAGGAATTCCCGCAAAGGTGTTCTTCACTCTCTCAGGTTCCGATTCCGCCGACATAGCCTACTGCCTTGCAAAAGCATATACGAAAAGAGATCATTTCATAACCTTCAGAGGATCATTCCACGGCAACACCTTTGTCTCATCCAACCTATCGGACATGGAGGGTGAGGAGCTTCCGTTGCTATCCAACATCCATCGCTTTCACTATTTCCATGAAAACGACGCTGTTCCTCTTGACGGCGACTATCTGGCTGAAATGAAGGATGCCTTCAAGAAAGGTCTTTCCCCTGGGGATGTAGCTGCAGTCTTCATCGAACCCATCCAAGGTGATGGAGGGCTTCGCCCCGCCAATAAGGAGTTCATGCGTCAGCTATATGGGTTCTGCAAGGAACATGGAATCCTCTTCATATGCGATGAGGTTCAGCAGGCTTTCTTCAGAAGCGGCAGTTGGTTCAGCATAGACCGTTACGGTCTGGTTCCAGACGGAATCATAATGGGCAAATCGCTGGGTGCAGGTTTCCCTTTGGGAGGCTTCATGGCCAGAAGCGAAATCATAGACAGCCTCAGCGCAACCGTATGCGCATCCACCATGGCGGGGTACCATCTTGCGTGCGCCGCTGGGATAGCCCAATTCGACTACATGGGCCAAAAGTCCTTCAGGACAACGCTTGACGAAAAGAGCTGTCTCTTCGAAAAGCTGGCGGGAAACCTGGCAGGCAAAGACAAATGGAAGACAAAACTTGGTCTTTCAGGCGTAGGGTTTTCATACGGCCTTCAGGTATTCGACAGGAAAACAGGTATGCCCGACAGGCTCACGGCCTTCAAGATCGTCTTCAGATGCTATGAACTTGGCCTTTTGATCATCACCGTTGCGGGAAACACAATAAGGCTCCAACCACCCTTCTCAATCAGCAAGGAAAACCTGAAGAAAGGCTTCGAATTGCTTGGGCGTGCCATGGACGACATAGACCAGGGATATACATCCAAGGACATGCTATATTTCTACAAAAAACGATATCCTGAGACGGACAAGTCCTGAACACCTGAACGGAGGGAAACCAAATGGACTACTCATACCATAGAAACGAAGTGATCATACGAAGAAAGACAAGGGAGTTCTTTGGCGTGGGGACCGTCGTGACAGCATCTTCCTATCTTGTCCTTGTCGTGGACTTCATGCTCATTGGCTGGATCCTAGGGGCCGATGCCGTTGCCGCCGCCGCACTGTGCGACAGCTTCGTGGATTTGGCGGAGTTCCCAGGCTTCGTCCTTTCATCAGGAGGCCCAATACTTGCAGGGATACTTCTTGGAAAACGCAAATTCAGCAAGGCGAACCAGGTGTTTACGCTCTCCTTTATTCTCACGATTGCAGCCAGCCTCCTCTGCTGGTGTCTGCTGCCGTTCTGCGGCTTCTTTGGCAGAGCCTTGACCAACAACGGTGCAATTGCAGGCGATGTAGCAAGATACGCCCTCTTTTGCCTAGCCGCATCTCCGTTCGTTGGAATCGAGCTCGTCCTATCAGGATTCGCCGTCCTGGACAACCACTCGAACCTGGCCATGGGCTCGGTCGTGACTGCAAACGTCGTCAACATCGGTCTTGATATAGTCTTCATGAAGGTGCTGGACTTTGGGGTTGCAGGTGCGTCTCTGGCGTCCCTGATTGGGAATGCAATGGGGATCCTTGTGTGCTTGCCGTACCTGTTCTCAAAGAGCAGGACCTTTCGTTTCGAGCTAAACCTCTCCGAACTGAAGGACTCCTGCAAGCAGCTGCTGGCCTCAAGCACATCGTTTGCCGTTGACAAGGTGAGCCGAATCGTCTCAGGCCTAATCGTGAACGTCACGTTGGTGTACTTTGTGGGGAACATTGGAGTTGCGCTCTATGCAGTGTATGGCAGGTTGAAGTTCATCCTTAAGATCATTGCAGGAGGAGCGTTGCAGACGATCTCCACTCTTGGAAGCATGCTTTATGGAGAAAGGGATTTCTTTGGTCTCAGGAAGATGATGTCCATTCTGCTGAGATACACCTACTCTCTGCTTGCGGCGATGGTGATTGTTCTGTTCTTCATTTCACGGCAATTCCTTCTCTCCTATGGAATCGAACCTTTGGATGAGACCTTGGTCGCATTCAGGATCATGTTGCTCAGCCTTCCTGTTTTTTGGCTCAACGACATCCTTTCCCGTTTCTATCCAAGCATCCAAAGGCAGCAGCTGTCGGTTACGCTCCTGGCGTTCCAGAATGTGGTGTTCAGGGTACTGCTTCTTCTCCTGTGCGCCTTTGCAATAGCCAGGCTGCATCTTGCAAGCCTTCCAGTTGTGGCCGTATGGTGCTTCATGGTCGAACTGTTGTCGCTAGGCCTCATCTTTGCCGTTGAGAAGCACAAATACAAGAACATAGCACTCATAGACATGAAGGACTTCGTCGCACCGGACTGCCATACGTTCTCCATTGCAGGAGATGCCAAAAACGTTGCGGACGTACACCAGGAGATCGAGAGCTTTTGTTTGAAGAACGGCATTTCACGCAGGAAGGGAACCCTCCTGGCCATAGCCTTCGAGGAGGCTGTCCTGTACATCATAGACCAAAACAAGGATGCCGACATGATAGACATATGTCTGCTTTTGGAGAATGGATATCTCTTGGTCCGCATAAGGGACAACGGCTCGCCTTTCAATCCATTGGCGTTCGTAGATGAAAACGACATCCTTAGGCTCAACAACATAAATCTCTTGGACAAGCTTACAAGCCAAAAGTCGTATATGCGCATCATGAACATGAACAATACGGTGCTCTCCATAAAGCTTGAGGATACTGGGGATGGTGATGCAAGGAACGAGGGAGAGAAGAATGAATGAGAACATAGCCCTACTCTGCCAAAAGTATCCAGCGGTCGCCAATCTGGTTGCACAGGAGGGCGGAACGACAATCCTTGATTATTTGAGGAAAACACGCCATAGCCAACTTCCAGACATCATGCCATCAAAGGATCTGTTGGAAGAGACCCAATCCTATTTCACACCTTTCTTTGGCAACGAGATTGCAAGGAAAGCCTCCCTTGCAATCGAACGCAGCCGTTGCATCTCAACTTCGAACCATCATCATCCCGCATTCGAATTCATGACCGTCCAAGAAACGATCCTGTATGATATGTGGATGAGAATGCAAAAAGAGGAAGATTCCATCACTCCGTTCTTCGCTGCATCCAACGTAAGCATCAGCAACACGGTCTATCCAAGAGGGATGCTGATATATGATTGCTCCCTCCCGCAAAGATTCTTCAGACTGCCTATATACCATTGGAAACTGACAAGGCAGTGCGTCGCCACGCTTGAGGGAATCACTTCTGAGATGGTGGCTAGAGTAAAGGATAGGATTGGCAAGGAAATGCATCAAGGGACTTTTGGCCCTCGCATGGGAGATACATTGGACTCCTTGTGCAACGATATACTTCTGTCAAACGAGGTCTTGAAGTACGACACCCTTAGGGAACAGACGACCGTCATAAACGCAATGCTTTCAGAAAGGTACTTCAAAAACACCAAAGCCTTGTATCTTTGGATGCCGCTCGAGACGCTTGCAACGCGTCTCCTCTTCAGGGACCTTCGTCACGAAGACGGAATCCTGTACAACATCCTGTTCTGCGATGAGCTCAGGGTACATATACTCCAAAACCTTAATGGAGTCTCCGGCTGTTGGACTGGCGACACTGGCGGCACCCATTTCTTCTGGGGTTTGGACAGCCGTCATGTACTCTTTCCGCTTAGGGTTACGGAGAAAGACGGCGAAGCGTTCCTCAATGGAAGGAATTCGTTGGAAGAAGAGGTCAGCATACCATTTACAAAGGAAGCCATATTGGATGAACTGGAAAGGCTTACGCTGTTGCCTGGACTCTTTCTGTGCTTCCTTGAAATCCATTTTCTTCGAGACTTCACTGTCTTTGGTGGATACTTTCAGCCAACCTACCTCAAGCAAATGGCAAAAGGCCTTGCCGGAAGTCTAAGGGAACTGGGCATATTTGGGAAGGAAGCTTCAATCATCAAGTCAAAGACAAACTACATGACCTTGGGATTGACTTATTTCTTTCGTGAGAACTCTCGTGGGAAGTACCCTGTCTCCACCGCAGAGCTCTTGGAAGAACCCATCTCGTTTGATTCCTTGAAAGACCTGTTGGATATCACTATAGAGGATTCACTAAGCTACATTGCTTTTTAGGGTTTTGCGTTTACTAAAAATTTGTAACCTTTGTTCCTTTGGTTTGTTGCCAAATCAGGGAACGATACCCTTGACTACAAAAAAAGGAGAAACGCAATGAAAAAAGCATTCAGAATTATCGGCATTGTCTTGGCTTTGTCACTCGTTGTGGGTCTGGCAATTTCCTGTGACCCCAGCACGGTTCCAGATGGAAAGACGGCTCAGACCAAGAAGTCCATGACAAGTGCGGAATACAAAGCCAACAGCAAGGCTTTGGAAGGCATGGCGGTCGTTGAGGCGTATGCCATGACGCAACCAGAAGGAACCTCCGGAGCGAAAGGACTTGCTAAAGAATATAAATTCTCTGTGGATACAGAACTTTCCACGGATAAAATAATCGCTGACTTGAACGCCCTGGCTGCCAGTGAAAAAAATGCAGACAAGAAGGCTTTCTACACCGCGCTTGCAGCTTCCCTTCCTAGTGGCGTGAACGTATCTGTAAAGGCTGAGTCCTATGTTCGCTATGAGATCGACGAGAACGGTGTATCGCATATCTCATCACTTGATATCGAAATCATGCTTGATGGAAAGACCATCGAGATAGAGAAGGATGAGGACGACAAGTGGATTGAAATCGATGGAACATTCTTCGACAACTCTGAGCTTGAAAGGATGCAAGATGCCGCAGACGATGCAGCAGATGCAATCGAAGAGTTCTTCGAAGAGTTGAAAAAGAACATCAAAAACGGAAAGATGGATTTCAAAGCGTTGATTTCAGGAGAGAAGACGGAAATCTCTTTTGACATTATGGATGGAGGAGAAACGGAGGCGAAGATTGAGGGTTTCGTTGAATTCAAGGTAGAAAACAACAAATTCAAGACATACTTCAACTTCAAGTATACTGAATACGATGATGATGGAAAGATTGAAGATACCCTCACAATAGAAGTATCAATGACCTTTGATCTCTCTGTTCCGTCCATAGAGGATTTGGACATGGAGAAACTCGTCACGCAGATTAATGAAAACCCCGTCTCCGTCAAAGTGAACGGCACGAACGGATCGGTCTTACGGATGTAACGGAAAAGGCGCAATCCGGC
>OQVT01000551.1_pt1 | contig 21334 bp, 18 predicted proteins | sample 1691561 | NCBI WGS metagenome assembly OQVT01 (sample SAMN03418260, study PRJEB22391) | human gut metagenome | biome: human-gut; feature: organic feature; material: feces | host: Homo sapiens | place: Tanzania | collected 2013-01 | reverse complement strand
CAGCAGATTGTCAAGCAAAGATTGGTGCAACATTTGGGTGTACCAAGCCTCTCTAGACACACTGGACGGTCTAGCCATTCTGGGCGAACTAGCCACTCTTGCCCATCTAAAATGGTCTAGAATCCGCAGATACAATGCCAACCATCTTCACCACACTCACTAAACCCACCACGCCAACAATGCTCACCAAACGCACAAGAACCTCACAACTACAAGCGGATTGTGAGGTTCTTGTAGTTATGGTCGCAGTGGTGGGTTTGGTCAGCATGGTAAGTGTGGTCAGTAATGTGAGTATGGTCGCAATGGTCGAATCCCCAGTGGTACAGCACACTCTTTTCTGCTATGCTCCAAGCCAACGAAAGGAAAAATGGAAGGAATCACGATGGAAGACGTAGACAAGACAGCAATCGCAAACCAGAAACAAGCCCACAAGAGAGATTTTCTTTTTGCACTCTTCATAGCATCGATGGTCATAGTCAACGTTTTGGGCACAAAAATCACCACAATCGCAGGAGTTAGGGTATCGGTTGGAATATTCTTCATGCCGCTACTGTTTCTCATAACGGACATTGTAGGAGAAGTCTACGGCAGAAAGGAAGCCACGCTCTTTGTCAACTACGGAACCATAATGCTCGTGTTTCTGTTCCTCATGATGAACCTGTGCATAGCAGTCAAGCCAAACGAGTCCTGGCACCTGCAGCCAGAATACAAGGCCGTCTTTGGATCGTCGCTAAGGATGACACTTGCAAGTCTCATAAGCTTTGTAATATCGCAGCATGTGGATGTGTTTCTCTTCGACTTCTGGAAAAAAGTCACCAAAGGCAAGCACCTATGGATACGCAACAACGCCTCCACCATCACAAGCCAGCTCTTCGACACCATTCTGTTCGATTTCATCGCCTTCTGGCACATAAACGAAACCTACACCGCAGGCTTCCTATTCACCATCATCATCCCCTATTGGCTCTTCAAGGTCGTGTTCGCACTGCTCGACACCCCGTTCTGCTACTGGGGCGTGAGATGGCTTTCCGGCGGCACTCTGCCCAGCGATTGGAAGAGCTTCAGACGCACGGAAAAGGACATCTGAAAAACCGATGTCCTTGCCGTTTGACAGTCTGGTTGAAACTCTTTGTTGATTATTGACAAATCACACAATGCCGAGTTTTTCAAAGGCTTCCAATGCTCTTCAGTAACTTAAAGAGCATTGCTTGTATAAGCATAACTGTCTTCATAGACAGCTTCAGGTGCAATGTCTATTGCACCGTCTTTCCAGGTAATAACACCATGGAAAAGAGAAGGCGAAGAGAATACTTTTTCGTCTCTGAGAGGTTCAAAGGCTCCTCCGCTAAGATGGGAAGCATCAAAGAGTCTTTTTTCGCCAGTTGAGAAAGTGACAAGCATCATCATACCTCTGAGAGGCTTCACATCTGCAACTTTGATGCCGTCTTCCATCTTCCCTGCATAACAAATTCCATTTTTGACATACATTTTCTTTTCCTCTCATCACATGGGCTTGATCTTATCGAAATGCTCACCCTTAACAGCCTGATTCCAGGCCTTGTAAGCTTCCTCTTCATGGAATGCAAGCCAACCCGTTATCATTTTGAACTGCTTTTGGAGAAGAGAGCCCGCAAGAAGTTCTCCATCAATCGATATTGCAGCCTCGTACTCGCCATAGTATACATGAACATGAGGTTTGTTGTGCTGTCTATTATCCTTGAACAGCAGATAGATGACCAGAAGTGCACCTCCGTTTGCCAACATCATTGATAACCATTATATTAGGAAGTTATGAAAAATAGTGAAAACAACATCGAAAACCTGCCAAAGAACATACTCATCATTCCAATGAGAGGATGCCCTGTCTTTCCAGGTCTCTATACCACAATAGAAGTGTCCGACAAACAGGACATAGAGATAGTCAAGCAATCCGAGCGCTTCAACGGCTTTGGACTGGTGCTTCTCAAGAACGAGGACAAGTCATCGAAGGCCCTCACTGTGGAGGATTTCTACCAGATAGGAACGTTCGTAAGGGTCAAGAACCAGATAAACACAATCTATGGAACCAAAAGCCTCTTCATAGAGACTATAGCGCGCTTTAGGATCCTTGCAATGCTCTCTCATGGAGGTCTCATAACCGCACAGGTGGAGTACATCAAGGAGGATGAACTTACACCTACGGAGGACAAGGCATTCACGGCGGCGCTAAGGGAGGCACTCAACTACAGGGCGGACAAATCACTCATCCTTGAGAACCTGAGGTTCAACGCATCCAACATTCCAGAGGCCATAAGGCTTGCAGATTACCTTGCAGGAACGGTGGTTCCAAGGCATCAGCAGCAGGAGTTCCTTGAAACGCTCTCCGGACACGAAAGGATAATCAAGGTTCTCAAGGTCCTTGAGGAGGAGCTTACAGTCCAGAAGATGCACGATGAGATCCAATCCCTTGTGACAAAGAAGATAGATGCACGCCAAAGGGAGTATTTTCTCAGAGAAGAGCTCAGGATTGTAAGGCAGCAGCTCAAGAAGCTGGGAGCCCCTGACGACGACATAATGGACTTGACTGAGGATGAACTTGAAGACTCCCTCAGGGATGCATTGGATGAAGACGGCGTACAGGTGGAGGATGCAGGCGAAGGTGCAGGCACAGGGACATCGGTCTCTGAAAAAAAGCCAAAGCCAAAAGCCAGACTCATAGACAGGCTAAAAGCCCTCAAGCTGGAAGGCGAGGCGTATGAGACGGTGTTCAACGAGTACCAGAAAATGCAGAACATGGAGCCCAACAATCCGGAATACTCCATAATCCGCACGTATCTTGAGACCATTGCGGACCTGCCGTGGAACGATATGTCGCCGGATGACTTCTCGTTGGAGAAAGCCCGCAAGATCCTTGAAGAGGACCACTACGGCATAAAGGACGTGAAGGAGAGGATCCTTGAGTTCCTTGCGGTGAGAAAACTCAAGAACGACACCAAAGGTTCCATAATATGCCTCGTCGGCCCTCCAGGAACGGGAAAGACCTCAATTGGAATCTCGATAGCGAAGGCCCTCAACAAGAAGTACTACAGGTTCTCCGTTGGCGGCATGCGTGACGAGGCGGAGATCAAGGGCCATAGAAGGACGTACATTGGAGCCATGCCGGGTCAGGTCATCAAAGGTCTGAAGGTCACAAAGACCAAGAACCCTGTGTTCGTCATAGACGAAATCGACAAGATGACGGTATCCAACCAAGGAGATCCCGCAGCAGCCCTTTTGGAGGTTCTGGATCCAGAGCAGAACACCACGTTCAGAGACCACTACCTTGACATCCCGTTCGATATCTCCAATGTGCTTTTCATAGTGACGGCGAACACCACCGACACTATCCCCCGCCCTCTTATGGACAGGATGGAGTGCATTGAGCTCAACGGCTACACGTCTGACGAAAAGCTTCACATTGGAAAGAAATACCTTGTTCCAAAGAGCCGCGCAAAGCATGGACTAAAGTCAACGGATGTAAAGTACACAGACAAGATACTCAAGAAGATTGCGGAGGAATACGCCCGGGAGGCTGGAGTCAGGAACTTTGAGAAGGCTTTGGACAAGATCCACCGAAAGGTCGCCATGGAGATTGTGGAGAACGAATACAAAATCGCAGACCTCAAGGCGGCGGGTGCAACGGAAGAGGACATAGCCAACAACAAGGAGCTTCTCCAAAGGCCTGTTAGGATAACGGACGACAAGCTCATAAAGTACCTTGGACAGCCAATCTTCCACGAAGACGAAGTCATAAGGGCCACAAGGCCAGGAATGTCAGTTGGCCTTGCGTGGACATCAATGGGGGGAGACGTCCTCGCAATAGAGGCGCAGCACATCCCTGGAAAGGGAGACCTCAAACTTACGGGACGGCTTGGAGATGTCATGCAGGAGTCTGCGAACATTGCATTCTCCTATGTGAAGAGCATAGCGGCCAACCATGGAATAGACATGAAATGGTTCGATTCCAACAATGTCCACCTGCATGTACCGGAGGGTGCTACACCAAAGGACGGGCCGTCTGCAGGAATCACAATGGCAACAGCCATCTATTCGCTGATCACAAACCAAACGATGGCCCAGAACATGGCAATGACCGGAGAATTGTCGCTCTTGGGAAAGGTAATGCCTATTGGAGGGCTCAAGGAGAAGGTACTTGCAGCAAGGAGGAACCTTGTAAAGACAATACTGATTCCAAAGTTCAACAAGAGGGACTTGGACAAACTTGAAGACAACGTCAAGGAAGGAATCGAGTTCCATCTTGTAGGAGACATGGAAGAGGTCCTCAAGTATGCGTTCCCAAACGACAGGTATCCTTACAGGGAGAATGCAGAGGTTCAGGACAAAGTGCAACCATCGCAGGAGGAAAGGATAGCCGCTGCGGTTGCAAGGGCTGTGGCATCGGTATTGGAACAACCCCATGAGGCCACACAAGAAATCCAAGAAGAGAGTTCCAAATGAAAAGCGACACTACATACAACACAGGTTACATGGAGCTGCTCGCCCCTGCCGGAAGCATTGAGAAGCTGGAGACGGCGTTCGCATACGGTGCGGATGCCGCCTACATGGGGCTCAAGAGCTTTTCCCTTAGGACGAATGCCAAGAACTTCGAATACGACCAGGCGCAGGCCATAAGGGACCTCAAGGCCAAGACAGGCAAGAAGCTGTACTGCACGGTGAACATCTACTTCCATGAAGACGACATAGCAAAGCTCAAGACCGAGTTGGAGGAGATGAAGGGATATCCGTTCGATGCCTTCATAATATCGGACATAGGGATCCTTGACGTGATGAAGAACGCCTTCCCTGATGCAGAGATGCACCTATCCACACAGGCCAACTGCATAAACGCAGCCTCTGCAAGGATGTATGCCAACATGGGGTTCGACAGGGTCATCCTTGGACGAGAGACCCCTCTTTCAGACATAAGGCGCATCCGCGATGCAAACCCAACACTTGGAATAGAGGCATTCGTCCATGGAGCCATGTGCATGGCGTATTCTGGAAGGTGCTTCCTTTCGTCGCATCTCACAGGTCGCAGTGCGAACCAAGGCGACTGCTCGCACACATGTAGGTGGAACTACAGGTTTGCGGAATACTCTCCTGAATTCGCGCTTGAAGAGGAATCGCGTCCAGGACGCTACTACCCAATAGAGGGGGACAGCACCTACACCACAATCCTCTCCTCCAAGGACCTTTGCATGATAGACCACCTTGCAGACCTAAAGGATGCGGGTGTGGACTCCCTCAAGATAGAGGGCCGCATGAAGAGCATCTACTACGTTGCCACCATAACCCGTGCATACCGCAAGGCCTTGGACCACCTATATGATCCAAGCGTAGACTACAAGCCGTATCGTGACGAGCTCTTCAACGTAAGCCACCGAGAATTCGCAACAGGCTTCTTCTACGGCAACGGCCCAATAGACGTGAACTCCAACGAAGACGTGGACTCCAACAAGGACGAAGACCTCAAGGAAGCGAACCGCACCACAACACAGGGGTACCTTAGGGACTATCTATTTCTTGGAACCATTGGGAATGAAGTCAAGCCAAACGTCTACGAAGTTGACATAAAGAACCAGATACGCACAGGCGTTCCAATCGAATTCATAGGCCCCAACGTATTGTCCCTAAGAGAAGACAGTCCTGTGGTTTTGGATGAGGACTTCAACGAAACGGACCACATAGACCACTGCAGGACTGGCTACATAAAGACAGCACTCAAGCTTGAACCTGGCTACATGATAAGAAAGGAGATAAAGGTTTGAAGAAGATATTGGTGGCTGCGTTCTTTGCTGCCACTTTGATTCCAATGGTGTTTGCAGCTTCATCTGTAGATGCCATCCAGTACGTGGACTCGTTCTCCTTCATGGCAGACAACGAGCAGTATGTAGGGCTCTATGAAGCCATAAATAACTGCATGTCCGCAAACGAGGTAGAATCCCGATACGAAACGCTCAAGGGGTCGCTTGGGACAACTGCACAGGACTGGATGACCCTTATGAAGGCATCGCTCAACTGCGCCCACTATCATTTGGAGGTCGCATCAAAGAAGGATGCAAAGCGCGCCAAGGAGCTCATATCGTATGCACAAACGATCTACAAAGCCCTTGAAAAATCAGGCATAGACGAAAGGCTTCTCATGCCGCTTCACTTCTGCCTCCTCTCACTGGACTATCTGGCGCACCCGCTCAGCATTGCAAAAGGGTTGGAATCCGTATCGATAATAGACAAGGCATACGAAGCCTTCCCAAATGAACTTGCAATCGCCAACCTCTACGCAGCACGACGGCTCAACGCCCCCGCAATAGGAGGAGGAAACGCAACGGAGGCCTTTGAGATCTACACCTCCATCCTATCGTGCATAGCACCCTCAAAGACCGATGTCCCAGAGGTCTCCAAATGGGAGCTCTTCGATGCCTATGCAGGCATTGCGAAGTGCTACGAAAAGCAAAAGGACAGCGAAAACGCCCTTCTCTACTACAAGAAGGCACTTGCATTGTACCCTAGAAACGAAGTGGTTCTTGAAGCCATCAAGGGCATTTCCAAGTAAAAACCATCAAAAACCGCTAAAAAATGCATATTCTGCGTACTTTTCTGTTGATTTACTAAATCATTGTGCTAAAATTCACTCATACATAGAACCTAAATGGAGGACAGTTTGATGACAGTTCATGAACAGCTTGTCGGTTTGTTTGAGACTTACGTCCACGAGAACCAGAAGTTTACAGAAAAAGGCGTAAAGGCATCTGCATCCAGAGCAAGAAAGGCTCTTGCGGAAATCGCCAAGCTCTGCAAAGAAAGAAGAAAGGAAATACAGGACGCAAAGAACGAAGAGTAAGACTCAAAGTCCGTTGCAGATAGTACAACTCTTGAAGAAGGGCCAGCCGTGCGCTGGCCTTTTCTTTGTCTTTTGGTCATCTCTACGTCGTCGCTGCAGAATATGCCGTGCAGCAAGCTTGGTTTCTTCATTTTTTGCGTTTTTTGGACGTTTAGGAAGAAAATTTCCTTCACCAATCGTCTTTTTCACATTTACAGAAGAAAACCACTACGCATAGTTAGGATTCACCATACGGAAAAACAGCAAAAAAAGCCATAAATGACTATTGCCCATAATGCGGTTAAGCAGTAACATTCCATTGTTGACATTTTTTGAAAATCTGTCAAAAAAGGAGACAGGAAATGATACAACTTGAAAAGGACAACTACACGATAGACAAAATGGTCAGAGCCTGCGCCCAAAGCTATGGAACGCTCACAGCTCTTACTACATACAACAAGCCAGAAACCGCAATACCCTACAACCAGCTGGAGGACATGGCGAACGATGTGGCGCTCCAGCTCATCAGGAAAGGACTTCCAAAGGGAGGAAAAGCCGCAATACTATCAGAAAGCTGTCCAAACTGGGGGCTTTCGTACTTTGCCATAAACAAGGCAGGTGCCGTTGCAGTACCGGTGCTTCCAAACTTCAGCAAGACAGAGGTTGAGAAGATACTTGAGCATAGCGAAGCCCAGTATGTATTCGTAAATGCTGCAAACGCCGCAAAGGTCGTTGATTCAAAAGCAAAGGTAATACGAATAGAGGACATGGCACAGATCCCTGTATGCGAAATGAAGAAGCTTGCAACGTGCAAGTTCGCAGACCTCATAGGAACCAGCCTGCTTGGTACGGATTCATTGAAGCGGAAAGACCAAATGATGCTTGAGGAGAGGGCTCCAAAGGAAGATGACATAGCATCTATAATCTACACAAGCGGAACGACTGGAACGCCAAAAGGCGTAATGCTCACCAACAAGAACCTAGTATGGAACGCAGTCACCTGCTCCACTCCATTCATAAAGATACACAGGGGCTGGAGCGCCCTTTCCATACTTCCACTGAGCCATGTATATGAGTTCACGATTGGTCTTCTTCTGCTTCTCATAAACGGCTGTACCATAACATATCTTGGAAAGGCTCCAAGCACGAACACCCTTATGCCTGCGCTCAAGGGAGTAAGGCCACACATTGTGCTGTCAGTACCTCTTCTCATAGAAAAGGTCTATAGAAGGGCTTTGGCTCCAAAGTTCAAGGAAGGGACTACTCTTGCAAAGTTTGCAGGAAACAGACTTACGTCAAGGTTCGTATACAACATGGTGGGCCGTAAAGTCATCAAGACCTTTGGAGGACGCCTTAGGTTCTTTGGAGTCGGTGGCTCCAAGCTGGATCCTGAAGTGGAAGCGTTCCTTGACAAGATAAACTTCCCGTATGCACTTGGATACGGTCTTACTGAGACAAGCCCGTTCATAGCGGGATGCGGACCAAAGGACCATGTGGTTGGAACGCTGGGGGCCCCAATAGAAGGACTGGATGTGAGGATCGCCCCTGAAGACGGTGAGATACAGCTCAAAGGTCCAAGCATCATGAAGGGATACTACAAGATGCCGGAGCTTACAAAGGAGACGTTCACTGAAGACGGGTACTTCAGGACCGGCGACCTTGGAGCCTTCGAGGACGGAAGGCTCGTCATAAAGGGACGAAGCAAGAGCATGATACTTGGCTCTGGAGGAGAGAACATCTATCCAGACAACATAGAGTCCCTCATCAACGCACAGGACTTCGTAGTCGAAAGCCTTGTAGTACCAGAGGACAGGAGCCTTACCGCAATGGTGAGACTTGACATCAAAGCACTGAACAAAACCTTCAAGGATATAGATATACAGGATTTTCTAGAGAAGATCCGCTCAGAGGTCAACCAAAAGCTTGCATCCTTCAGCAGAATCCATAGGATCAAGCTCCAGGAAACGCCTTTCGAGAGAACCCCAACCGAGAAGATCAAGCGGTATCTATACACGAAGGCGATGTAACCACCTACTTTTTACCCCTTGAACAGGGGCTGCTGGAAGAAACCATGGGCAATCGAGGGAGAGAGACTGCAATGGCAATTCCAACAACCCCTGTTCACCCTTTGAGATGCAATGCGCATAACACAATCCAAAGAACGGTGTTGAATTCCAAACGAATGGCGACTAGAATCGAACCATGGTCGAAAGAATAGAACGAAGCAACACGAACAGCGTCAAATACAACCCAAAGGCCATTGAGAACCTTTGTGGAAACCCAAACGCAGAACCGTTCTGGGTCGCAGACATGGACCTTGCATCCCCCAACGCCGCAAAGGAAGCCCTTGTAGCAACAGCGCAGCTTGGACTCTACGGCTACCCCGCATTCGATGGTTTGGACCAAGCCTTCATAGATTGGGTCAGGATGCGGCACTCATGCACGCTTTCAAAGACCGATGTCGTTGTGTCCCCCGGCATCCTGGCAAGCATATCAGTCATGACGGAGCTGCTACCAGGAAAGGATGTCATAATCCCAAGACCTGCATACAAACCGTTCGTGGACATTGCAAGAAACCATGGAAGGAGAATACACGACTGGCCTCTTTCATACGACAGGGAGGAAGGACGATTCGACCTGGACTTCGCCGCTCTGGAAGAGATAGCTTCAAGACCAGGAAGCAAGATCCTGTATTTCTGTTCACCCCATAACCCATCTGGAAGGGTCTGGAACAGGGCGGAACTGGAAAAAACCGCAGAGATCTGCAAAAAGTACGACATCGTTGTATTCAGCGACGAAATACACTGCGACCTGACATTCCCAAGCCAGCATCACACGCCGTTCTTCGAGGTGGCAAGGGAAATGGACCTTGAATGCATAGTGTTCATGGCACCGTCAAAGACATTCAACATTGCAGGAGAGCATTTCTCGGCAACTGTGTTCACGGACCCTTCTTTCAGAGAAGCGTTCAGCAACTATCTTGAGAAGATGCATATTGGCGAGATATCGCTGTTCTCAGGTACGGCGGCATATGAATGCTACAGGCATGGCTACAATTGGCTCATGGAACTCACAGCGTATCTTGAGGACAACGCAAAACTCATAGACGACTTCTTCAAGACCAACATTCCACAGATCAAATTCATCATGCCCCAAGCATCATTTGTAACGTTTCTTGACTGTTCTCAGGTAAGAACGATGCTCCAAAAGGCAGGCAAGGACATTGATCTTGTACACTTCTTTGGAAAAGAGGCATCCGTTGCCATGAATGCTGGCCCTTGGTTCGGCGAAGGCTACGAGGACTTTCTACGCTTCAACTACGGCACGGACAAGAATCACATAACGGAAGCGCTCGAGCGAATGAAAAAGGCTGTAGAAGGAATCCCATCCTAAGATGAAACCACATCAACACTCAGCGACATCGGTTTTGGGGAGCTTTCTGTAGACTGTGAAGTACATGGTGGTGAAGCATGAAAGGCCGCCTATGATATCCGATACAGGCTCGGACAGGAAGATGCCGTAGACTCCAAGACCAAAGAGGTTTGGAAGTAGAAGCGCAAAAGGAATAACAAGGACGACCTTTCTCAAAAGGGAGAAGAACAGGGCGTGCTTTGCCATTCCAAGGGCTGTGAATGTGCTTTGGCCGGTTGACTGGAACGCCATGAAGAACTGCATGCAGAAGAAAAGCCTTATTGCGATCTTGGCACACTCAAGAACGGAGGAGTCCTTTACGAAGAGGCCTGCGAATGCACCAGGAAGCAGCATGAACAGCAACCAAATGACAAAGTAGTAGACAAAGATTATGGCGAACATCCATTTTATGGCATCGCGCACACGTTGGAATTTCTTTGCTCCGTAGTTGTAGCTTATGATTGGACGTGCAGCCCCTGTCGTGCCATGCATCAGCGTCATGAACACTTCCCTAAGCGAGTTTACGACCGTCATTGCACCAACCCATGCATCTCCGCCAAGAAGCTGGAGCTTTGCATTGTAGAGCATGGAGACGGAGCTGTTGGTTATTGAGAAGCAGAACTCCGTCAGTCCAAGGGAGATGATCTTTGAAACCATGCGCCAATTTGGTCTGAACCCTTTGAATGACAGCCGCACCTCCACCTTGCCTCCGCAAAGGAACGACAGAACCCAGGCGGCACTCATGAACTGTGAGAGTATGGTTGCAAGGGCGGCCCCTTTGACACCCATGTCGAAGACGAATATGAACACTGGATCCAAGACGATGTTTATCACCGCCCCTATCATGACAGTGAGCATACCCACTTTGGCATAGCCCAAAGCGTTGATGTATGGGTTGAGACCAAGGGAGACCATGACGAACACGGTTCCAACCAAATAGACATCAAGGTAGTCGTTTGCATACTGAAAGGTCTGGTTGGATGCTCCTATGATCCAAAGGACATCGTCCTTGACGATATAGCCAACGACAGTCAGAACGATTCCGGTAGCTATGAGCATGAAGGCGGAGTTGGACATGTAGTCCTTGGCGATGGATTTGTCCCCTTTGCCCAAGGCCATTGAGAACAACGGAGAACCGCCGGATCCAAAAAGGTTCTGGAATGCGGTTATTATCGTTATTATTGGAAATGCAAGCCCAATACCGGTCAACGCCATGGCACCTACGCTTGGCATACGACCTATATATATCCTGTCAACTACGCTGTAAAGCACGTTCACAAGCAATGCCAAGGTCATTGGTATTGCCATACGAACTATGTTTTCAAGAACACTTCCCTTTGAGAAATCAACATTGTTCGACCGCATGGGGATACTTTACTTCATCCTTTCAAATGCGTCCACTCCGTGTTTGCATATAGGGCATATATAGTCAGCGGGAAGTTCATCGCCTTCATAGACATAGCCGCATATCCTGCAAATCCAACCAGTTTTGCCTTTCTCCTCTATAGGACGAGGCTTTATGTTCGAAAGATAATACGAATAAGTGCAGGAAGGCTCATCTCCCAAACGCTCTGCGTGCGTTACGTCCGCAATATAGAGCCAATGGCTCCCAAGATCCACTACCTGCTTCACCCTTGCGCTTATGTAGGCGTTCGTGTCCTTTGTGATGTATAGAGCTCCGTTGCTGGATCTCTTTGCATCTTCAAAGCCTTTGAACTTGTCTGTATCCCGCCCGCTTGCAAATCCAAAGCGTTTGAACACATCCATGGTTGCATTTTGGGCAAGGAAGCTCACGTTGAAAACACCTGTCTTCTGGATGAGTTCGTTGGTGTAGTTCTTCTTGTTCACAGACACCGTTATCGCCAAAGGCTCCTCCGCAACCTGGCACAGGGTATTGATTATGCAGCCATTGTCCTTCAAACCTTCCCCTTCTCCACCTGCAGTCAAAACGAACAGTCCGTAGGAGATGCTGTGAAGGGCTTTGCGGTCTATCGTCACATTTGCTTTTTGGGGTTCCAAAACCGCATTTTCCAGTCTTTTGTCCATGCTTTGGACGATTGCATCTGCTATATTTCCAAGTTCGGCAACATTGTCATCCTTAACGGACGACTTCAACGAAGAAGTCTCCTCAAGTATCGTCATGTTCTTCATGGACGACAGTATCTCTCTCATCAAGGCACCGCTTGTAGCGGCCCAACTGCCGTTCTCAACAACCGCCACCGTCCTGTTCTGGAGATTGTGGGCCTTGAGATCAAGGAGCACATTCTCCATGTTGACGAATATGCCGGAGTTGTATGTGGAGGATGCAAAAACAAGATGGCTGCAACGGAACGCCTCTGAGACTATCTCTGACGGGTGTGTCTTTGAAACATCATAGACTGCAATGTTTCTGACACCCTTGTCTGCAAGATCCCTTGCAAGGATGTTCGCTGCATTCTCGGTTCCGCCATATATGGAGCCGTATGCTATCATGACGGCATCGTCTTCAGGAGTGTAGGTAGCCCACTTTGTGTACTTGTCCACAAACCAGGATATGTCCTTCCTCCATATGGGACCATGGAGAGGGCATATCATGGCAATGTCCAGCCCACCGGCCTTCTTGAGAAGGGCTTGGACCTGGACACCGTACTTTCCAACGATGTTGGTATAGTAGCGTCTGGCTTCAGAAAGCCACTGCGTCTTGAAATCGTATTCGTCTGCGAATAGGTTTCCGTTCAAGGCACCAAAGGTTCCAAAGGCATCGGCACTGAAAAGGATCTTGTCCGTCATGTCGTATGTAACCATGACCTCTGGCCAGTGCACCATTGGAGCATTGACGAACGTGAATACATGGCGGCCAGTCTTGAGCTGGTCGCCCTCCTTCACGGCATGGGATGGAATGGATGTATCAGCATCGAAGAACTGCCCTATCATGTCAAGTGCGCGCTTTGTCGCAACTATCTGGGTCTCCGGATGCCTTAGCCTTAGCTCTCCAATCGTTGCGGCATGGTCGGGTTCCATGTGGTTGACTATGAGATAGTCCAGCTTCCTCCCTGCAAGAATGTGTTCCACGTTCTCAAAGAACACTCCTGAAACGGATCTATCCACAGTGTCTATCAGAACCGTCTTATCATCCATCACAAGATAGGAGTTGTATGAAACTCCGTTTGGGATTGGAAAAACATTCTCGAAAAGAGCAAGCCTTCTATCGCTGGAACCTACATAGAACACATCTTCCAGGACTTTTCCCATGCAGTGCATATCAACCTCCCAATACAAGGGCGCAGCAACGGATACGCTGCTGCGTCCAAACGTTCAACATCATTCGATGTTTCCAATATCAATAGTTCTCAGCATGAAGCTCGAAGTAAGCCTGTGGATGGGCGCATACCGGACACACCTCAGGGGCCTTCATGCCAACACTTATGTGTCCGCAGTTGCGGCACTTCCAAATCCTGACAGCGCTTCTTTCAAAGACCTCATCAGCCTTCACGTTGTCAAGAAGGGCTCTGTACCTATCCTCATGGTGCTTCTCTATCTCAGCAACCATCCTGAACTTTGCGGCAAGCTCATTGAAGCCCTCTTCCTCCGCATCCTTTGCAAAGCCTTCATACATGTCGGTCCATTCGTAGTTCTCGCCGTCGGCAGCAGCCTCAAGGTTCGTGGATGTATCGCCAAGAAGCCCAAGCTCCTTGAACCACATCTTGGCATGTTCCTTCTCATTATCCGCAGTTTCAAGGAAAATTGCGCTTATCTGTTCGAATCCTTCCTTCTTTGCAACCGATGCAAAGTACGTGTACTTGTTCCTAGCCTGAGACTCGCCGGCAAAGGCGGCTTCAAGGTTCTTCTCTGTCTTTGTTCCTGAATACTTTCCCATAACAAACCTCTTTGTAATTCAACGATTGGCATGGCGGGATGCATGAAGTACACCTTGGCACCACGTCAATTAAAAGATACACCTGCTCTGCAGAAACGCAAAGCAAAAACACTATTTTTTACCCAATCCTAACGGATCTTCACAGAATCCACGAAAGCCCCAAGCTCCTTTGCAAACCCCTCAAGGTCCTCATAGCTGTACTGAAGGCTTTCTCCAAGCGATCCATCCAAGGTCACCTTTGGGCAGAATCTTTGAAGATAAAGCTTCTTGGCTCCCTTGAGCCATTGCCCAATCAACGTGATGTCCTTAGGCGAGACAGCACCCCGTTCGCACGTAGTCCTGAACTCATAGTCCGGAGCCTTCCTCATCACAATGCCCACGGAACGCCGCACGGCATCCACATCACGACAACCCACCGCGCCATATCTTTGGACCGATGTCTTTATGTCCATGGCTACGTAGTCCAACAACCCTTCGTCCAAGGCCTTCTCCAGTTTGTCAGGAAAGCTGCCATTGGTGTCGAGCTTGGTCTTGAGCCCCAGCTTCTTGCCTTCACGAAGGAAGTCCAAGAGCCCTTCCTGAAGGCATGGCTCACCTCCGGAGACGACCATAGCATCAAGAAGGCCACGGCGCTGATTTATATAGGAGAATACCTTGTCAACGGTGAAAGACTCAAAATCATTGGCATCATCACCGTTTTGGGACATCGTTCCATCCCATACCAACGAAGGGTTGTGGCAGTACGGGCAACGAAAGTTGCAGCCTTTCGTGAATACGGTGCATGCTACAAGTCCAGGATAGTTGACCGAGTCCACACGGACGAAGCCCCCTATCCTGAAACTCCTGTCATTCAGCATTTGTTAGCCCAGCTTACAATGGCTCCTGCACCCTGCAGGGCGTTGTCCTTGCGGCCACCAACGAACATCACAGGAACGGACATCACACCGTACTGTGCAGCCAAGTCGGCATTCTCCTGAGCATCCACGACCCTGTAGGCTATGCCCTTTCTATCAAGTGCAGCCTTCGCCGTAGGGCAGTTTGGACAGGTCTTCGTCGTAAAGAGAAGGTTCTCTGAAGAACAGGAACACACAGGGGCATCGGTCTTGGAAGTGCCCTTTTCATTCTGCGAATCGTGCGTGGCAGGCCCGTTCACCTTGGCACGCGATGCCTCGTCGAAGTCATACGTCTCCCTTTCCTTGAACTCCTGGGCCTTTCCTGTGTTCCAGTTCTGGACAGGTCTGTAGTAGCCCGTGATTCTGGAATAGACCTCGGTTGGCTTGCCGCATTTTGGGCATGTGTAGTGCTCGCCGGTGATGTATCCATGCTCCTTGCACACGGAGTATGTTGGGCTTATCGTGAAGTACGGAAGCTTGTAGTTGGATGCAATCTTTCTGACAAGCGATGCCACTGCCTCCCAGCTTGTAGGCTGCTCGCCAAGGAATACATGGAAGACCGTTCCGCTTGTGTACTTGGTCTGAAGCTCGTCCTGGATATCCATGGCCTTGAAGAGGTCGTGCGTGAAGCCAACAGGGAGGTTTGAGGAGTTGGTGTAGTATGGAGACTCCTGCGTACCTGCCGTGATGATGTTTGGATAGCGCTTCTTGTCATGGATTGCAAGTCTGTATGAGGTGCTCTCTGCAGGTGTGGCCTCAAGGTTGTAGAGGTCGCCGTACATCTCCTGATAGTCGGAAAGCCTCTCCCTCATGTGGTCCAGAACCTGAGCTGTGAAACGCTGACCCCTTTCGTCGGTAAGGTCGCAGCGCAGCCAGTTTGCGTTGAGGCAGGCTTCGTTCATGCCAACAAGACCAATGGTGCTGAAGTGGTTGTCGAACGTTCCAAGATATCTCTTCGTGTACGGATAGAGTCCGTTCTCAAGGAACTTGGAGATCGTGGTCCTCTTGACCTTGAGCGAGCGGGCTGCAATGTCCATGAGCTTGTCCAGCCTGTCATAGAAGTCCTTCTCGTCCTTTGCAAGGTATGCAAGACGTGGCATGTTGAGCGTCACGACACCAACCGATCCTGTGGACTCTCCGCTTCCAAAGAAACCGCCGCTCTTCTTCCTAAGCTCCCTGAGGTCCAGTCTAAGGCGACAGCACATGCTTCTCACATCGCTTGGCTGCATCTCAGTGTTGCCAATGTAGTTGGAGAAATAGGGAGTTCCATACTTCATCGTCATGGAGAAGAGAAGCTCGTTGTTTGGATTGTCGGACCAATCGAAGTCCTTGGTAAGTGAATACGTAGGAATAGGATACTGGAAACCGCGTCCGTTTGCGTCGCCTTCGAGCATGACCTCGAGGAACGCCTTGTTGACCATATCCATCTCCTTTTGGCAGTCGCCGTAGGTGAAGTCCATGTCCTCGCCTCCAACGATTGCAGGAAGATCCTTGAGATCTGGTGGAACGGTCCAGTCAAGCGTTATGTTCGAGAACGGAGCCTGCGTACCCCAACGGGACGGCGTGTTGACGCCAAAGACGAAGCTGCTCACACACTGCTTGACCTCCCTGTAGCTGAGGTTCTCGGCCTTCACAAACGCAGAAAGGTATGTGTCGAACGAGCTGAACGCCTGCGCGCCGGCCCATTCGTTCTGCATGATTCCAATGAAGTTGACCATTTGGTTGCATAGTGTGTTCAAGTGTCTTGCAGGACGGGACGAAATCTTGCCTTCAACACCGCCAAGACCCTCTCTGATGAGCTGCTTGAGGCTCCAACCTGCACAGTAGCCCGATAGCATTGAAAGGTCGTGAAGATGGAGGTCCGCATTCCTGTGCGCGGCACCTATCTCTTCGTCGTAGATCTGAGAAAGCCAGTAGTTGGCGGTTATGGCGCCGCTGTTGGAGAGTATGAGACCGCCAATGCTGTAGTTGACGGTGCTGTTCTCCTTGACACGCCAGTCGTCGGCCTTGAGATATCCGTCTACCGTCTTCTTGTAGTCTATCATGTTCTGCTCGGCGTTTCTTACATTCTCATGCTGCTTGCGGTAGAGGATGTAGCTCTTTGCAACGTCGCTGTAGCCGCAAAGGGCAAGCGTGGTCTCCACGCTGTCCTGAATGGCCTCGACTCCAATCTCGCCGTCCTTGACCTTAGAGCCAAAGTCAGCTGCAGCCCTGAGGGCCAAGAGCCCCACTATTTGTCTGTTGGTTTCCTTTCCTGTGGCCTCGAAGGCTCTGGAAATCGCATTCTCAATCCTAGAAAGTTCGAAATCGACCTTAGATCCATTCCTTTTGACTACGGTGTTTATCATACAGCCCTCCATGGTTGTCTGTTGCTTTGTCACTTGATCCGGATAGCGTTGGAAAACGCTCAAACCCCAGTGTAACGACACTACGCTTCACACAACATATAGTGTTGCTTTTGTGCCGGCTACGCAATTACTAGTACACTGGAAACCTTGTGGCTGTCAACCTCTTTTTGGCCCGTTTGGCTGTTTTTGTAGGCGTTTTGCTTTGGAGAAGAGCCTGTGTATTGCCAAAAATCCTTGTCGTATCTATATTTCCACTCATGGGAAAAACAAAGAAAATCGCAACTATTTTTCTGTCAGTCTATTTGGTCGTTTCAGGTACGATAGACCTCTTCATCCCTCATGTAAGGACCAAGGCATGGTACGCCGTAGTGTCCCTTGCCGTCATCTGGCTCATAGAGTTCTCTCAGGAGCCAGCCAGCCTCGATGAATTTGCCAGTCTGTTAGACCAGAAGCTGCAGGAAATCAACAGCGATTACGAGGCCAAGCGCTTCCACGACGTTACCCTTCAGCATCTGGAGATTGTGAAGGCCAAGCCGGGACTCTTCAATGAATGGCTGAAGAGCAAGGGCAAGTTGGGCGGACAGCATAAGATTCCACGCTTGAGCAACAGCCGCAAGAACATTGATGAGATGCTCATGATGAACAAATAAAACAGGCCGCATGCTTCTTCCGCCTGGGAGATGATGCTGCAATACTAAGAAGATATAAAGAATGATTCAATTGAACGACATAAAGAGCAAGTTGAAGGCAAATTCTCTGTTTCTGCCTTTCTACGTCTTAGCTTTCCTCATGTTGGCATCCTGTGCCAAGATGGGACAGCCGGATGGTGGCTGGTTCGACGAAACTCCTCCTAAGGTGATTGGAGCTTCGCCAGCCGACAAGGGCGTAAATGTGAAGCAGAAGAAGGTGAATATCTATTTCGACGAATATATCAAGGTAGATAATCCTACCGAGAAAGTGGTGGTTTCGCCTCCGCAGCTCGAAGTGCCTGAAATCAAGGCTTCGGGCAAGCATATTCAGATTTCTCTGGTAGATTCGCTCAAGCCGAATACTACCTATACCATCGACTTCTCCGATGCCATCAGCGATAATAACGAGGGCAATCCGATGGGAAACTATACCTACAGTTTCTCTACCGGCGAGGTCATAGATACGATGGAGGTGTCAGGATATGTGCTCGAATCGGAGAATCTGGAGCCTATCAAGGGTATTCTGGTAGGTCTTTACGCAGATCATGCCGATTCTGCCTTCAAGACCAAGCCTATGCTGCGTGTAAGCCGTACCGATAGCCGTGGCCGCTTCGTCATAAAAGGTGTGGCTCCGGGCTCTTACCGCATCTATGCCCTGCAGGATATGGATGGTAACTATATGTTCAGCCAGAAGAGCGAAAAACTCGCTTTCTCTCATGATATCATTGTGCCGTCAAGCAAGCCGGATGTACGTCAGGATACTACATGGATTGATTCCCTGCATATCAAGTCGATAGATCAGGTTAATTATACTCATTTCCTACCGGATAATGTAGTGCTCCGTGCCTTTACAGAACTGGTCTCCGATCGCTTCTTCCTCAAGGCAGAACGTCAGAAGGCCAACTGCTTCTCGCTTTATTACAGTTATGGTGATTCTATCCTGCCACAGATCAAGGGCTTGAATTTTAATGAGAAAGATGCCTTTATTCTGGAAAAATCGGAGAAGAACGATACGCTTACCTATTGGCTCAAGGATACGGCGCTGGTCAACCAGGATACGCTGAATATAGAGCTTACTTACCGTATGACAGACAGTACGGGCGTGCTCCGCAACCAGATTGATACGCTCGAAATCCTTTCGAAGGAACCTTACGAAAAGCGTATGAAGGCGCAGGCTAAGGAACTGGAGAAATGGACCAAGAAGCAGGAAAAACTGAAGAAGAAGGGTGAACCTTATGATAGCGTGATGGCGGTAAAACCGCTTGATTTTCAGATGAATGTTTCTTCTCAGCTCGATCCTGACAAGAATGTCATCTTCACCTTCAATACGCCGCTTGCCAAGGCCGATACGGCAGGCATTCATCTCTATGCTAAGCATGATACGCTATGGTATAGGGCGCCGATGGAGTTTAAGCCGCTGGGCAACCGCAAGTATATTCTGAGAGGCGAGTGGCGTCCGGACATAGAATATAGTCTGGAGGTTGATTCTGCCGCGTTCCAGGATATCTACGGACTTGTATCTAAACCTGTGAAACAGGGTTTCAAGGTCAATTCTCTGGATACTTACGGCACGCTGCTTATTAATGTAACGCACGATTTCGACAATCATCCGCTCCTCGTTCAGCTACTCAATGCGCAGGATCAGGTGGTGAAAGAAGTGAAGGCAGTGAACGGAGTAGCCGAATTCTATTATCTCAAGCCGGAGAAGTATTACATGCGTTTGATAGTAGACCGCAACGGCAACGGCAAGTGGGATACAGGCTGCTATGATAAGGATGAACAGGCAGAAGAGGTATATTACTATCCAGACGTGATAGAATGCAAGGCTAAATGGGATTTAACCGAGAGTTGGGATCCTACGGCCCGTGAACTTTCCCGTCAGAAGCCTGGTGCCATTACCAAGCAGAAGCCTGATAAAGAAAAGAAAGTTAAGAACCAGAATGCGCAACGTGCCAAGAAACTTGGCATCGAGTACATTCCTAAATTATAAAGAGTTATGAAAACAATCAAATCATTCTGGATAGCATTATTGCTACTTCTGGTCAGCACTACGATGTCTGCCCAGTGTACTTTCCGTAATACAGCCTTCAAGTCAGGTGAGTTCCTTACTTACAATCTGTATTATAACTGGAAGTTTGTTTGGGTAAAAGCTGGTAATGCCAGTATGTCTATCATCCAAACCACCCGTCATGGTAAGCCTGCTTATCGCGGTTCTCTTGTTACAAGAGGCAATAAGCGTGTAGATGATATCTTTGTGCTTCGCGACACTCTGCTCTGTTACAGCGGCACCGATTTGGCGCCTATGTATTTCCGTAAGGGAGCTCACGAGGGCAAGCGCTATACGGTAGATGAGGTATTCTACAGCTATTCTGGCGGCAAGTGTCATCTCAAACAGCATCGTCAGCAGCATGATGGCAAGCATGTATGGAAGAATGCCACCTACGATGATTGTGTTTTTGACATGATGAACATCTTCCTGCGTGCCCGCAGTTTCGATCCTGCCAACTGGAAGAAGGGTTATACCGTAAAATTCCCTATTGCTGATGGAAAGAACCGCACTCCAGCTCAGATAAAGTTTGACGGTAAGGTTACCATCAAGGCAGATAATGGTGTGAAGTACCGTTGCCTGCGCCTTGCTTATATGGAGTATGAGGATCGTAAGTATAAGAGAATAGTAGATTTCTATGTAACCGATGATGAGAATCATATTCCTATCCGTCTGGATATGTTCCTCAAGTTTGGTGCTGCCAAGGCATTCCTCGTAGGAATGAAGGGTGTGAGAAATCCGGTTTCTTCAATCGTGAAATAAGATAAAACAAAGCTCTCGGTGCATGATGCATCGGGAGCTTTGTTATTAATATGGCTGTGCAAGCTGATTATTTCGGCAGCGATATGGTAAACTCCGACCATTTGCCTTTTTCGCTCTTTACGCTTACTTTGCCGCCATGGGCATTGATTACCTGCAGCACGTAGTTCAGCCCGATACCGAAGCCGCCACGGGTCTTCCGGGCGTCTCTTTCGTGCTCAGCAGCACGCTCAAAGCGGTTGAAGATAGTTTTCATCTCACTTCTGGCTATGCCGATACCCTCATCGTATATCTTGATATATACATTTCTGTCATTCTCGGAGGTGGAAATCTGAATGTTGATTTCTTCCTTCGAGTATTTGGTGGCGTTATCTACTATATTGCTGATAGCCTCCTTCAGATATTCCTCATCTGCCAGTGCCGAAGTGGCTCCGAATAGGGTGGTGATATGAATCGGTTTCGCCGATTTCGCCTTGTATTTATCCACCACATC
>OQVT01000550.1_pt1 | contig 21348 bp, 18 predicted proteins | sample 1691561 | NCBI WGS metagenome assembly OQVT01 (sample SAMN03418260, study PRJEB22391) | human gut metagenome | biome: human-gut; feature: organic feature; material: feces | host: Homo sapiens | place: Tanzania | collected 2013-01 | reverse complement strand
TATCCTTTATCTAGTTGTTGACACGGTTGGAAACATTGCCTTCCTGGAAGTTCTTCAGGTTTTCTACCGCAATGTCCATCAGACGCTTTCTGCTCTCCTTGGGTGCCCATGCGATATGGGGGGTAAGGATGCTGTTGTAACAGCCAAGCAGAGGATTATCCTCTTTAATGGGCTCGGTGGAAACCACACCACTGGCTGCGGCAGCGACTTTTCCACTGCGTAATGCCTCTGCCAGGTCGTTTTCCACAATTAAGGGACCACGGCTGGTGTTGATGAGGATAACTCCATCCTTCATCTTTGCAATGGTGTCCTTATTAATGATACCCTTGGTATCCGGGAAAAGCGGACAGTGCAGGGAAATCACATCTGACTGCTGTAACAGCTCGTCCAGAGTTACATAATCTGCAATTTTTGCCCCTTCCTCGGACTGGAATCCATCGTAAGCCAGCACTTTCATGCCAAAAGCCTTTGCGATTTTTCCGGTAGCCTGTCCGATTCGCCCGAAACCGATGATACCCATGGTCTTGCCAGACAGTTCGATTAAGGGATAATTCCAGAAACACCAGTCCTGGTTGTTCGTCCAGTCACCGTTTTTTACTGCCGCGGAGTGGGCTCCTACATGGTGGCAGACTTCTAAGAGCAGCGCAAATACCATCTGCGCCACGGCAGTGGTTCCGTAGGTGGGAATGTTGCAGACGGGAATCTCTTTTTCCTTCGCTGCATCTACATCCACCACATTGTAGCCGGTTGCCAGCACACCAATGTATTTCACGTTAGGGCAGGCATCCAGGGTCTCTCTGGAAATGGGAGTTTTGTTGGTAATCACTGCCTCCGCATCCCCGATACGCTCTACAATCAGTTCTTCGGGAGTTCTGTCGTACACGGTCAGCTCTCCCAATGCCTCAAATCCTTCCCAGCTTAAATCACCGGGGTTCTCTGTATATCCATCTAAAATGACGATTTTCATAAGAATTCTCCTGTCAACTTATTTCAGTAAATCTTTTGCCTTTGCACAGATATTTTCTTTGGTGATTCCGTTCATCTTTAACAGTTCGGAATAAGGAGCAGCCTCCAAAGCCTTACGGATGTCCTCTACTGCCAATGGCTTCTCGGTCTCGAACCATACGCTCTCTGAGTGAGAACGAAGTGAGGAAACACGTACACAAGTGGCACTGGTGCGAACATCAGAGTGCATGATTTTACGAGTCTCGTTGTACATCTTCATCTCCTCCTTGGTATAGTCGTTAGGAGTCATCTTGTCTATCTGAGGAATGACATTGTATGCCAACTGATGTGGGAACTTGTTGATATGGTCTGTCTTGCCAGTCTCGATGATGTCCTTATACTGCTGCTCAAGCTCAGCCATGGCTGCAGCACCAGCACCCGAAGCACTCTGGTAAGAAGAAATATGAATCTTCTTGATATGGCTCAGGTCGTCGATAGGCTTCAATACCACTACCATCATGATGGTGGTGCAGTTTGGATTGGCGATGATGTTGCGTGGACGGTTGAGCGCATCCTCGGCGTTTACCTCTGGTACTACCAGTGGCACATCGTCGCACATACGGAAAGCGCTTGAGTTGTCAATCATCACAGCACCATACTTGGTGATAGTATCGGCAAACTCCTCAGAAGTTCCACCGCCAGCAGATGTGAATGCGATATCGACATCTTTAAAATCATCGTTATGCTGCAAGAGTTTCACCTCATAGTCCTTTCCCTTATAGTTGTATTTTCGTCCAGCCGAACGCTCAGAACCAAACAACACCAAATCATCCATTGGGAAATTTCTCTCAGCAAGGATACGCAGGAATTCCTGACCTACTGCACCGCTTGCACCAACAATTGCTACTTTCATAATCGAATCTTTTTAAAAGTTGTTTAAAGTGAATCTTTTGGAAAAGAAAAGAATGCTCCTTTCCAGCATGATGATTTCTCATCTTTGGTTGTCTTCTAACGCTTATCCTCTCAAATCCGCTGCAAAGGTAAGACTTTTTCTACAATATCAAGCATAAAATCCCATAAATTATTGCTTTTTGTTGCATTTTTATTACTTTTGCTAACATTTCTGCATTATTTTGCATAAAATATCATTCATCCATCTCCGCTACTCATATTTACGATGAAACATCAGCAGACAGAGGGCTTATCTTTCTATCTTAAGTTTACTTTCCGGGTGCAAATTTACAAAAATCTTTGCACATATAATTGATAAGGAGGCAAAAGACTTTGCTTTTTCAAGATTTATTATTATTTTTGCACCCATATTATAGGAAGAGTGATGCAGCTGATGCTCGAGAACTCTCCCGAAAAACTGAATGCCTATGCTGAACATTGCACAATATTTCCCGATAACCGACCCTACGCTGATCTTCTTCGTCGTGATGATCATCATCCTCTTTGCGCCTATCATCATGGGTAAGCTCCGCATTCCACACATCATCGGTATGGTATTGGCAGGAGTGCTCATAGGCAAATACGGGCTCAACATCCTGGAGCGCGACTCTTCCTTTGAGTTGTTTGGCAAGGTGGGACTGTACTACATCATGTTTCTGGCTGCCCTCGAGATGGACATGGAGGGCATGAAGAAGGCGAAGTCGAGACTGCTCACTTATGGTCTGCTGACGTGCTTTGTTCCTTTCGGACTCACCTATTGGATGAGCGTCACGCTCTTGGACTATTCCACCAAAGCCTCATTCCTGCTGAGCTGCATCATGGCCTCGAATACGCTCATTGCCTACCCCATCGTGTCGCGTTACGGACTGCAACAGAAGCCGAGCGTCACGCTGAGTGTGGGGTCGAGCATGATCTCCCTGCTCATCGCCTTAGTGATGCTGGCGGGTCTGGTGGCTTCGTTCACCGAGCACGACGGCGTACTCTTCTGGGTACTCTTTGCAGCCAAGTTTGCCGCTTACTGCAGCGTGATGATATTCCTCATACCCCGTCTCACCCGATGGTTTCTTCGCCGATACAGCGATGCCGTGATGCAGTTTATCTTTGTCATGGCCATGCTCTTCATGAGTGCCGCCCTCTCGCAGACGGTAGGCATCGAGGGAGTCTTTGGTGCCTTCTTTGCGGGCCTTATATTAAATAGGTATATACCTCATGTGTCGCCTCTGATGAACCGGCTCGAGTTTATCGGCAACGCCCTCTTCATTCCCTACTTCCTGATAGGAGTGGGCATGCTGATCAATGTGGGACTGCTCTTCCAGGGCGGTCATATTCTCTGGGTGGTGCTGTGCATCGTGTTCTTTGGCACCCTGGGCAAGGCCATTGCCGCCTATGCAGCCTGCTTTGGCTTCCGCCTGCCCCTGTCTTCGGGTCACATGATGTTCGGTCTTACCTCAGCCCATGCTGCCGGCAGTATCGCCATGGTGATGGTGGGAATGAACATTCTTGTCGGCAAGAACACCTATCTTGTCGACGACGACATGCTCAACGGTGTGGTGATCATGATACTGTGCACCTGTATCATCTCCTCGCTGCTTACCGACTGGTCTTCGCGCATGATAGTACTAAGAGACAAGGAGCTGCCGGAGGCTGAGGACGAGAAGAGCGCCAACGATGAGAAGATACTCATCCCCGTGCGCTATCCCGAATATGCCGACAACCTGATGAGCCTCGCCTTCTTGGTGAGAAACCAGAAGCTGAACCGCGGTCTGGTTTGTCTCAATGTGGTGTATGAGGACAAAGACATGCGCTACAACCAGGAGCAAGGCAAGCGACTGCTCGAACATTGCAGTCAGATAGCAGCAGCCACCGATGTGCTCACGCAGATCCAGGTCAGAATAGCTGCCAACATCGCCAATGGCATCAAGCACGCCTTCAACGAGTTTCAGTGTTCCGAGATCATCATCGGCATGCACATGCATCCGGAACGATCGCCTAAGTTCTGGGGCGAGTTCCATCAGAGTCTGTTCAACGGGCTCAGCCGCCAGATCATCATGGCACGCATCCGCCAGCCGCTCAACACCATACGCCGCATACAGGTGGCAGTTCCTTCGAGAGCTGAGTTTGAACCAGGCTTCTACCGCTGGGTAGAACGTCTGTCGCGCATGGCACGCAACCTCGACTGCCGCATACAGTTCCATGGCCGTATGGAGGCTCTTTCGCTCATCAACGAGTTTATCAAGAACCGCTATCCCGAGGTCCGTTCCGACTATACGCTCATGAACCATTGGAACGAGATGCCCCAGATAGCCTCGCAGATAGCTCCCGACCACATGTTTGTGGTGGTAACAGCCCGTAAGGGAACCGTCTCTCACAAGACAGCCCTTGAGCGTCTGCCCGAAGAGTTGACCCGTTTCTTCTCAGGCACCAATCTGATGATCATCTTCCCCGACCAGCATGGAGACGCCTCTGGCGAGCATCTCACCTTTGCCGAGCCTCAGCATCAGGAGGAAGAGAGTGCCTACGAGATGATGAGCCGCTGGCTGAAACGGCATTTCAAGTTTTAGGGCTTTTCAAGAACCGGAAACACTATAATCAATTATCAACATACATTAATTTTTTAACAAGATGAAGAAAACATTCACCAAATCAGTCATCGCAGTCACAGTGGGTGCCTTGACTCTCAGTTCATGCATCGGCTCTTTCGGCCTTACCAACTCAGTTCTCAGCTGGAACAAGCGAGCTACAGACAACAAGTTTGTCAATGAGCTTATCTTTATTCTCATCTCTCCAGCCTATGCTGTATGTTCTGTAGCCGACCTCTTCGTGCTCAACTCCATCGAGTTCTGGACAGGCGAGAAGGTTATCGGACAGGTGGGAACCACCAAGGACGTGATGGGCAAGGACGGTCGCATGTATGCTGTCAAGACTTTGAAGAATGGTTACGAGATAACCGACCCCGACGGCGAGAAGTCTTACTTCGTATTCAACAAGAAGAACAAGAGCTGGTCGTACAGCAAGGACGGCGACATTCGCGAGCTGTTCAGCTTCAATGAGGACGGCAGCATCCAGGCCTGTCTGCCAAGTGGCGCAAAGATGAATGTCACTGCCGATGAGAATGGCTTGTACCAGCTCCGCATGGCGATGAACGATGGCTTCTACTATGCTTTCAACAAGTAACCGAACCTACACAATTTCACTTTGACTTTATCAGTCACTTTGAACCTTAATTGAAGACGCAAGAACTTTCGATAACCATCGTCAGTCCTTGCGTCTTTTATTTTTCTACCCTCACCGACATCAAGGGAGGCTATAAATTCCAAGCTTGCTATTACTGCATACCTATGCACAGGCTTCCTGCTGACAGATTTCCACATTTCACCTTCAGCTCCACCTTGCCTGCCTGACGACGGGAACGGAGAACGATACAGGCAGCACCCTCGTAAAGACTTCGTGAGGCATGGCTGGTCAACTGCTTGTCGCCTACAGGCAACTCTGCCGAAGCCATATCGCCGTTGCCTACAGCCACGATATCTGCCTCACCCTTCAATTCTATCTGCAACAACTGATGGGCACTCAGCACCCTGCACCCCTTGCGGTCGGTTGCCGTGACTCTGACAAACTGCAGATCCTTGCCATCGGCTTGCCAGCAGCGAGACTCCGGTTCCAGCCTGAGCGCCACAGCCTCTCCGGTAGTGGTAAGCTGATGACGCGCCACTACCTTTCCTGCCTTCCTTGCCACAGCCACCAATATGCCAGGCTCATAAGGCACAGCATCCCAGCGTATGCGGTTGCGCAGCTTGGGATCAGCGTCATTCTTTTTTACTCCCAGGCTCCTGCCATTGAGCAGCAGTTCCACCTCATCGACATTCGTATAGGTATAGAGTGAGAGTTGCTCGCCCTGGTTTCGGTTCCAGTTTTCAGACAACCGTTGGGTAGCCACATTGATGCCGTTCCACTGCGTATCGGTGCCAGCCTTCTCAATGATGGCGATATGTACGAGTGGCTCTTCAGAGAACATACTCTTCACGAAGTAGGCATCAGGCTTGGGAAGCATGGTCATATCGAACACTCCCTTGTTCCATCCCTTCAGCGGCCAGCCCAAACTCTCGCCTAAGTAGTCAACAGCCCCCCAGTAGGCAAGTCCCATCACCTTGTCGAGATTCATCTCAAAGAAGTTGGGTCCCATGGCTTCTGTGCTCGCCTCGCTCTGATAGAATATCTTTTCGGGATAACGCTTCATGTCGCCGGGGAAGTACATATAACGGTAATTATACGAGTTGACTTCTGTGGCAACAGCCAGGTCGGCAGGCAACGAGTCGGTATCGATATTGCGATAACGCGGATGCATCGCCACCGTGGTGAGACGGGTATGGTCATAGCGATGCAGCAGCTGGCGCATCAGTCTGTAGAGGGTTACTCCCCAGTCGTTGAAGGGCATGTCGGCATGATGCTGCAGCTCGTTGCCTAAGCTCCAGAGGACGACGGAGGGATGATTGCGGTCGCGCTTCACCCACTCGGGTATGTTCTTCTGCCAAAGGCTCAGGAAGTCTCCCCTGCCTCCAGTAAACTGCGAGTTCCATTTATCATACAGCTCGTCGACCACCAAGATGCCATATTGGTCGCACAGGCGCAACAGGTCTTCGCTGTAAGGATTATGAGATGTACGAATATGGTTGAAGCCAAAGCGCTTCATGGTGAGCAACTGCTGCTCGATGGCACGAGGATAGGCTGCAGCACCAAGGGCTCCCAAGGTGTGATGATTGGCATAACCCTTGAGCAGCACTTTCTGTCCGTTGAGCAGGAGTCCGTGTTGGGGCGACAGTTCTATGGTACGCATACCGAAGTGCTCGCGTGTTTTGTCTGCCACTCTTCCTTCCTTGTCGTAGAGCGTCACCTCGGCAGTATAGAGATAAGGACGGTCGCACGACCACAGTTGGGCGCCCTCCAGCGTGATGGCAGGCTGTTCATACTCGCGGTCGCGCCACTTGGCATTAAAAGGCATGTCGGTTTTCTGCTGCGCCACTACTCTGCCTGCCATATCGAGGATTTTCACCTCTACAGGTATTGAGCCATGATTCTCACCTTTCTGTTTCTTCTGGCGGTTCACTATCTCTGCCCTAATGTTCACCTCGCGGTTGTTGCGAGTAGTGATATAGAGTGGATGGCGAGGGAAATAGAGTTGGTCGTTGGTGACAATAAGACGAACATCACGGAAGAGTCCGCCACCCGTATACCATCGCGAATTATTGGCAGCACGCGTATCTGTCCTCACTGCTATCTCGTTCTTCTCGCCATAACGGAGCAACTGGCTCACGTCAATATCAAACCCCAAATAGCCATAGTCGGTTGCCCCTACATGCTGTCCGTTCACATAGACATCGCCCACAAGCATCATGCCTCCGAAGTCGAGCATCACCCGTCTTCCCTTCCATTCTTCCTGGGGTGTCAGTTCGTATCGATACCAGCCAATGCCCATCTCCTTGAACCCTCTTGCGCTGAGACGGCTTTTCACATTATTGGCAGCATCCTTGCTGTTGGCACGTTCGTCTGCCCCCGGTGCCACCCAGGGCTGATAGAGTTGGAAGTCATGGGGCAGGTTGACGACCTCGCACCCCTGCATAGCTTCATCCAAGAGATGGGAATTCTGAATGTTGTCAGAAGGCAGGCTGATACCTTTTATATCACCGCGATGGAACTGCCATCCCCAGTTGATATCTATCGTATCTCGCACGGAAGCCTGTGCTTCCATACTGCTCATCATAGCCCAGCCTGCCATGAGCAGCATGAGCCAAAAGTTCTTGTTTGTCTTCATCCTTGTAGTTGATTAGTTTTTTAATTATAGCTTACAAATATACTAAATTACTATCATATAATGCAACTTTCGCATACGGGGAGTGAAGAGATATTGGGGAAATTAAGAAAAGTTGGGGGAAATTAAGAGAAGTTATGGGACAATTCCTACATCTTATACAAGAAGATGCAATAGGCTTCAACTGCTTACAAAGCCGCTTTTATTGCTCTACGAAATAGGCTTCATTGACCATCGAAGCCGCTTTCATATTTCGAGGCTTTTCTATTGGTTTGTGGTTTAACGATTTTAGTTGACCACTTTAAGTTTTATTGATAATACGAGTTGACTCAGTTATTACTTATTTATAATTCACGTTGACTTATTTGTCCAAAAGCTGGGTTACAGAACGAACCAAAACGCTTAGGAAAATGAGCTAAAATTGGTACAACGAACAGGACACCCTAATAAATAACCCCTGTCAAGGCAAGACATAGGCTTGCGTTGACAGGGGTTAAGTGGGGAAATTTATTATTTGTTATTCGTAATATTTTCAATAGAAAGTACAGGACGAACAAGGTATTTTTCTTTGTTTGGGTCATGACGTCTAGATATGCCAAAACCCCATGTCATGTTATCTTTTCTCCAGATAATAAATTTACAGCCATACCCTCCATCGTTTGTAGATGTCCAAAAATCAAATTGATTATAACCATTTACTATCTTTTTGTAAAGAGTCAGCATGTTTTTAGTATAGCCAAGCTGCACGCCTGTAAACACAACCGTTTCTTCCGTGCCGTCAGCAGCGGTGGTGATGGTGAAGGTAGGAGAACCAGCTTGGGCTTGGCCTGTACTCCAATCAAACAAAAGACCTCCCTCTACTTCTACTTCCTCTGCTGTAGGCGTGCGCCATTTCTCGCCCCATGCGTAATTCTTACCAGTCTTTGCAGCATCTGTCCATGTCATTTCCTCTGCTACATTCTTTGTGGCGAATCTTGGACCGCCAGCCCACAACTGTACCCATTCTACGGTCTCAGTTGTACCATTTGCCAAAGTAGCAGTTTCTGTACCCTTAGTAGGACCAGAGGTGATGGTGTAGTACTTACCTGCAGTAAGACCGGCGTCCTTGGTTTTATTGAGGAGCAAGTCTCCATTATATATTTCTATTTTCACACCAGCAGGCACTACCACATAATTGATTTCGCCAGCATTCACTGTGCCTTCTGCTTTATGGAGCAGGGTTGTCTTAGTATCGCTTGTGCTAACAGTGAATTCGGCAGCATTTTTTGTGGCAGTAAGTCCTTTCACCCACTTGTCAGCTGTCTTTACGTGAATGTCTAATATGCCATTCTTGTCTACTGCCACTATGCGGAGTACAGCCACCTTGGGCTTTAGAGTAATCGAAAGACCTTTTTCGCCCGTTGTAGTCTGGGCTGTTTTTCCTGCTACAGCAAACTTGTTTGCCACGTCAGCAAATGTGCCTGTCTGGTTTGTCAGGCCCACTTCATTACCTGGGAAGTAAGCATACCAGTCGGCATCCTCAGTAGTAACCATGGCATCAGCACTGGTAAACTGGCTGCCATTATTTGTGAAAGTATAGTAATTTGATATTTTGTTATTGCTTACACTCACCTTGTCATTCGCAGTAAATGCAAACTTCCATGTGCCGCTTTCATCTGTCATAGTGGCACGCGAGCTTAGATTTTCAACAGAAGCATTGAGGGTCATTCCTCTCTTAGGCTGTGTATCGCCATTGTCGTCATTGCTACAGGCTGCGAGAACTACAGCAGCCAACATAAATACTGAATACAAAAACTTTTTCATGTTCTAATCCGTTTTCAATTTGTGTTCCTGTGGTTAATTTCTAATTGTTCTCATGCCTATTCCCAAACGTCTTCGTCATCTCCACTTGTTACATCTCCTTCGACTTGAATACCAGGGGATTGTACAGATGGGGGGGTACTGGGCTTGCCTGGACTGCCAGCAAAAATGGTCAATGCCTCTATAGCATATAAGCTAACAAGAGGCTTCATGTAAGTTTTTTTCTGCATAATGTATCTTAAAATGTTAATTAGTATATACTCATCTTTATTAAGCGACTGCAAAGGTACTATAAAAAATGTAATTTATACAAATCTACGTGTTACATTTTTGTTACAATCACAAAAATAAAGAAATTTTAAGTTTTTATCTAACTATCATACAACATTGTTGCCTTTAAAAGTGACAATAAAAAAATTATAGCTCTTTTTTCCATCTTTTCCTTTATTTCTTTTTGAGGTTTATACAAAATTGCTTATTTTTGCAAAAGAATTTAGGACTTAATTCAAACAAATAACTATGAAGTATTTCAACTTTTTAGGAATCATCCTTATTACACTTATGAGTGTGATATCCCATACGGAATCTTTTGCTAACGAACAAAACGCAGAAAACATTGATATAAAAATTAATGGTAAGAAATGCACTCAGATCAAAGATGGAGATTTAATTTCATTATCATTACCTGGACACTATAAAACTGAAGACATAGAATCCATTAAATGGTATATTAATTTTAAACAAACAAATAATCAAGAATACAGATATCTGTTATCTGAGGAACTTTATTGCTCTTTTATTAACAAGCCCAAAATATTTCAGTGTTATTTTTCACACCCATACAACAGCGTTCTTATAGGATTTGACTGGGGAAATTTAGAAACAGAGGTATGTCCTAACGACTGTTATTTTTCATGTATATTTAGTACTTCAAATAAAGGAAAAAACAATATCAGCTATATTCGCTCAGAACCTATTGATTTTGAAGTTCTGCCATCTACTCCTGTTTTAACTTTGAATAAGACATGGACTCCAATAGAAGGACAGGACGATTATCCTCTGGCCAATGTTTCTATTGATGCAGAAAATTTTGAGCAAGGAGTCATTTTAGTAGAACAAAGTGAAGACCATTTACCTATATATACAGATACAATTTTTACGACAATACCTCAAGACGGCTTTACAGTCTATCCTGGAACATGGTATAATGGTATTTTTTGTTGGGTACGAAACCAATATGGACAAGCAATGAGTAATATTCTGAAACTCAATACCACAGATATTGCCAACAAAAACCATTTATCAGATTTTCTCATTGTAAATGGCCATCAAATAATTATAAATCCACCATATATGGTAACAATAAAAATCTATAATACCTGTGGAATATTGGAAAAGGAGGAATGTACCAACAACAAAATAAACATTTCTCTTTGTCGAGGATTACATCTAATAAAAATATCAGATAATAAAAATAACAATTTCAGAAACTATAAAATATTCATACAATAAAGGAATTATTTCAACAAAAGGAATAAGAAAAGGTCTACATATTGTGACTGTCTTTTGTGGAAAATCTAAAATTTCAGAACTTAAATGGAATAATATCAAACAACAATGATAGACATCAAAGGAATAACAAAGAGCTTCGGCTCGCTGCAGGTGCTTAAAGGTATCGACCTGCATATCAATAAAGGTGAGGTGGTAAGCATCGTTGGCCCCAGTGGCGCAGGCAAGACCACCCTGCTACAGATCATTGGCACACTCGACCGCCCTGATGAGGGAAACGTAGTGGTAGATGGTATTGACGTGAGCAAACTGTCACAGCGGAAGTTGAGCGACTTCCGTAACCAGCATATCGGTTTCGTATTCCAGTTTCATCAGTTGCTGCCGGAGTTTACCGCGCTCGAAAACATCATGATTCCCGCTTTCATTGCAGGCAAGAGCCGCAAGGAAGCCAAGGCAAGGGCAGAAGAACTGCTCGACTTTATGGGGCTGAGCGAAAGAGCTCATCACAAACCAGCAGAACTGTCGGGAGGTGAGAAGCAACGCGTGGCTGTGGCAAGAGCTTTGGTAAATAATCCTGCTGTAATCCTTGCTGATGAGCCTTCGGGCAGCCTCGACTCACACAACAAGGCAGAACTGCATCAGCTCTTCTTCGATCTGCGCGACAAATTCGGACAAACCTTTGTCATTGTCACACACGACGAGGGACTTGCCTCGATTACCGACCGAACCATACACCTGAAGGACGGAATGGTAGAAAAGAGCGAAGAGATGAAGAGTGAAACCGTAGAAAACGAAGACGTGAAGAGCGAAGAATAAAGACAACCTACAGAAAAACAAAGAACACATATATGAGCAACAAGATAAAATTAGGCGATTTCAACAGCCTGAGAGTGGTGAAAAGAGTAGACTTCGGCATTTACCTTGACGGAGGTGAAGAAGGAGAGATTCTTCTTCCTACCCGTTACGTACCCGAAGAGGTAAGCATTGGCGACGAGCTTGAGGTGTTTATCTACCTCGACCAAGACGAGCGACTCATCGCTACCACCGAGAAGCCACTTGCCAAAGTGGGCGACTTCGCCTACCTCGAAGTGAAATGGGTGAACGAATATGGCGCTTTCTTGGGATGGGGACTGATGAAAGACCTCTTCTGTCCCTTCCGTGAGCAGAAGAAGCGCATGGTTTTGGGACAGTCATACATCGTTCACGTACATATCGACGAGGAGAGCTATCGCATCGTAGCATCTGCCAAGGTGGAGCGATACCTGTCGGAGGAACATCCTCACTATCGTCATGGCGACGAAGTGGACTTGCTGATATGGCAGAAGACAGACCTCGGCTTCAAGGTCATCATCGACAACCAGTACCCTGGTCTGCTCTATCAGGACCAGATATTCCAGTACATTCATACTGGCGACAGAATGAAAGGCTATATCGGAAGAGTGCGCCCTGACGGAAAGATTGATGTGAGTCTGCAGAAAACAGGACAACAGCAAACTGCCGACTTTGCCGAAACACTCTACCAATATCTGCTCGATAACGATGGTGCCTGCGACTTAGGCGACAAGAGCGAGGCTGACGATATCTACGAACGCTTCCATGTCAGCAAAAAGGTATTCAAGCGTGCCATTGGCGACCTCTACAAGAAACGACTCATCACCGTGAGTCCTATGAGTATCAGACTTTTAAAGGTAAAAGAGTAAAAAGGTAAAAGAGTAAAAAGGTAAAAGAGTAAAAAGGTAAAAAAGTAAAAAGGTAAAAGGGTAAAAACGCCCTAAAAATAACAACCCACTTGTTTTGGATTTCCAAGACAGGTGGGTTGGTGTTTTTATAGAATCAACTATGCTATTCCACTTTCTTCAATGCTCTCATGGCATTGAGGACAGCAAGAACCGTTACGCCGACATCGGCGAAGACAGCCATCCACATGGTACCTAAACCCACGGTAGCAAGCAACAGGACTGCCACTTTGACTCCTATGGCAAAGGCCACATTCTGATGGGCAATGCGGATGGTGCGACGGGCAATGTGAACAGCAAGAGGAACCTTTCGAGGCTCATCGTCCATCAACACCACATCAGCAGCCTCGATGGCAGCATCACATCCCAAGGCACCCATGGCTATTCCTACATCTGCCCTCTTCAATACGGGCGCATCGTTGATGCCATCACCTACATAAGCCAAAGTCCTGCCTGCAGGCTTCTGTTTCAGCAGTTGTTCTACATGAACCAACTTATCGGCAGGCATCAGTTCGGCTTTATATTCATCGAGACCCAACTGACGGGCTATGCAATCGCCCACTTCCTGACGGTCGCCAGTAAGCATCACTGTCTTGACGACACCCTCACGGCGCAACTGGGCTATAGCCTCGGCACTGCTCTCTTTTACACGGTCGCCTACCACAACAGGCGCACCCTCATCGGCTTGTACCAACACCTCGCCATGAGTCAGCGTGCCAGTCTTATCAAACACCACTACGCCCACCTTGGCAAGAGCATCCATATAACTGCTTCCCTTGATGAGAATACCAGCGCGGGAGGCTCCGCCAATGCCTCCGAAGAAAGTGAGCGGCACACTGATAACCAAGGCACAAGGACAGGATACCACAAGGAAGATAAGCGCACGGTTGAGCCATAGAGGCAACAGTTGCATAAAACTGCCCTCGCCAAAGAGCTGCACACCCAAGCCCAAAGTACCCAAGAGAGGCGGCACAATGGCTAAAACCAAGGCTGCCAGCACAACGACTGGAGTATAAATGCGGGCAAAGCGGGTGATGAAAGACTCACTGCGCGACTTGCTTGCATCGGCACCCTCTACCAAGGCTATGATGCGAGAGGCTGTACTCTCGCCAAAGGTCTTGGTGGTCTGCAAATGCAGTTCTCCCTTCACATTGATGCTGCCCGAATAAACCTCATCGCCCTCTTTTACCTCACGCGGTACACTCTCGCCCGTAAGGGCAGAAGTGTCAAGAAGCGCAGAACCACTGACGACCTTACCGTCAAGAGGCACTTTCTCTCCTCGTTTTATCAAAACAGTCTCACCGATTTGTACCGTCTCGGGGGCTACAGTCTCTATCTCTTCTCCATGACAGACGTGAGCCACATCTGGGCGGATGGTCATCAGATGTGAGATACTGTCGTGACTCTTTCCCTCAGCATAGCCTTCGAAGAGTTCACCCACCTGGAAGAAAAGCATGACGAAGACAGCCTCAGCAAACTCAGTCTCCTCGCCCGGAAAGAAACCGATGCACAAGGCTCCTATGGTGGCAATGGTCATCAGGAAATGCTCATTGAACACATCGCCATGAGCAATACCCTCGGCAGCCTCGCCCAAGGTGTCATGACCTATCAGCAGATAGGGAACAAGATAAACCAGGAGCAACTGCCAGGGGGAAAGCGCGCATGTCTTCTCGACGAAGTAAGCTCCTATAAGCAATAATACAGTGACCGAGATGAGCAGAAGGCGCTTGCCAAGGCTTCCATGCTCGTCATGATGATGCTCGTGATGATGCTCACAGCCACACCCGTGAGAACCTTGAGCACAACCACATTCGTGATGATGATGATTTGATTCCATATTGATAAGATACTTTAGTTATATTACACTTCTTTTCGTTTTCGGATGCAAAAATACAAAAAGGCTTCTGCAACCTGGTTGCAAAAGCCTATTCTATGTAAAATATTGAAGTTTCGCAAGTTTTATCCCACACGCCCTGAAAGGGCAGAAGCTCTTAGCCCAGGGCAGCGCCCTGGGTTATTACGTTCGCAAACCTGTCGCCCTGTAAGGGCAAAAGCTTTAAAACTCAGGCAATTTTCAAAGCTTTTGCCCTTACAGGGCGCCTTGCTGATTGCCTTTATACCCAGGGCGCTGCCCTGGGCTAAGAGCTTCTGCCCCTTCAGGGCGTGCTGCTTGTGTCCATAACAGCCCTGGGCTAAGAGCTTCTGCCCTTTCAGGGCGTGCTGCTTCTGGAACTGGGCCTTCAGCCCGTACTTAAACCACTTGCGAAACTTGAGTAAAATATCTTCTATTATACTTGTAAAAAGTTGAGCCTTCCTCAACTCTCACCTTCTACCCCATCCTGCATCAATACCACTGCACGGCATTGGAATAACCGCTTCGCTTATCGTACTTCAAAGCATCTGTAAGCGTAGAAGCGTTACAACGGAACGTGAAGTTATAGCTGGTATAAGGAGCCAGCACCACCGAACAACTCATATTGAAACAGTGGAGGTCGCGCTGCAGCGAAGCAGTTGTCATACTCATGGCTTTGTTCTCGAAGTCGTAGCCAGATGAGAAGCTGATGTTCCAGCCATCACTGATACGCACGTTACCACTGAAGTTGAGAGTCTGGGTAAACTTGTATGGATAGCGCATGGTGCTCTCGTTGAACTTTTCTCGGCGAGTATCCTCACGCATGGTGATACCGTAACCCACAGAAAGCGACCAAGGCATATTGAAAGCCATGTAACCGTCGTCATCGGTCTTGGCCTTTCCGCCCTTTTTCTTGGCTCCATGCTTTCCAGCCTCCATGTCATCGTCGATATTGGTTTCGATACTGGTATCTACACCCTCATCGTCATCCTTGTTGCGGGAGTTATCGCTGTCGCTGTCATCGCCTCCTCCGAATAGTTTCTTCAACTTTTCTGGCGTAAGCGTGAAAGAGAAGTTCTGCGACATACCCTGGAAACGTCCGAAACGTCCCTTGCCCCACTCAGTATGGGTTCCCACATAAGGATTTCCCTGTTCGTCGAGTTCATAGGCATAGGTGGCAAAGACAGCATGCATACTGTAAGTATAGTTTTTCCACCATTTCAGGCGCAAGTCGATACCGAGGTCACTCCATGGCCGCACCTTGGCTGCCGTATTGTAACTCATATTGATATCGAAAGCATCGATAAGACTTATCTTCTTAAATCCGGTGGAGTCCTTATCGCTCTTGACCTTCATCTCAAGGTTGTTGCCCAACGTGAAGGAAATGCTTCCCTGCTTACCCTTGCCCGGCACTCCAAAGAGCGAGTTTTGATAAGGCGAGTAGCTGACGAGCGATACATTTCCATTGGCGTCAGTCTTCTGATAAGTATCCCAGTATCCATAGCGAGAAGCACCAAAGTCTGGCGCATAGCTGAAGCTTACAGTTGGCGAGAGCACGTGGCGTATGGCCTGTATCTTGTCACCGAAGAGCTTGCGGTTGGGCACCCAGAAACCATAAAGCTTGGTAGAGGCACTGATGCTCATGTTCCAGTTGTACACATTATGGAAACCATAGGTCGTATCAGCCACCTCGACCTGCTTCTGCTCGTCCCACGACTTAGTGACCTTATTAGTGTACATACGGTCGGTAAAGTTGAAGTTAGGACTGATGTTGATGTACTTGAAGAGTGTGAAGTTGGCACTTACCGGAATGCGATGTTCCCATCCGTTGCGCCAGTCTTTAATAAGATTGCTCTTGAAAAGCAGGTCTTCCTTAGTAGAGATGGAGTTGCTCACATGTCCTGTATAGCTCAGGGCTATCTTCTCATACCATCGCTCGTCACCCACCATCTTCTTGCGACGGAATGGATAGAAACGCGCAATGTTGATATTGAGGTCGGGCAGAGTGACTGCCAACGAAGAGTCGCGCATGTTCTGCGAGAGGTTGGTAGTTGCCGTCAGCGACATACCTATGCTCGAAAAGTTGGTGCTCCAGTTGACAGAAGAGGTTCTGGTACTCTGCGTCATCGACTGTGGATTATAGAGCGAGTTGAGATTGTTGCGCTCATAACTGGTTGAAGCGAAGTTGACGCTGGCAGAAAGCGAGCTGTAAGGATTGGCCTTGGAGTCTTGTCGATGGCTCCACTGCAACTTGAAGCTCTCCTGCTCGGCAAAGTCGGGCATTCCCTTATCACCTGTCTTGGTATCCTGATAGCTGAAATAGAAGCTTCCCGAATACTTGTATCGCTTGCGATAGTTGCTGGCAGCCGAGAGTCCCCAAGAGCCCTTGGTGTAGATTTCGCCCAAGAGTTTCAAGTCCCATTTGTCGTTGATGGCAAAATAATATCCACCATCGCGCAAATAGAATCCTCGGTCGCTCTCATCGCCATAAGTAGGCATGATGAAACCGCTGCTATAGCTCTTGGTAAAGGGGAAGAAACCATAAGGAATGGCGAAAGGCATAGGCACATCACACACCACGAGGTAAGCCGGGCCAAAGACTACATCCTTGCCAGGACGCACCTTGGCACGCGAGAGCGAGATATAGAAATCAGGATGTGGGTCATCGCAGGTGGTGTAACGTCCATGCTGCAGATAGATCACTCCTGAAGAGTCGCGCTTGGAGCGCATACCCGACAGGAAACCGTCCTGCTGCTCGGTATATACATTATTAATAAGGGCTTTCTTGCTCTTGAAGTTGAACTTGATGGTATCGGTATCATACTCGTCGCTACCCATCTTGAATACAGGCTTTCCCTTTACACCACCTTCGGCAGTAGAGTCGGCCGTACCCATAGCCTTCACGTTACTCTTATCGATGTCCATCGAAATACGGTCGCTGGCAAGATCCATATTCTCATACTTCACCTGCGCAGAGCCATAAAGATGCGCCACCTTATTCTTGGCGTCATAGACAAGCGAGTCGGAAGCTGAATAAGTGACAGGAGCATCTACTCCACCCGACTTCTTGCGGGCAATACTGTCGAGACGAATACTGTCGTCCACCACTTGGTTGTGCTTCCAGATAGCCTTTTGCAGAGAGTCCATGCGGGCAGTATCAGCCACCACATTGCCTGCTGAGTCGCGCAAGACAGAATCGACCACAGCCGTAGAGTCGGCGGCAGCCTTCTTCTTTTTCTTCTTGAAGAACGGCATGTTGGGACTTGCCATCATACAGATGAAGGCAAACAACAAAAGTGCTATGAAAGGATATTTTCTCATTTAGTTTGCAAAGTTAAGCATTTCTGCTTAGATTACACATCATGCTGACGTCTTTTTAGCTCATTCGAACATTTTTTCCCACTCCTTGAAGCGCAGGACGCCCTCCTCGCCAAACTTGGCCAAGCTTTTCTCAGCCTGCTGGATGGTTTTCTCACGATCGAGATGAGTCTTGCTGAAGAACTTGTCAGCATAGCAGATCACCTTTTCCTCCATGGTTTCTGGAAGGAAATCCTGATGGGGCAAAGGCAGATTCTGACTCTCTATCTGCTGGCATGTGATGCCTGCTCCCGTATGGCGCTCGCACACTCGTGCATGGCGCTCGAAGCCTTCACGACGCATCAGTTCGGCACCCAGACGACCATGACAGATGTAGGGTTGACTGCCAAAACACATGATGCCAGGAGCATCGGTAAGATAGATTCCGATGTCGTGAAGCATGGCTGCCTCTTCCACAAACTGAGCATCAAGATGCAGTTCGGGATGAGACGAAACAATCTGTAGCGCTCTTCGCGCTACAGATTGACTATGGGTAATGAGGATATGACGAAGTTCATCATCCTCAGGATAATACTTATCAATAATAGCTTGATAATTCATCTATTTAATGTTTGGTTTGTAATGTTCAGTGTTTAATTAGGCTCACGCCACGATACTTGCAAAGTAAACATTAAACACTGAACATTCAACATTATTCAGCCTCTCGCTCAATGTAGGCGATAACATCGCCCTTGCGAATCTTGCTGCCCTGCTTGGCATTGATTTCTACAAGCTTTCCGCCAAGAGCTGCGGGAACGGTCTCGAACTCGCCCCATGGAGCCAGGATGTAGCAGAAGGCATCACCTTCCTTATACTCCTTGCCGATGAATGGCTCTACGGCTGGCTGGCACTCGCCCTCGCCCTGGAACTCCCAGAAGATCTGACCGGCAACAGGTGCTACGATGGCATCAGCCTTGGCATGCTTGAACTCTGCCAACTGGGCAGGAGTCAATGTTGAGCCAAGCTTGGCATCCTTAGCCTTCTGCAGGTCTGCCAAGAAGTTCTTCTTAGCCTGACCGCTCTTGTAATTGCGATACTGCTCTGGGTGCATGGCAAGTTCGAAGAGTTCCTCGTCGTCCTGACCGTACTCCCAACCATTCTCGTCCATCTCCTTCTTGAAGTCGACGTGGCACATAAGAACGACAACCTCGGTGAATTGCGCCAAATAATGCGTAACTTCTATAGTCCGCTTAAGCTTTGCGAACCGTATCTGCGCTTCGTGTTCCTAACAGGCATCACAAAATTCTCACAACTAAGTATATTCCGTGAATTGAATAATATTAGCAATATCAGCATGGACGAACCATATTCTGGAATATGCGGCATCACTAAGGAAGAGTTGCTGACACAGATGAGTGATGACATAGATGCACTTGCCGAAAAGATGGGACTTACTCGAGAACAGACCATCGATAAACTGAAAGAGAACTATGACGGCTACCATTTCACATGGCCAAGCCCCGACGTGTTCAATCCATACAGCCTGATCAATTGCTTTTCTAAAGGAAAGATTGATGCCTATTGGTTCGGTTCTGGAACTCCGACTTACCTTATTAATATGTTGAACAGGTTTGATGTCTTGCCTGCCAACATTGCTAAAATGTATGCAAAAGCTTCTTCATTCGATGCTCCTACCGAGAACACCGACTTTACCCATAACTGAAGGAGTACAGATGATAACGTCAACGTCTGTCCAACCGTTCTTGATTTTCTCACAGTACTCGTCAAGACCTACATAGTCAGCGCCTGCTGCCTTAGCCTCTTCCTCCTTATCAGGAGTACAAAGAACGAGGACGCGCACGGTCTTACCTGTTCCGTTAGGAAGGGTAACCACGCCACGGATCATCTGATTAGCCTTACGAGGATCAACGCCGAGGTTAACGGCGAGTTCTACTGAAGCGTCAAACTTAGTGTATGTAACACTTTTCAAAAGACCACAAGCCTCAGATAGAGAGTATGCCTTTGATGGCTCATATGCAGCCAACGCAGCTTTTTGATTTTTTGTTAACTTGCTCATAAATAATGCTTGTCTCTTTATTAGATATCCTTAGGAAATTCACCTGTAACAGTGATACCCATACTTCTCGCCGTACCTGCTACCATCTTCATAGCTGAAGCGATGGTGAAACAGTTCAAGTCCGGCATCTTGCCTTCTGCGATCTCCTTAACCTGATCCCAGGTAATGGAAGCCACTTTGTTACGGTTAGGCTCTCCTGATGCAGTAGTAATATGAGCTGCTTCCTTAAGAGAAACTGCAACTGGTGGTTGTTTTACTTCAAAGGTATAAGACTTGTCATTATAGACTGTAATGACTACAGGAAGAACCTTTCCTGCCTGTGCCTGCGTAGCTGCATTGAAAGCCTTGCAGAAGTCCATAATGTTAAGGCCTTTTGAACCAAGCGCTGGTCCTACCGGAGGTGCTGGATTAGCAGCTCCACCTTTGATCTGAAGCTTGATATATCCGGTAATTTCTTTTGCCATAATAATTTGTTATTCTTTTGTTACTTGTGTAAAGCTGAGCTCGAGCCCTGTTTTTCTGCCGAAAATTACGACACTGACCTTCACTTTGCTTCTGTCTTCTAAAATTTCATCTATCGTACCGCTGAATCCTGCGAAAGGACCGTCAGTAATCTTCACAGATTCGCCTACTTCGTAGTTGACTACCGTCTGTGCAGCACTGTCGGCATTTTCGTCCTGGATACCGAGTATCATCTGAGCTTCTTCTTCACGAATAGGCACAGGGACACGCTCGCTTTGGGTACCGATGGTCTTCTTTTCTGTCAGGAAACCTGACATTCCCGGAACGAGATTGCGGATGATGTTCTCAAGTTTAGCGCAGAGTTCACACTGTATAAGAACATAGCCAGGGTACAACAACCTATCGGCTACTGCACGCTTGCCATTACGAGTAACTACCTCCTTCTTAACAGGTACGAGCACTTGTCCTACTTGAGATGTAAGGCCACTTCTTTCAATTTCCTTTTGGAGATATTCTGCAGCCCTTTTTTCCTTTCCGCCTGCCGTCCGCAGAACATACCATTTCATTTCGCCCATAGAGTACGATAATTACAATGTATAGATTACAGACATCAGAGATTGGAAAGCGAGGTCTATAAGCCAGAGCACAACTGCAAGAATAACCGTAGTGACCATAACCAGAATAGCAGAACTCTGAAGTTTGCTCCAGCTTGGCCACGAAGTCTTCTTAGTTAGCTCTACAAAAGACTCTTTAAAATAATTTGTAAACTTACCCATCTTTACATTTAATGGACACGACAGATTGGAAGCGGAAAGCCGTGTCTGTTAAACAACAATCAAAGCGTAACCTTTGATCTTTGCAGGGGAAGCAGGATTCGAACCCACATCGACGGTTTTGGAGACCGCTGAACTAC
>OQVT01000548.1_pt1 | contig 21368 bp, 20 predicted proteins | sample 1691561 | NCBI WGS metagenome assembly OQVT01 (sample SAMN03418260, study PRJEB22391) | human gut metagenome | biome: human-gut; feature: organic feature; material: feces | host: Homo sapiens | place: Tanzania | collected 2013-01 | reverse complement strand
GCAGTTATTCGGTTATGAGCAAGTAGCGAAGCGGATTGCGAATATCCGCTTGACAGGACAAGGAGGATAAAAAATGAAAACAATTTACAAAAACGGAACAGTCTATACCGGAAAGCTTCCGCTTGTCGAAGCGTTTGCGGTGGAAAACGGAACCTTTGTTTTTGCCGGAAGCAATCGTGAGGCAGATGCTCTTACAGAGGCAGAAGACAAAGTCGTAGACCTGGGTGGAAAATTCGTCTGCAGCGGCTTCAATGACAGCCATATGCACCTTTTGAACTATGGCGGATCCCTGTTAAAAGCGCAGCTTGCCGCACATACGGAGAGCCTGGAAGACATGCTGAAATGCCTTGATACTTTCCAGAAAGAGCATCCGAGAAAAGATGGTGCATGGCTGATGGGCCGTGGCTGGAATCAGGATTACTTTGCCGATGTGGACCGTATGCCGAACCGTTACGATCTCGACCGTGTATCCACAGAGGTTCCGATCTGTGCAACGAGAGCGTGTGGGCACTGTCTTGTTGTCAACAGCAAGGCGCTGGAGCTGCTCGGTGTTACCGCAGAAACTCCGCAGCCGGAAGGCGGTGAGATCGGAATGGAAAACGGCGAGCCGGACGGAAGATTTTTCGATAATGCAATGGAGCCGGTTTACGACAGTATTCCTGCACCGGGCAAGGAGGAGATCAAGGATATGATCCGCAGCGCCTGCAAAGCACTGAACAGCTACGGTGTCACCAGCAGTCAGAGTGATGACTATTGTGTTTACCGTGCTGTTCCGTGGCAGACGGTAAACGAAGCATACAAAGAACTTGAGGAGTCCGGCGAACTGACTGTCCGCGTTTACGAGCAGAGCAATTTCACCGATCTGGAATCCTTAAAAGGTTTCGTGGAAGCCGGAAATATGACCGGTGTCGGCACAGACCGTTTCAAAATCGGACCGCTGAAAATGCTCGGAGATGGTGCACTCGGCGCGAGAACCGCTTATCTTAGCCGCCCATATGCAGATGACCCGTCCACCTGCGGAATCCCGGTCTTCTCACAGGAGACCATGGATGAGATGATCGGCTATGCGAATGCGCATGGCATGCAGGCTGCTGTCCATACGATTGGTGATGCGTGCCTTGACCGTGTTTTGAATGCATACGAGAAGGCGCTTGCCGAAAATCCGAGAGAGGATCACCGCCACGGCATTGTTCACTGCCAGATTACAAGAGCGGATCAGCTGGAAAAGATTGCGAAAATGCATCTTCACGTTTATGCACAGAGCATTTTCCTTGATTACGATAACCATATCGTGGAGGAGCGTGTCGGAAAGGAACTGGCAGATACGAGCTACAGCTGGAAGACACTGATGAACAACGGTGTCTCCGTCAGCAACGGAACCGACTGCCCGGTTGAGCTGCCGGATGCACTTGCATGTATGCAGTGTGCTGTGACGAGAACAACGCTGCGCGACCATGTCGGACCATATCTGCCGGAGCAGAAATTCACGGTACAGGAAGCACTCGACAGCTATACGATCCGCAGTGCCGAGGCGAGCTTCGAGGAACATATCAAAGGTCAGATTGCAGAGGGCATGATGGCAGACTTTGTTGTCCTGGGGCAGAATCCGTTTGAAGTGGATGAGAATACCATCAAGGATATTCCGGTATGCCAGACATTCCTTGGTGGAGAGAAAGTATATGAAGCGTAAGTAAGGGCGAAAAAAGTGCATCCGGCGGCGCGCGTTTCTGGCCGGTGCAAGTTTGGAATCCGTCCGGTAGTGGGAAAGATATAGCCGAAGGCAAGGGTGTCCATCGCGAGGTGAAATCTGGATGAGGCCGGATATCAGGATGTTCTGAAAGAAGCTTAGAAACAGTATGAGGAGTGGAAAGCTGCAAAATAAGCAAATGCGTGCAGTCACTTAAAACTGAAAAACAGGAAGCAAAGAAAAGCTCTCGCAGCACAAAAGTGCTGTGGGGGCTTTTTCTGTGCCCTGTTGTATTGCAAATAGCAATCAAAAGAGAGCAGAAAATCAAATGGAATCGAACAAATGGTTGCATCGAAAAGCGATGGTATGATATGATAGAAAAGAAAAGCAGAAAAAATAAAACTTTATGAAAGGAAAAACAGACAAATGCTTGGAAAAACACATTTTTTTATTGGAACAGCAGCGGCACTTGCTGTTTTGCAGCCACAGACGGTTCCGGCGCTGGTAACGGGAGCCGGGGCAGCTGCGATCGGTGGAATGATCAGTGATATTGACGCCGGCACTTCGCAGGCACACCGTGAGGCTGATAAGATTATCACAGCAACAGCTGTCGTCGCGGTGGTTATGATTCTTGCAGAGTATAAACTGAATCTTGGAATTTCCCGCCGCCTGAAGGGGGACAGCAGCATTCTGCGTCTTCTTGCCGGAACTGTAGCATTTCTTTTGATTTGTGCTTACGGAAAGCAGCAGCCGCACCGTTCGTTCATGCATTCCTTTGCAGCTCTTGCTTTGCTGACAGCGTGCGTGGATGTTATCTATCCGGATGCATCTGCTTATTTTGCTGTGGGTTTTCTGTCTCACCTGGCACTCGACTTTTTCAACCGGAAACCGGAAAAATTGTTCTGGCCGTGGAAAAAGGGCTTTTGTCTCGGACTTTGTTCGGCGCGAGGGCTTGTAAACCGGGTGCTGATGGGATGTGGCATGGTGTTACTGGTGGTAATACTGGTACTTTCAGCGCCGGCCGGGCGGCTTTTGACGAAAATCATGCGGGCAATTTACGGATGAAAAGGAATAGATGGAGAAATAACAGGAAAAAACGAGAGGAAAGAAAAGGATTTCAGTGTTAAAATTGATGTTTTACATATTTAGTAGTAGGATTTTTGATTAAAATGATGTAAAATAGAAAACAGAGATCCTGTGTTCGTAATTGTTTTTATAATAAAAAAGCAGGATCGGTTCCCGCAGCCGGTTGCGGCATAAACAGAAACCGACAACAGAATTACATCAACACTGAAAGCATTACAGGAGTATTATGAGCGAAAAAATGAAAAATCAGACAGAACAGTTACCGATTTTAAAAGTACACATGATGGGAAGCTTTTTCCTGGAATACGGAGATCAGCCGATTTCCTTCCGGAAAACGATGGCAACCAAATCGATGCGTCTTCTGCAGATTTTCCTTTATAATAAAGAAAATGGAATTTCCAGAGGAAGACTGCTGGAGAGCACTTACGGAAGAGAAGATGTAGCGGACGCAGCAAACAGTCTGCGTGTCGGTGTGCACCGCCTGAAACGAAGCCTGGTGGAGGCCGGTCTTCCGCAGTACGAGTACATTTACACACAGAAGGGCGTTTACCATTGGATCAGCCCGATGCCGGTTGAGGTAGATGCGATTGAGATCAAAAATAAAATCCTGGAAGCACAGAAGGAAACCGATGAAAAAGCGCGTATGGATCAGATGATCGAGGCGCTTGAGCGGTACACCGGAGAATTTCTTGCGGATTTTGGAGAGGAAGAGTGGGTGCAGGCAGAGCGCGCACAGCTGAAAAAAGTATATGCGGATGCATTGGGGGAGGTAAGCGAATATCTTCTGAAGCAGGAAAACTTTGAGGAGCTGCAGAAGCTGACTGCTGTTGCTTCAGAGCTGTATCCGTTTGACGAATGGCAGGCAGTGCAGATGCAGGCACTGATCGGTCTGGAGCGATACAAAGAGGCCATGAAGCTGTACGAACAGACTTCAAAACATTACTTTGAGGAGTTTGGTGTTACACCGAGTGAAAAACTGGTGGAGCAGTATCGTTATCTGGGAAGCCGCATGGGCAGCAGACACCGTGTTATCGAGGAAGTACAGGCAGATCTGCAGGAGAATCCGGGGGAAAAGGGAGGTTCCTTTTTCTGTTCACTCGCCGGATTCCGTGACTGCTATCGTCTCGTTTATCGTATGTCGGAACTGAACGGACAGATGCCGTGGCTGATGCTGTGCACCATTACAGATGGAAAAGGATACCCGGCAAAGGGAGGACCGCGTCTGGATCGCATGTCCGAAAAATTGTTTGAGGTTATGAAACGCAGTCTGCGCCATTCCGATTTTTTTGCGAAATACAGTCCGTCCCAGTATGTGATCTTACTGCAGGGTGGCAGCCAGAGTGGATGTGAGCTGGTATTTAAGAGAATCAGCGAGCGTTTTTCCGAGGAGAAGAAGGGCTGGATCAAGAATCTGAAATACAGTGCACTGCCGGCAATCCAGACAGAAAGAGAGCTGGATCTTTTAAAAGGAGACGATGAAGCATGATTCGGGTACAGCTGCTTGGAAGATTCCGCATGTACGATGAAACACGCTGCCTCAGCGAAGAAGCGATTCATTCCCCGATGATCACGAAGCTGTTGGTCTATATGATCTGCAATAAAAATCACATCGTCACGCTGGAACAGCTGACAGAAGCACTCTGGACGGACGAGGAGAGCGAAAATCCATATGGAGCGCTGAAGAATCTGATGTACCGTCTGCGTGTAACACTGCGGAAGGTCTGGCCGGTGGAAGAGTTTATCCTGACCGGCCGCGGCTATTATCAGTGGAATCCGCAGGTTGCAATTGAGGTAGATGAAGAGGTATTTTTTGATTTGTGCAGACGTGCAGAGCGTGCAAAAAAGCAGGAGGATCAGGATCTTCTGTGGGAGCAGGCCATTTGTGGCTGCAATGGAAGATTTCTGAATGGCGTAGTCAGCCAGTACTGGATGGAAGTCCGTTTGAGAGAAGATCATGCCTGCTACATGAAGGCAGTGACAAAGCTGACAGAAAGTCTGGAGCAGAGAGAAGCATATGAAAAGCTCGAGAAAATCTGTAAGAGAGCAGTTCGTATGGATCCGCAGAACGAAAAGGTTTACTGCCGACTCATCCGTGCGCTGATGCATCAGGGAAAAACGGCCGAGGCTATGAAATACTGTCAGGAGGCGGAAGGATATCTTTATAACCGCATGGGTATCCGCCCATCGGGAGAGCTGCGTGGTCTTTTTGCTGAATTGATGAAACAGGGACATATCAGCGGAAGTGATATTGAAAGCATTCAGGAAGAGATGGATGCGGAGCAGTGTGTGAAAGAGACCAGCGGTGTGCTGTTCTGCGAGTACGGTGTCTTCCGGCATATTTATGAGATGGAAACACAGCGTGTGGGAACACTTGGCTTTACCGAGTGGCTCTGCCTTCTGACCATTCACATTCCGGAGGGTACAGAGGAACAGGAAAAACGCCGGATACTAAATGATGGAATGGACAAGATGAAACATGTGCTTGGACGTGTGCTGCCGAAAGGAACGGCAGTTACGAAATACAGTCCGGATCAGTACCTGTTTCTGCTGCCATGCTTCCCGTACGAGGAAGCCAAGATGATGATAAAACAGATCATCTACAGCTTCTATACCGCTGACCACAAAGGAAAAGTACAGGTTATCGGGGATTTAAAGGAGCTTTATCAGGAACCGAGAGAACTGGAAAAGATAAATTAAAATTAAGTTGACAGCAGACTAAATAAATGGTACCTTTAAGTTGCAATGAAAGAAGCTTAAATCCATAAAAAGAGTCTGCTGTTTTAGCGTATGCAAGCTGTGAGCTGCAGTTTGCGGAAAATCAGCCGCAAAAGCAAGTGCAGAAAGATTCCGAGAGTACATAATAAGTGACAGGGAGGATCACAAACATGAGTTACAGAGAAGTATATGAAAAATGGTGCACAGATCCGTATTTTGACGAGGCATCCCGCGAGGAACTGAAAGCGCTCGAAGGGAACGAAACAGAGATCGAAGACCGTTTCTACCGGCAGCTTGAATTCGGCACCGGCGGACTCCGTGGCGTTATCGGAGCCGGCACCAACCGCATGAATATTTACACCGTACGCCAGGCAACGCAGGGGCTTGCAAATTACATCATATCTCAGAACGGACAGGAAAAAGGTGTAGCTATCGCACATGATTCCAGAAGAATGTCTCCGGAATTTGCACGTGAAGCAGCTCTCTGCCTGAATGCAAACGGAATCAAAACGTATCTGTTTGAATCTCTTCGTCCGACACCGGAGCTTTCTTTTGCTGTCCGCGAATTCGGATGCATCTCAGGTATCGTTATCACCGCAAGCCACAATCCGAGAGAGTACAACGGATACAAGGTATACTGGGAGGACGGCGCACAGATTACACCGCCGCATGACAAAAATATCCTCGCAGAGGTTGCAAAGGTAACGGAATTTTCCGCTGTGAAAACGATGGCGGAGGATGATGCAAGAGCAGAAGGCCTGTTCCAGGTAATCGGAACCGATTTTGATGACCGTTATATTGCAAAATTAAAAGAGCAGAGCATTCATCCGGAAATCATCCGGGATGCGGCAAAAGACATGAAGATTGTCTATACACCACTTCACGGAACCGGAAATGTACCGGTTCGCCGCGTACTGCGTGAGCTTGGATTTACCCAGGTATACGTGGTAGAAGAGCAGAAAGAGCCGGACGGAAACTTCCCAACGGTGGCTTATCCGAACCCGGAAGACGAGAAAGCATGGACACTGGCGCTGAAACTTGCAAAAGAAGTGGACGCTGACATCATCCTTGCAACCGATCCGGATGCGGACCGTCTCGGTGTTTATGCAAAGGATGGCAAAACCGGAGAGTATGTAAGCTTCACCGGAAACATGTCCGGTATGCTGATCGCAGAGTACATCCTGCGCGAGCGCACCAAAAACGGAACCATGCCGGAGAATCCGGCTCTCGTTGAAACGATCGTTACAACGGATATGGCAAAAGCAATCGCGAAAGCTTATAACGTAGCACTGATCGAAGTTCTGACCGGATTCAAATACATTGGTGAGCAGATCAAATTTTTCGAGCAGAGTGGTGCGCACCATTATGTCTTCGGTCTGGAAGAAAGCTATGGCTGCCTGGCCGGAACGTACGCAAGAGATAAAGATGCCTGCGTGGCAGTTATGATGCTCTGCGAGGTTGCTGCATATTACAAACAGCAGGGAAAAACTCTGTGGGATGCCATGGTGGATATGTACGAGAAGTACGGCTACTACAAAGAAGGTCTTGCAACGATGACCTTAAAAGGCATTGATGGTGCAAAAGAGATCCAGACCATGATGACCAATTTCCGCGAGAATCCGCCAAAAAAGCTGGGTGGATTTAAAGTTCTTGCCGTACGTGACTACAAAGCAGATGTACGCCAGGATCTCGTAAGCGGTGAAAAGAGTGCAACTGGACTTCCGTCCTCCAATGTTCTCTATTATGAGCTGGAAAACAATGCATGGTGCTGTGTGCGCCCGTCCGGTACCGAGCCGAAGATCAAATTTTATTTCGGCGTAAAAGGTACTTCTCTTGAAGATGCGGCCGAGAAACTGGAAAAATTAAAAAATGCAATGGTGACTGCTTAAACGCTGTGTGAATACGGAAAAAGACCTTGCCCGGCGGGCGGGGTCTTTTGGGCTCTCCGGGAAACCTGTTGAATTTTCCGGAAAAGTCAAAAAAACCTCCTAACGGGATCTCACCGCGGTGGAGCACAGCTGTCTGAAGATGAGGAGAATACAATGGCGATTTTATATTATGATGAGAAAAAGCTTTTTCAGTTAAATACAGAGAAAACAACGTATGTGATCGGCCTGAGCCCGGAAGGCTACGTCGGACATGTTTACTACGGACCCCTTCTGCACGGAGAGCCGGATCTGTATCCGCTCCGCATGGATGAGCCGCCGTTCACCCCGTCCGTCAATAAGAGAGAGAAATCTTCGTTCCTCGACCGTTTTCCAATGGAATACCCGACCGGAGGAGTCGGCGATTACCGTGAGAGCTGTCTAAATATAAGAAATGCACAGGGCCGTATGGGATGTGAGATTTTCTTTGATTCCTATGAAATTTTCAAAGGAAAACGCCCGCTGACCGGTCTTCCGGCTTCTTTTGGAACCGAGGACGAAGTAGAAACTCTGGAAATCACCTGCAAAGATCCTGTTCTTGATCTTGTTGTTGTCCTTTCCTACTCTGTTTTTACAAAAGAAAACGTTATCACCCGAAGTGTCCGCGTGAAAAATGAAGGCAGTGAAGCGCTGAAGGTAGAGAAAATCTACAGTGCCTGCCTCGATATGGACAACGAAGACTTTGAGATGCTTTCTCTTCATGGATCCTGGGGAAGAGAACGCCACATCCAGCAGGGTGCGCTCCGTTACGGAAAACAGCTCGTTTCCTCCGGAAAAGGAGAGTCCAGCCATCAGGAGCACCCGTTTGTGGCCCTGGTGACACCGGGAACGGATCAGGAGCGCGGCGAGGTTTACGCAATGCACTTCGTGTATTCCGGAAATTTCATCGGTCAGGTGGAACGATGCCAGTTCGACACCGTGCGTATGGTGATGGGTATCAACCAGGAGGAGTTCTGCTGGAATTTAAAAGCCGGAGAAGAATTCCAGGCACCGGAGGTCGTTATGGTTTACTCTGCCGAAGGTTTGGGCGAAATGACACGTTCTTACCATGCATTTTATCGCAGACACCTGATCCGCAGCCCGTACAATCACAAAAAACGCCCGATTCTGATCAATAACTGGGAGGCAACGTACTTCGATTTTGATACCGATAAGCTTCTCGACATCGCAAGAGAAGCGAAAAAAGACGGCATCGAGATGCTTGTTATGGATGACGGCTGGTTCGGAAAACGAAATAAAGACGATTCTTCTCTCGGTGACTGGGTTGTCAACGAAGAGAAGATCAAAGGCGGCCTGAAAAATCTGGTTGACAAAGTGAATGAAATCGGTCTTGAATTCGGTATCTGGTTCGAGCCGGAGATGATCTCCCCGGACTCTGATCTCTACAGAGAGCACCCGGAATGGGCGATTCAGATTCCGGGAAGAGAAGCGACTGAGATCCGCTGCCAGTACGTGCTGGATCTCTCCCGCCCGGAAGTGCAGGATTATGCGTATGAATGTGTGGCAAAAATCCTGCGCAGTGCAAACATCAAATACGTGAAATGGGATATGAACCGTCAGTTAAGCGACCTGGGAAGCACCTACCTGGACAAAGATTCCCAGCAGGAGCTGTTCCACCGCTACGTGCTCGGTATGTATGCGATGCAGGAGCGTCTGGTACAGGAGTTCCCGGATCTGCTTCTGGAGAACTGCTCCGGCGGCGGTGCACGTTTCGATCCTGGAATGCTTTACTACAGCCCGCAGATCTGGTGCTCCGACGACACCGATGCGATTGAGCGTCTGGAAATCCAGGAGGGAACAGCCCTCATTTACCCGCTCTGCTCAATGGGTGCACACGTCAGCGTATGCCCGAACCACACGGTTGGCCGTGTAACTCCGTTTACAACGAGAGGCCATGTGGCACTGGCCGGAACGTTCGGCTATGAGCTTGATATCACAAAACTGCCGGAAGAAGAGAGAAAGCTGATTCCGGAGCAGACCGCAATGTATCACAAATATCATGAACTGATCCGCGAGGGAGAGTATTACCGTATTCTTTCCAGTCGTGAAAACCACAGATCCGACTGCTGGGCAGTAGCATCGGAGGATAAAAGCGAAGTGCTTGTGACCTACGTACAGGTGCTGGCACAGGCAAATATGCCGTCCCGCAAGGTTCGCCTGCGCGGCTTTGATCCGGCGAAAAAATATCGTCTGGAGGGAACCGATGAGGTTTACAGCGGCGAGATGCTGATGAATGCCGGTTTCCGGATGAAAGATTTCTGGGGTGATTTCGTCAGCAGATTATATCACTTTACTGCCTTGGATTAATAAGCATTGGTACTGGATCGGAAAGACACAGAAAGGCTTACTGCTCATGTGGTAGTAGAATACCTGTGAGATCTTTGCACAGAAAAGTAATTCAGACAGAAATAAAGGAGCAGATATGGCAAAAGTAAGATTGGCAGATATTGCAAAGGTGGCGGGCGTCAGCGCCGTCACCGTGCATAATGCGATTACAGGACAGAAAGGGGTCAGCGATGAGATGCGCACCCGGATTCTGGAACTTGCAAAGGAAATGGGATATCGTCAGCCCGGAAGCGGTCCGAAAGATGCACAGGGAAAGAGCCTGCGCTGCATCGGCGTGCTGATTCCCGAGCGGTATCTGGCAGAATACACGACGTTTTACTGGAAAATGTATCAGGAAATGGCGTTGGCAGCAACGGAAAAAAGCTGTATGGTGACAGTGGAAATCCTGAAACAGGAGATGGAGGATGGAAGGATCGTGCCGAGCATTGCAAAGGAGCAGACCGTTGATGCGCTGATCCTGATGGGAGACACAAGCCGTGATTACATCCGATATCTGAAGAAACAGGTGGATCTTCCTATTATATTTCTGGATTTTTACGACGATGAGCTGGCAAAGGATGCCGTGATTGCAGATAACTTCCACGGAATGTATCTGATGACGGATTACCTGTATAAGCGTGGTTTTTCCAAACTGGCGTTTGTTGGTTCGATCCATTCTTCAAGCAGTATTATGGATCGGTACTGTGGTTTCTTAAAAGCCGTTCTGGAGCATCGCGATGTGACACCGCCGGAATGGGTTCTGGAGGATCGTGATGAGCACGGACAGATTGAGATCCGCCTCCCGGAACAGATGCCGGAAGCGTTTGTCTGCAACTGTGACCTGACGGCCGGTCTTTTGATACTTGAATTGAAGAAACGCGGATTTTCCGTGCCGGAAGACGTTTCTATTGTCGGCTTCGATAATTACCTGTATCCGGGTTTCCCGGATCTTAAAATCACTTCGTATGAGATCAATACGAAGGCAATGGTAAGAGTAGCACTTGAAAAAGCGCTGAAACAGATCCGCGGCGCGGCATCGGGCAAGAATATGGAAATTGTCGCAGGACAGATTGTGGAAAAGGAAAGTGTAAAAGCTTAACCGAATCAAGCAAGTAGTGAAGTGGACTGCGAATATCCGCTTTGACCTTCAACATGAAAAAGGGATCGGCGCGGTAACTTTTGAGCATTTGGTTGCTCATTCAGGTAAAATCATTTATAATAGGGTCAGATGAACAGAATGAAGGATTGACAATACAATGGACTATGTGATTTTTGACCTGGAATGGAACCAGTGTCCCTATGGGAAAGAAAAAGAGAATCCAAAGCTGCCGTTTGAGATTATTGAGATCGGTGCAGTGAAGATGGACAGCAGACGGAACGTGGTGGGAACATTCCACCGGATTGTAAAACCGGTGGTTTACCAGCATCTGCATCACCGGACGCGCGAGGTCATCGGGCTGACAGAGGAGGAGCTGCAGAAAGGCATTCCTTTTCCGCAGGCGGTACAGGAATTTTTCGCATTCTCCGGCGGCGCGTGCATGTTCTGTACCTGGGGTCCTGGGGATCTGACAGAACTTCAGCGGAATATGAAATTTTATAACCTGTTGCCTCTGATCCACGGACCGATTCACTTCTATGATGTGCAAAAGCTGTTTGCAATCCAGTATGAGACGATGAAGAGTCGCCGTGCACTGGAATACGCGGCTGATTTTCTTCATCTTTCAAAGGACGAGCATTTTCACCAAGCGCTTTCGGATGCGAAATACACGGCAGATGTGTTTGCACGGATTGATATGGATGTCGTGCTGGCGTATGATTCGATTGATGTTTACCAGAACCCGAAATCGAAAAAAGAAGAGATTCATGCTGTTTATAACGGCTATACAAAATTTATTTCCCGCGAATTTGACACGAAAGAAGAAGCCATGCACGATCGCGAGGTCTGCAGCACGCACTGCTGCATCTGCGGAAAAACAGCGAGAAAACGGTTACGCTGGTTCTCGGCAGGCGGCAAAAACTATTACTGCGTAGCCTGGTGCCCGGAACATGGATATTTAAAGGGAAAAGCCCGCATGAAGCATTCTGATGAGGGAAAACTTTTCATCGTAAAAACCATCCGCATCAGCAGCGAGCAGGAGGCGGGGGAAATTCGGCAGAAGAAGGAGAATCTGCGGAAGAAGAGGAATCAAAAGAGGAAAGAAGCATAAAGAGACAGGAAACTATCGATAAAAATCTGATTTGTCGATAGTTTTCTGCTTTAGAGAATAAATGGGGGCAGAGCAATGATTACACAGCGCATCCCGGTTTGTATGAGATGTGGTCGGCGCCGTGGTATACGGGGATTCTGCGTGATGGTGTGATTGCGGCGGTTCTTTTTGCGGGGACGCTGGCAATTCGGTGGGGAATTCGAAGAAAAATGAGAGATAAGGGGAATAGAACCTGATGAGGAGCCGTTTTTGCGGAAAGAGCTGAAGAAATAATAGAAAAGACAAAAAGGACGGAAAACAATGGCAAAATTATATTTTCGCTATGGCGCGATGGGCAGTTCGAAATCTGCTAATATTTTGATGGTTCGCTACAATTACGAGGAGCGCGGGCAGTATGCGGTCCTGTTGAAACCGCGGACGGACAACCGCGACGGAGAGCATGAAATTCAGTCCCGTATCGGCCTGAAGGCACCGGCAGAATATGTGGACGAGTTTTTAAAAGAAATTTCGGAGACCTGGAGCACGGACAGTGAGGAATACCGGTATCATGGGAAAAAAGTGGACGCGATCCTGATCGATGAAGCGCAGTTCCTTTCCCCGGAGGAGGTTGATACACTTTCTGATATCGTGGATTTCTACGAAATTCCGGTGCTCTGCTACGGTCTGCGCGCCGATTTCCGGACACACCTGTTCCCGGGCTCGATGCGTCTGATGGAGATTGCCGACGTCATCGAAGAAGTTCCGACGGTCTGTTGGTGCGGAAAACGTGCACAGTGCAATACAAGATATGCAAACGGAAAAATCGTACGGGAAGGCGCGCAGATTTTCCTTGGATCGAATGAGAGTTATGTGGCGCTCTGCAGGAAGCATTATAAAGAAGGAAAGCTGTGGAAAGAGGATGAGTGAGATCAGAATACAGGAAGTGCAGGAGAAAGCACCGCTGATGGATAAACTCGTGGAACTCTGGGAGGCTTCCGTCCGTGCGACGCATCATTTTCTTTCGGATACAGAAGTTAATCAAATTAAAGAGTACGTCCCGCAGGCGGTCGGATTTTACGAGCATATGGGATTTCAGACATACAAAAGAACCGACTGCGATGAGGAAGGAAATCCGTATCCACTTTTGTATATGAAAATGATGCGGGAGATCTGTGAGAAATGAAAAAGATATTTTTAATGCGGCATTCCATACCGGAAAAAGGAGATATTTCGAATGAGCTGATTCCTTTATCGGAGGAGGGAAAAGCACTTGCTGTATCAAAACGAAACATTTTTTCGAAGGTAGACAAATGCTTTTCTTCCCCCTATCGGAGAGCGATGGAAACAGCCGAATGCATCGCAGATCCCCCGGTCATTGTGGAGGAACTGCATGAAAGAAACATCGGGGATGCCAGGGAGGATTTCTGGTTAAAGCAGTACGAAGATTACGATTTTCGCAATCCGGGCGGGGAATCGTTAAATCAAGTGAAGGTGCGGATGAAAACCGCGATCGATTCTATCGTCGGACAGATGGAAGAAGGAGAAACAGCACTCGTGGTTTCTCATGCAACGGCAATCTGCGCATATTTGCTTTCGTATTGTGAGGTCGAGGTGAAAGATGCGGCGAACAAAGTAAGAAAAATATCTTTCCATGGAAAAGAGATCCTGAACGACAGATTTCAGCCGGCAGATGGGTTTGAAATCCTTTTTGAAAATGACATTTTTGGGGATATTCGTGTTATGGGGAGAGAAAAATGACCGAACGAATCATAGACAACGAACTTCGTCTGATCCCGTATTACAGAAATGATGCGGCCTCTCTTCCCTGGTATCAGGATCTGGACGTGTGCAAGCAGGTGGACAACCGGGAGGAGCCGTATGATGTGGAGCTGCTGCATCGGATGTATGATTATCTTGCCGCGCACGGTGAATGTTATTACATAGAATATAAGGGCGTGCTCGTGGGAGATGTTTCATTGAGAGAAAATGGTGAAATTGCCATCGTCGTCTGCAAAGAATACCAGAATCAGCATATCGGAAGATGGTGTGTTCTGGAGATGCTGAAGCTTGCGAAAGAGAAGGAAATGGAGCAGGTAACAGCAAATATTTATTCCTTTAATAGGCAGAGCCAGCGCATGTTCCAGTCGGTCGGATTTGAGAAAACGGCGGATGAATGGTATGAATATAAATTGTAAGTGATTGCAGAGAAAGAGAGAAGAAATGAACATAAAATACAATCAGCTGTGCATTAGAAATGCCGAAAAGAAAGATTGTGAACAATTAGCCGTCTGGTGGAACGATGGAACCGTCATGGCCCACGCCGGTTTCCCGAACGGGCTTGGGACAAGCGCAGCGGAAATAGAAAAACAGATCGCCGACGACAGCGATGAAACCAGACGAAGACTGATCATAGAATATAATGATGTGCGAATCGGGGAAATGAGTTTCTATGCATTTGAAAACCATCGATACGAGATTGGAATTAAAATCTGTGAATCCGATTACAAGGAAAAAGGTCTTGGAAGAGTCGTACTGAGTATGCTCATTGAAGAACTGTTCCGCATGGGAGCAAATGCCATTTTTCTCGATACCAACCTCAAAAACACAAGAGCACAGCACGTCTATGAAAAACTTGGATTCCGCAAAACGGCAGTTCATCACGATTCGTGGAAAAACCAGATAGGTGAGTTGGAATCATCCGTTGACTATGAATTGACAGCGGATGCATTTTGCAATCTGAAAGAAAGGCTGTGAAAGAAATGCAGGACAAGCAGAAAGAAAGCATGGCTAAAATCCAAGAGTCTAATCTTTTATCAGAGGTGCCTGAAATGACAACAGACTGTCGTGATTTTATGCTGACAACAGAAAGGCTTATCATTCAGCCATATCGTGACAGTTTTTTAGAAGCATACTATACAGAATTTACAGATGAAATCACAAAATATCAATATCCAGACAGTTTTTCTGATATCAATGCGGCAGATGAAATCCTTTCTGGCTTTGTGAAAGCGATGGAACAGGGAGACATGCTGGAGCTGGTGATTCTTACACGGGACGGCGAATTTGTTGGAAGCATGGAAGTGTTCGATATAAAAGAAAAAACGCCGGAAGTTGGAATTTGGCTGAAAGAGTCCGCCCATGGAAAAGGATATGGCTATGAGGCTTTGCGGGGATTAATTGATGATTTAAATTCTACAGGGAAATATCAGTATTATATTTACGAAGTGGATATCAGGAATGCGCCAAGCACACATTTGGTTGAGAAATTTTGTTTTGAAAAGGTTGCGTGCGAAGAAATTACAACGAAAACGGGAAAGACACTACATTTGCAGACATATCATGTTTTTATGCCGCAGGCGTATCAAATTTGATTCGAAAAATTTTTGGCATTGAGAACGAAGGGCGGAGACGGTATAATAAGTGGAGAATATGATTTAACAGAAAAGGTATAAAACATGAGATATCAGATCAGAAATGCCAGAGTCCAGTTTGGCGCAGACACGATTTTAAACAGTGTGAATTTCGAAATTCACGACACAGAAAAAATTGCAATTGTCGGCAGAAACGGATGCGGAAAAACGACGCTTCTGCGGCTGATTGCCGGGGATATTGAGATGAGTAATCTGGACAGCGACGAGAGCTGCGGAATTACGATGAGCGGAAAACAGAACATCGGTTTTCTGCGCCAGATTAATTTTACCGATGGAGATGTGCCGGTAAAAGAGGAGCTGGAGAAGGCTTTCGCGGAAGTCTTTGCGTGTGAAGCTCGAAAAAAGGAAATCGAAAAGCTGCTTGCCGAGACCGAAGATCATAAAAAACTGCTGGCGGAATATGATTACCTGGAGCGGAGAATCGAGAGCCTGCACGGGTACAGCTGGAAAAAAGATATGGAAACGATGTTCCAGAAATTTGGTTTTGCGCTCGAAGATCTGGAAAAACCGATCGGTGAATTTTCGGGCGGACAGCAGACAAAAATTGCCCTGATTCAGCTCCTCTTACAGCGCCCGGACATCCTGCTTCTGGACGAGCCGACCAACCACCTCGACATCGCTGCAGTGGAGTGGCTGGAAAATTATCTGAAAAGCTACGAAAATGCCGTTGTCATTGTATCACATGACCGCATGTTTCTGGACCGCGTGATTGATGTGACGTATGAAATCGAATACGGTGACATCAAACGGTATCCGGGAAATTATTCGGCATTTGTGAAACAAAAAGAAGAAGCACAGATCAAACAGGAAAAAGACTATGAGGCGCAGCAGAAGGAAATTGAGCGTCTGACGGCGTGGATTGAAAAATGGAAAAACACACCGACAAAAGTTGCGGCCACCCGTTCGAAACGAATGGCGATCGAGCACATGGTAAAAATTGAGAAACCGCGGCGGTTTGACACGAGGACATTCCACGCCTTATTCCATCCGGTACGCGAAAGCTATACGGATGTGCTCACGATGAAGAAACTGAAAATCGGATACGATACCGCCCTGAGCGAGGTTTCGGCCGTCATCAAAAAAGCAGAACGGATTGCGATCATTGGAGAAAACGGAAAAGGAAAATCGACGCTTCTGAAAACCGTTGTGGGCGAAATCAATCCACTGGGCGGAAGTTATCAATTTGGAAACCGCGTGGATTTTGCCTACTTCGATCAGCACAAAGCAGTCAACCAGAAATTCGACCCGGAGCAGACGGTGCTCGACTATTTCTGGAGTCTTTATCCGAACCTGCTTCGCAACGATGTCCGAAGCGCACTGGGAGCCTTTCTGTTTTCCGGTGAGGATGTCGAAAAGAAAATGGGGCAGCTCTCCGGCGGTGAAAAAGTGCGGCTGGAGCTTTGCCGGATTTTCTATACGAAACCGAATTTCCTGATCCTGGACGAGCCGACGAATCACATGGATCTGGCGGGAAAAGAAGCGCTGGAAAAAATGCTGATCAGCTACGAGGGAACCGTTCTGTTTGTATCGCACGACCGTTATTTCATCAACCAGGTGGCAACCGGCATTCTGGAGTTCGGCGAGGGCGACGTACAATTTTACGGAATGAATTATGCACAGTATCTCGAAGAAATCAAACGGCAGACGCCGGGCAGAGAAACGGGAAATGCGGGAGGAGCTGTACGAAAACCGGCCGATGTTCCGACGCTGGATGATGTGTTTGACAAAAAGAAATATTATAACCCGGGAAAAATTCTGTCCCGCTTAAAACGGCAGCTCGAAAAATACGAGGAGCAGCTTGCGGAGAGTGAGAGCAGAATGTCAGAACTTCAACTGGAAATGATGGACCCGGAACTTTCCGCAAATTACGAACGGCTGATGGAGCTTCAGACGAAAATAGACGAAGAAAATCAGACACAGGAATCTCTGCTGGAACGCATGATGGAAACGGAACTGGAACTCGAAGAGATGGAAACACAGGACGAATAGAGAGGTGAGTACCATAGAAAAGATAGATCAGTCTAAAAATGGACTATCATGAAAATGAAGTTTTTCTCGTTTTAGGATATTCGGTTTGTTATATTTTGTAAAGTATTCTGCACCCATGACTGGTATGCATTCGTAAGCAGGGTTGAAATCTTTCGGATAAAAAAGTCAAATTTTGTTGACAACCCCGAAGACATTTGATAGTATTTATCAAGTAATGTAATATTCCATGAGGGAGTAGTTAGCACGAATGTGTGATTTGTCAACATTCTGATTATAAGAAAAGAGTATAATCTGGCAAATCTTAAATAATGAGACTCATGTATATCAGTGAACAGCATGAAAAAAGGCTGGCTGTTTATTGATATACATGAGTCTTTTTTTTCGCGGGTAACGAGTAAAATCCGCTTCTGCTAACGATACTATTGTGGAAAACAAAGGAGGAAAACATGGAAAATTTCATCAACAACGCCCCGTTTGCTCTTGTGCTTGTCTGTCTCGTCATCGGTTTTGTCATGTTAATCAAAGGTGCAGACTTTTTCGTAGAAGGAAGCTCAAGCGCAGCAAAGAGACTGCACGTTCCGTCGATCATCATCGGACTGACCATTGTTGCCATGGGAACATCGCTTCCGGAAACTGCGGTCAGTGTATCGGCTTCACTTACCGGCAACAACGAGCTCGCAGTCAGTAATGTCATCGGTTCCAATATCTTTAACCTGATGGTTGTCATCGGTGTCTGTGCCGTACTGACTACTGTAGAAGTTGCAAAGGAAACCATCAAAAGAGACATCCCGCTGTCCCTGATCTGCGCCGGACTTTTAATGGTTTTGGGAATTAGCGGACTCGGCGATAAATCCGGTATGATGCTCGGTCACCTGGACGGCGTGATCTTAATTGGATTCTTTGCAGGTTACATTGTCTACATGGTTCAGATTGCATTAAAGGCAAACCGCGAAGGAAAAAAAGTTGAAATTGAAGGCGGTTCCGATGAGGATATCAAGCTGCTTTCCGTTCCGAAGAGTATCCTGTTCATCGTTGGTGGAGCAGTCGCCATTGCAGTCGGCGGAGATGTGACCGTAGATGCCGCAGCGAGAATCGCGGGCGATCTCGGAATGAGCCAGACTCTGATCGGACTGACCATTGTTTCCATCGGAACTTCCCTTCCGGAACTCGTAACTTCTATCGTTGCTGCCAGAAAGAATGAAGTTGATATGGCACTTGGCAACGCGATCGGTTCCAATATCTTCAACATTCTTATGGTACTTGGCATTGCATCCGCAATCAGCCCGATGGCCATCATTACGGAAAATATAATCGATTTGTGTGTATTGATCGTATTCACGGTATGTGTATGGATTTTTGCAGGAACCAAAAAGAAAATCGGAAGAGTCGAAGGTTTTTGTATGGTCGCATTTTATGCTGTATATGCCATTTATATCATTATAAGATAAGGGGAATGGAAAATGGTGTTATTTCTAAAGGTGTTTCTTACTGAGTTTATTGCAGAGATGGGTGATAAGACGCAGCTCATGCTGATTGCGCTCACTTCGAAGTACAAGCTGAAAGACATTATCCTGGGAACCGCAGCCGCGATTCTGGTACTGAATGGAATGGCGGTTCTCGCAGGCGGCCTCGTCAGTGAATTCATTCCGGACTGGCTGATTAAGACGATTGCAGCACTCGCATTTCTTTACTTCGCAGCATCCACCATTTCCGGTGATGATGACGAGGAAGAGGAAGAAGGCGGCAAATCCAGAATTCAGTTCGCACCGCTCGCCGTTTTCTGTACGTTCTTCGTAGCAGAGCTCGGAGACAAAACACAGCTTACCGCAATTACCTTTGGTGCAAATGAAGGGATGGGATCCGCATTTGTTGTATGGATCGGATGCTCCCTCGGACTTTTCGCTGCGGATATTCTCGGAATGCTGGTCGGCTATCTCTTAAAGAGCAAGACACCGGATGGGCTGCTGAATACATTGGCGTTTGTCATCTTTTCAATTTTCGGTGTATACACACTTTACCAGGGACTGAAACTGATCAGCACAGGCGTCTGTCCACTGCCGGTATGGCCGGTACTGATCGCTGCAACGGCTGTTTTTGTTGTTGTATGTGTCTGTCTTTTTGTGAAAAGAGAGAAGAAAAAAGCAAAATAAAAACTGCGCACCGCATACTCATGGTTTTGATGAGAAATGCGGCGCGTATTTTTTATGCGGCAAAATGAAAGTTTACCATTGAAGCATTTATAGGGTATAATATTTTGTAACTATTCAGAGTCCCATCTCGATTCCGCTTATGCTGCATTTCGATGTTGCTTCTAGCCATATGAAATTCCAGAAAAATAGCTCATTCATGTAAACATGATTCGCGATTTTTCTTCCATTTCGCATGGCTCTGAATAGCTACAATATTTTCAAATGATTATTTACGAGTATGGAGGAGAACAGCATGTCTGATTTTGGTATGAACGAGATGCAGGAAATGCAGAAAGCACTGCAGGAAAAATACAAACAAAAATGGGAACCCATCTGCCCGGCAACAGGACAGAATAAATTGCTTTGGATGATTGGGGAAGTCGGCGAAGTGATCGATATCGTGAAAAAGAACGGGGCGGCAGATGCGGTAGAGAAAGAAGATCTGAGAAAACACCTCGTGGAGGAAATGGCGGATGTTCTGATGTATTACAACGACGTCATGCTCTGCTATGGAATTACGGCGGAGGAATTAAAAGCGGCGTATACGGAGAAATTTGAGAAGAATATGAAGCGGTGGTAGAGGTATGAATGCCGTTGGAACATAAAATTATGTTATGAATGACATAAATTAAGAAAAATATGTTATACGTGACATAAATGGAGGAGAAAGAATGATTATTGATTCTTATGATATCAACAGCGAGCCGATTGTAAAGCTGGAGAATTTTTATGGGGAGAAGCAGCATCTGGTAAAAAAATGTATGGTAATTTTTTCAAAAGTAATATATGAATACATGCTTGAAAAATTCCCATGCCGACAGATTGCAGAAGTAAGAGCATGCAATGGAAATATACCGGTTTGGACTCTGCCATATGAGGGAGAAACGATTGGTTTCTACCTGACACCAATTGGTTCCACTCTTGCAGCCGGAACGATTGCCGAAGTCAACCATTTGACAGGTGCATCCACTTTTATCATGTTTGGCTCGTGCGGCAGTCTGGATAAAGGAGCAACCGATGGAAAATTTATTCTCCCGACGGAGGCATACCGGGGAGAAGGACTGTCCTATTATTTTGCAGAACCGCAGGATTACATAAAAATAAAAAGCACGGACAAACTGGCGGAATTTTTCAAAGGAAGGAAACTGCCATACGTTCAGGGGCGCGTATGGACGACAGACAGTATGCTTCGGGAAACGGTAAATCTTGTAAGAAAACGAAAAGAAGAAGGATGCATTGCCGTGGAAATGGAACTCGCAGGCGTTCAGGCGATCTGTGATTTTTATGGATTTGAACTTTATGATTTTCTTGTTTCAGGAGATGTGCTGATCGAAGGAAACTATGAAACGGATGGATTATCTGCCGCTAACCACGATCTGGACAAGCTGTTTCTGGCGCTGCAGATAGCGAAAAGTGTATAAAATTACAATATTTGAGGAAAAAGAAATATTTCAGAGCTGTTTGCAGAAACTTTTAGATAATACGAAAGCGGGAATTATGTATGGAGAATGGAATGACAATGGGCGATTGCTTACGGACGAATAAATTAATCATTTTAAGAGGAAATTCCGGCAGTGGAAAAACAACTATTGCAAAGGAATTACAGCAAGTGTTCGGAAATAATACAATGCTGATCTCGCAGGATGTTATCCGAAGAGATATGCTCAAAGTCAAAGACGGAGAAAATACAAAGGCGCTGCCTCTTCTGGAAGAACTTCTGCGATATGGAAGAAAACACAGCGAGATTGTTATTCTGGAAGGAATACTGAATGCGGAATGGTATCGTGCATTATTTGAGCTGGAAGTTTAGTTAATCGTGATATTCCTGATGGTGT
>OQVT01000547.1_pt1 | contig 21390 bp, 14 predicted proteins | sample 1691561 | NCBI WGS metagenome assembly OQVT01 (sample SAMN03418260, study PRJEB22391) | human gut metagenome | biome: human-gut; feature: organic feature; material: feces | host: Homo sapiens | place: Tanzania | collected 2013-01 | reverse complement strand
GAACTTATTCGTGAATTATTCATATTTGTAAAATTAATTTTGAACAGTTACTTATCTAATTATCGGTTATTTGAGAACGGGTCTAACTGCATAATTTTCTTTCTTGGCATGAGCTTGTGTAAATATATATGTATGTAAATATGGCATTACATTATAGTAAAGAGACAAACAGTAGCAGTATTCTGATTCATTATCCTGATAGGATGTCCAATAATTACGAGTAACTTCTTGACTAACATTATCAGCACTAACCATTGCCAAGAATATGCTGTTTTTGGTATATCCAGGCTGAACTCCGGTAAACTCGAAGCCAAATTCATTGTTCTTTTGCAAATACTCAACTTTCACGGTACTGGTCGTAAATGTTATATCACCAGCAACATTTCCTACAAGGCCATTCATCTCATCCTTGGTAGGCACTCTCCAATTGCCCCCCCAGAAAGTATTTTCATTGGCAGCAGTCCATGTCATTGTTCCAGTCACATTCTGCGTAGCAAACTTAGGACCACCTGCCCACAGCTGTACCCAATCTACATCCTCCTCTACATTATTGATAACTGCTTTAGCCGTTCCTTTCACTGGGCCGGTGGTCACGGTGTAGTACTTGCCGGCAGCGAGACCATCAGCCTTGGTGGCCTTGAACTTGGTATCGCCATTGTAGATGGCAATCTGGACTCCTGCGGGTACTGCGATATAATAGGCGCCGGCCTCGCTCGCGGTGAGCAGTGTTACCTTGGTTTCGCTGGTCACTACATTAAATCCGGCTGTAGTACCCTTGGTAGCTTCGAGTCCAGACACCCACTTGCCGTCGGCAGTCTTGACATTGATGTCGCAAGCGGTGCCATCTACATTGACAATGCGCAGGATGGCTACCTGGGGCGTGAGGGTGATGGTGAGACCATCGGCGCCGGTGGTGGCAGACGCGGTCATGCCGGCACAGGCATAATAGTTGGCTACGTCAGCCAAACCACCTTTCTGATTAGTCAGGTTGACAGTGTTGCCAGGGAAATAGGCGTACCAGTCGGCAGCCTCAGTAGTGGGCTGGGCATCGGCAGAGGTGAAAGTATCGCCCTGCTTGGTAAATGTATAATAAGGGTCGACCTTAGAGTTGGTCACATTAAGCTTGTCGTTGTCGGCAAAACTGAACTTATAGGGGCCGTCATTGGGGCCTGTCATGGTGGCACGCGAAGCGGGCTGCTCTACTGTAGCGTTGAGGGTCATGCCCTGGGTGGCACCGCCGAAATCGTCGTTGCTGCAACCAGCCATCATCATCGCTGTAGCAGCTATCAAAAACAATAATGTCTTCTTCATTTTCCTTAATTGTTAGTTCTTGTCTGTTGTGTTGTTGCCTATGGAGCGTGGGGCTACTTATGCCCACACATCATCTGCATCACCGCTTTTGACTTCATCATCTACTGAGAAACCACGATTTTCTTGGATGTTTCCAGGATTACTTCCTGCGAGGATAGCGAGGGGCTGTACGGCGAAGACAGTGGTCGCCGGCTTGATGTAATGTTGCTTGTTCATCTTGTTGAAATTCTATTTGTTTGTTATATATATATTAATGTATAGCGTCATCGGTCTCTCCATCTCCCCCATTGAGGACATGGCAAACTGCGACATAGATATAGATAATAGTGGTGGAAAGTGAGGTTCCTGCGGCATGCTCGTGCGCCATACGACTATGGTCGAAGCCTTGCAGAGGAGCCCTACAGCCATCCAGCCGGTAGGTTTGATTCAGATGGATTTGAAAATCTGAACTGCAAAGGTAGTGATAAAGGCTGGAATAATGGTCGATTTTTCATTTTTTAACATCCTAAACACGTTAACTATCATGCCATAAGGCGTCATTGGCGTCACCGCGCGTCCATAGACCCTTACCCCGACGGAAACTGTGCTGACGGCGAGAGCAGCGACCACGGGCTTCGCCATCAGCGGCAAGGGCGCTGCCGAGAGGGCACAAAAAAGCAGCCTCTGCTGCCCGAGCCTGTGGCCCATGACAGAAAGGCTGCCTCTATATTAAGTTAATGTGCTTGCGGTTAGAGTGGCTTGTACTCTACGAATGCCTCCATAGCCTCGTAGCATGCCAGTCCGAGCGAGTCGTAGAGAGCTGCAGTGGCGCGGTTGCGGTCTTCGGCACGCTGCCAGAACAGGCGTTCGTCGTTGCCCAGGAAGGGAGCGCTCTCCATCTGTGAAGAGTGCTTGAGGATGGAGTTGCGCTTGGCGCGGAGTTCCTCGGGGCTCATGGGCACGCACATCTCGATGTTCTCGATTTCCCATTCAGCCCACGCACCACGGTACATCCAGATGCGGCAGTCCTTGAGCCACTCGGCACCGGCGTTCTTCTCTTCGTCGATGGCTGCAAAGACGGCGTCGGTACACTTGCGGTGGGTGCCGTGGGGGTCTGCCAGGTCGCCGGCAACGAATATCTCGTGGGGCTGAACCTTGCGGAGCAGTTCGCGTACAATCTCAACATCCTTCTCGGTCATGGGGAGCTTCTCTATCTTGCCGCTCTCATAGAACGGAAGGTCAAGGAAGTGGACGTGGTCGAGAGGTATATTGTTGTAAGTACATGCTGTACGGGCTTCACCACGGCGGATAAGACCCTTGATGGTGCGCACCTCGGGAGTATCTACATCGCCCTCCTTCTTGTTCTTGAGTGTCTTCTTGATGTCCTTGTACATCTTGGTGATGACCTCGTCCTTGCTGTCCATGAAGAGCTGGTTGTAACCATTGACGAAGTGCATGAAGCGTGTAACCTCCTCGTCGCCCACGGCAATGTTGCCACTGGTCTCATAGGCTACATGCAGGTCGTGGCCCTGCTTGACGAGGCGCTGGATGGTGCCACCCATAGAGATGACGTCGTCGTCGGGATGGGGCGAGAAGACAATGACGCGCTTGGGGAATGGCTTGGCGCGCTCGGGGCGATAGGTATCGTCGGCGTCGGGCTTGCCTCCGGGCCATCCGGTGATGGTGTGCTGCAGGTCATTGAATATCTTGATGTTGGCATTGTAAGCCGAACCATAGAGGGCGAGCAGCTCGGAGAGTCCGTTCTCATTGTAGTCCTTGTTGGTGAGCTTGAGGATGGGCTTGCCGGTAATCTGGCAGAGCCATACGAGGGCTGCGCGGGTGAGCTTGTCGGTCCACTTGCAGCTGGCTACCAACCAGGGATGGATGATGCGGGTGAGCTTGCCGGCGGCGGGAAGGTCGATGACCACATGGGCATCGTTGTGGGTCTGGAGGAACGATGCGGGAATGGAGTCGCTAATCTTGCCTTCGACCATGCTGCGCACAATCTCAGCCTTCTCCTCTCCCCATGCTGTGATAAACACCTTGCGGGCAGCCAGGATGTCGGCGATACCCAGGGTGACAGAGCATGGAGGCACAGGCTCCTGAGAGCCGAAGCTCAGCGACATCTCCTCGCGGCTGATGGCGTCGATGAGGATGAGGCGGGCCTGAGAAGTGAGGGTAGAACCGGGCTCGTTGGTAGCGATGTTACCCATACGGCCTACGCCGAGCAGCATCACGTCGATGCCGCCAAAGGTCTGGATGCGCTGCTCATAGAGGCGGCACTGGCTCTGCACGTCTTCCTGGGCGATGGTACCGTCGAGGGTATATATGTTCTGCTCGGGAATGTCGATGTGGCTCAGCAGACGCTGGCGGAGCTGGCTGATGGTGCTGTGCTGGCTGTCGGCAGCGAGGGGGAAAAACTCATAGGCGTTGAAGATAACCACGTTCTTGAAGCTGACGAGCTTCTTCTCGTAGCGGTCTATCAACTCGTTGAATACGGGGGTCAGTGACTGGCCTGTACCCATACCTAATACACAATACTTGCCGAGCAGTTCCTTGGCCTTGATTTCGGCCACGATGGCATCGGCTATCTTCTGCGCACCTTCATCCACCGTGGGATAGATGTCGGTGGGGATGTGTTCGTCGCGTGTAATCTCGGAGCGCTCTACGGCCGTCTTGGGGTTATAAAACTCTTCGGGAACTGTGTTGAATACAATCTGCGAACTTAAGTTAAGTCTCATTGTCTTATCAGTTATAGAAGTTCTTATAAATTATCTTTCTCGATATCCTTGAAGTACTTGTAAGTACCCACCTTGAGCTCCTCGGTGGCAGCCTCATCGGCTACGATGATGGCATGGGGATGCTGCTGCAGGGCGCTGATGGTCCAGGCCTGGGTCACGGGACCTTCGACAGCTGCCTGGAGGGCGCGCGACTTGTGGTGACCATTGACGAGAATCATCACCTCGCGGGCTGACAGCACAGTGCCTACGCCTACGGTGAGGGCGTGCTTGGGCACCTTGTTGACATCATTGTCGAAGAAGCGGCTGTTGGCGATGATGGTATCTGTAGTAAGTGTCTTGATGCGTGTGCGTGATGAGAGTGACGAGAAAGGCTCATTGAAAGCGATGTGGCCGTCAGGTCCGATACCGCCAAGGAACAGGTCGATACCGCCTGCTTCCTCAATCATCTGTTCGTAGTGGGCACACTCGGCGTCGAGGTCTTCGGCGTTGCCATTGAGAATGTGGATATTCTCGGTGGGGCAGTCGATGTGGTCGAAGAGGTTGCGACGCATGAACGAGTGGTAACTCTCGGGATGGCTCTCGGGCAGTCCTACATACTCATCCATATTGAATGTGATGACGTGCTTGAAGCTAACTTTGCCAGCCTTGTAGGCTTCTACGAGGCAGCGATACATACCCTCGGGCGAAGAACCCGTAGGCAATCCCAACACAAAAGGTTTCTCCGCTGTAGGGGCAGCGGCATTGATACGTTCAACGACATGATTGGCAGCCCACTGAGACAGCTGCGCATAGTCGGATTCGATAATTAATCTCATTGCTCTGATGTTTAAGTTATATTCTATTTGAATTACAAAGTTACACATTATTAATAATAAAAAGGACAAAAATCGGATAAAAAACATCCCCGCGGCGTTTTTTGTTGGTTAACCCTGCCAACATGAGCATTACCACGACCATAGAGCAGACCGCGGGCGGCACGGGCGGCAGTCCGGGTTATATGGAGAGCAGGGAGAAGAGCACAGGCAGCTGTTTTTTTACCGCCAACGGCGGACTTTTTGAACGGCCGACGGCCGCTTTTTGAACCGTGGCAGCTGTTGTCGCCATGCAGCGCATGGCATTGGGGATGGTAGTCACGACAAGTAGGAAAACTCGTTTTCCGCATGGCGCCACCACCGTCACCAAAAAGGCGAAGCCGACAACAGCCGCCATGGCTTTTTGTATCTCAATCCTGCAATAAATGGCAAAAACGGGCTGTATGTCAGATTATATGGCTATCTTTGCATAAGATAGGCGGCACCTCAGCCATCTAAGCAAGCTTATGGCGTTCGGTTTGCACTATCTTTGCATAAGATAGGCGGCACCTCAGCCATCTAAGCGAGCTTATGGCGTTCGGTTTGCACTATCTTTGCAAAAGACAGCAATACAGTTGACTTAAACAATACAATTATCATGAAACAAAGAAGGACAATATTAGTAATGTTATGCCTGATGCTTGTCACGGGCGTGACGGCGAAGCTGAAGTTGCCGGCAGTGATAACCGACCACATGGTGATACAGGCCGGCGAAGCAGTAAACGTATGGGGCTGGGCCGACAAGGGCCAGAAGGTGACGGTGACGATAGACAACCACCGCACCACCGTGCGCACGGCGAAAGACGGCACATGGCGCGCCGTGCTGCCGGCGATGAACTATGGCGGGCCCTACACCATGACCGTGATCACAGGGAAGGAGAGCCTGACCGTGGGCGACATCCTCGTGGGCGAGGTATGGGTGGCAAGCGGCCAGTCCAACATGGAGTTCCGCCTGTGCAGCGCCGACAACGCCGAGGAGGCTGCGCTCTCTGCCCACAACAGCGGCATCAGAGTGTTCACGGTGGAACGCACGATGGCAAAGACTCCCCAAGCCGACGTCGTGGGTAGCTGGACGGTATCGACACCCGAGACGGTGGGCGACTTCACCGCCGTGGGCTACCTCTTTGCCCGCGAACTCGCCAAGCGGCTCAACTGCGCCGTGGGCATCATCAACACCTCGTGGGGAGGCACCGACATCGAGACCTGGATGAGTCCCAAGGCGATAGAGTCGTTCCCCAAATACAACCCGCTGGTAGAAGAGATGCGCACCGCCGACCTCGACGCCCAAGCCAAGCGTTGGCAGGAGCTCAAAGCCAAGTTTGACAAAGCCGTAAGGGAAGAGTGTGGCGAGCGCGAGGGCTGGTATCGCACCGACTTTGACAAGAGCGACTGGCAGAGACTTGAAGTGCCGGGACTGTGGACCATCGACACGCTCGCCAAGATGGACGGCGTGGTATGGACCACCACCCAGTTTGATGTGCCCGAAGAGTTGACCGGCAAGGAGGCCACCCTCTACATGGGCATGATAGACGATGACGACGTGACCTGGGTCAACGGCCAGCGCATAGGCGAAACCAAGGGATTTACCGTCAAGCGCACCTACACCATACCTGCCGGCGTGCTCAAGGCAGGCAAGAACGAGCTGACTGTGAAAATCATCGACGACCACGGCGGCGGCGGTTGCTACGGCCCCAGTTATCTCTACTTCATCCGCGTGGGCAGCCAGCGTATTCCCATCCTCAGGCATCCGTGGAAATACCGCATCTCTGCCGTCAAAGACCTCGAAGGCTTCGTGCCCGACAATCCCAACAAGTATCCTTCGCGTCTCTACAACGCTATGGTTGCCCCCATCTGCCGTTATGGCATCAAGGGCGTCATCTGGTATCAGGGCGAGAACAATGCCAACCGTGCCCAGGAGTACTACCGCCTCTTCCCTGCCATGATAAGCGACTGGAGAGAGCAGTGGAAGCGACCTGAGATGCCGTTCTATTGGGTTCAGCTGGCCAATTTCATGAAGGCTGTCGACACACCGGCGGAGAGCAGCTGGGCCACTTTGCGCGATGCGCAGAACGCCACGCTCAGCCTGCCTCATACGGGGCAGGCGGTAATCATCGATGTGGGCGAGGCCGACGACGTGCACCCCAAGGACAAGCAGACCGTGGCCAACCGTCTGTCGCTCATGGCTCTCAACCATGAGTATGGCATGCACGATGTCTATTGCGACAGCCCCCAGCCCGTAAGAGCCGAGCGTACTGCCGACGGCTACATACTGCTCACCCTCCGCAATGAAGCCGAGACGCTCGTCTGCCACGACCGCTACGGCTATGCTTGCGGTTTCGCCGTGGCAGGTGCCGATGGCGTCTACCGCTGGGCCAAGGGCGAAGTGGTGGCGCCCAACCAGGTAAGGCTAACCACCCCCAAGGGCGTCGTGCCGATGATGGTAAGATATGCCTGGGGCGACAACCCCGACGACGCCAACCTCTACAACTCAGCCGGACTGCCCACCACCCCATTCCAAATCAAGGTGGAGCCCGCCAAGGTCAAGGCAGAGCCCGCCAAGCCATAAACTACCACGACAGTATAACCCTTGCCGCACATATCTTTCATCCGCGGCAAGGGTTATACCGTCTTTATCACGGGCAGAATAGGTCCCGATGGTAAAAAAAGGGACAATTCTCTTTGTATTGTTTTCGGTTTTCACTACCTTTGTCCACATATTATATATTATAGATGAAAGAATTTGTAATTTCAGAGGTAAAAGCAGAGACTGCTATACTGGTGGGACTCATCACCAAAGACCAGGACGAAGAGAAGACGACAGAATACTTAGACGAATTGGAGTTTCTGGCCGATACGGCTGGAGCGGTGACCGTAAAGCGGTTTACCCAGAAAGTGAACGGCCCCAATACGGTGACCTACGTGGGCAAGGGTAAACTGGAAGAAATCAAGCAGTATATAGAAGACGAAGAAGACAACGACCGGGAAATCGGTATGGTTATCTTCGATGACGAGCTGTCTGCCAAGCAGATGCGCAACATCGAGAACGAGCTCAAGGTGAAGATCCTGGACCGCACGAGCCTCATCCTCGATATCTTTGCCATGCGCGCACAGACTGCCAACGCCAAGACTCAGGTCGAACTGGCGCAGTATCGTTATATGCTGCCTCGTCTGCAGCGCCTCTGGACCCACCTTGAGCGTCAGGGTGGTGGCTCTGGTTCGGGCGGTGGCAAGGGAAGCGTGGGACTGCGCGGCCCTGGTGAGACCCAGCTCGAGATGGACCGCCGTATCATCCTGCAGCGCATCACGCTGCTCAAGCAGAGACTGCTGGAAATAGACAAGCAGAAGACTACACAGCGCAAGAACCGCGGCCGCATGGTGCGCGTGGCGCTCGTGGGCTATACCAACGTGGGCAAGTCGACCATCATGAACCTCCTGGCCAAGAGCGAGGTATTCGCTGAGAACAAGCTCTTTGCCACCCTCGACACCACGGTGCGCAAGGTGGTGATAGACAATCTCCCCTTCCTGCTCGCCGATACCGTAGGATTTATCCGCAAGCTGCCCACCGACCTGGTAGACTCCTTCAAGTCGACCCTCGACGAGGTGCGCGAAGCCGACCTGCTGGTCCACGTGGTAGACATCTCCCACCCCGACTTCGAGGAGCAGATAGAGGTGGTCAACCAGACCCTCAAGGACCTCGACTCCGCCGACAAGCCCATGGTGCTTGTCTTCAACAAGATAGACAATTACCACTGGGTCGAGAAGGAGGCAGACGACCTCACCCCGATGACCCGCGAAAACATTACGCTCGACGAGCTGCGCCGTACGTGGATGGCCAAGATGAGCGACAACTGTCTCTTCATCTCTGCCCGTGAGCGAGAGAACATAGACCACTTCCGCGATGTGCTTTATCGCAAAATCCGCGAGCTCCATGTTCAGAAATATCCCTACAACGACTTTTTATATCCATCTGAAGAATAAGTATAACTTTTTATCCATGAACTATGCAGCGACTATTAAGTGAACAGGAGATTAATATCCTGGAACTCAACGGCTGCCAGGCTGAAGACTGGACTGCCGTAAGCGTGAGCGAAGATTTCACGCCCGACCATGTGCGCAACGTGATGTTCTACGGCGACGTCAGCCTTGGCGTCTTCGAGCGTACCATTGAGGTGACCCCCGGCTTCAGCAAGCACTCGGGCATACGCAATGCCACCCTGCGCAATGTCACTATCGGCGACAACTGTCTGATAGAGAACATAGGCAACTACATCAACAACTACACCATCGGAGCCAACTGCTACATCTCCAACGTCTGTGTGATGGAGACCATCGAGGGCGCCACCTTCGGCCAGGGCAACGTGGTGTCGGTGCTCAACGAGGTGGGCGAAGGCAACATCATGATGTTCGGACTCCTGAACAGCCAGTTTGCCGCCTTCATGGTCAAGCACCACGCCGACCGTCACCTGCGCGACACCATCTATCGGCTCATACGCGAGGAAATCAACTGCACCATGCCCGACCGCGGCACCCTCGGCGAGAGAGTCAAGATAGTCAACACCAAGGAAATCATCAACTCGGTGATAGGGCCCGACTGCGAGATAAGCGGTGCCTCGCGACTCAGCGACTGCACCCTGCAGAGCGTAGGACAGCCCGTCTATATCGGCACAGGTGTAATCTGTGAAAACTCCATCATCTCCGACGGCTCGTCGGTCATCAACTCGGTCAAGATGCAAGACTGCTTTGTGGGCGAAGCCTGCAAGATAAGCAACGGATTTACCGCCTCGCAGAGCATCTTCTTCGCCAATTCCTATATGAGTAACGGTGAAGCCTGCGCCGCCTTCTGCGGACCATTTACCGCCTCACACCACAAGAGTTCGTTGCTCATCGGCGGGCAGTTCTCTTTCTACAACGCCGGTTCTGCCACCAACTTCTCCAACCATGCCTACAAGATGGGCCCCATGCATTATGGCATACTCGAGCGAGGTGCCAAGACAGCCAGCGGAGCCTACATCCTGATGCCCGCCAAGATAGGCACATTCTCCGTGTGCTTCGGCAAACTGATGTATCATCCCGATACGCGTTGCATACCGTTCTCCTACCTCATTGCCTATGGCGACACGATGTATCTCTCGCCCGGACGCAACCTCACCACGGTAGGTCTGTATCGCGACATACGCAAGTGGCCCAAGCGCGACATACGTCCGCTGAGCAAGCACCGCAGCATCGTCAACTTCGACTGGCTCTCGCCATTCTCCGTCAACGAGGTCATACAGGGCAAAGCCATCCTGGAGCGGCTGCGCGAGGCATCGGGCGACAACGTGTCGACATACAACTACCACGAGTATGTCATCAACGCCTCGTCGCTGCGCATGGGCATCAGCCACTACGACATGGCGCTGCGCATCTATATGGGTGCCGTGGTCAAGCGTGTGCTCAAGCGCTACGGAGCCGTAGAGCCGCCCGCATCGACCATAGGCGAAGGTGCCTGGAGCGACCTCTCAGGACTCTTGCTGCCCGAGAGCGAGGAACAGCGGCTGATCGAGCAGATTAAGGACGGCACCCTTGACGACGTGCAGAGCATCATCGACGAGTTTGTGACCATCGACAGCCGTTACCGCGACTATCAGTGGGCGTGGACTTACAGACTTATACTCGACTATTACCACATAGACCACATCACCCAAGCCGACATAGACCGCATACATACCGACTATGTAGAGGCACGCCGTATGTGGATAAGCGAGATACGCAAGGACGCCGAGAAGGAGTTCAATATGGGCGACGTGGAGCGCGAGGTCTTCGACGACTTCATCAATCTGCTCGACCACGAGATAGACTACGAGAACTGACGCCACTGTCAAAAAGTATGTTAAAATCGTCACAATTCCAGCCGTTCATGCGTCTATTATAATAATAGGTAACAATATTATCATCAAATATCAATATGAACAGAACCTTTATGAGTATGCTGGGCCGCGGCCTGGCTTTAGGATTGGTCCTGCTGGCCTCGGCACTGCAAGCCATCGCCAAGGACTACAAGTACCAGACCGTGAAGGGCGACCCCATGCAGAGTCGCATCTACACGCTTGACAATGGTCTGAAAGTGTATCTGAGTGTAAACAAGGAGAAGCCACGCATCCAGACCTACATCGCCGTGCGCACCGGTTCGCGCAACGACCCAGCCGAGACCACCGGTCTGGCTCACTATCTGGAGCACCTTATGTTTAAGGGAACCCAGCAGTTTGGCACTACCGACTACGCCAAGGAGAAGCCCTATCTCGACGAGATAGAGCAGCGCTACGAGAGCTACCGCAAGATGACCGACCCCGAGCAGCGCCGCAAGGCCTATCACGAGATAGACTCGGTATCGCAGTTGGCAGCCCGCTACAACATCCCCAACGAGTACGACAAGCTCATGTCGTCTATCGGAGCCGAGGGCACCAATGCCTACACCAGCAACGATGTGACCTGCTATGTCGAGGACATTCCCTCCAACGAGGTGGTCAACTGGGCCAAGATCCAGAGCGACCGCTTCAAGCACATGGTGATACGCGGCTTCCACACCGAGCTCGAGGCTGTCTACGAGGAGTTCAACATAGGACTCGCGCAGGACAACCGCAAGATGTGGGGAGCACTCAACAAGTTGCTCTACCCCACCCATCCCTACGGCACGCAGACCACCATCGGCACACAGGAGCACCTGAAGAACCCCTCGATAGTCAACATCAAGAACTACTTCAGTCGCTACTACGCTCCCAACAATGTAGCTATTTGCATGGCGGGCGACATGGACCCCGACAAGGTCATCGCCACCATCGACCAGTACTTCGGCGACTGGAAGCCCAATACCAACCTCAGCCGTCCGGAGTACGCGCCAGAGAAGCCCATCACCGCCCCACGCGACAGTAGCGTCATTGGCCAGGAGGCCGAGATGGTGGCTATGGCATGGCGTATGCCCCAGGCCAACAGTGCCGCTGCCGACACGCTCGAGCTCATGGGCCGACTGCTCTACAATGGCAAGGCGGGTCTGATAGACCTCAACCTGGTACAGCCCATGAAGATCATGGGTGCCTATGCCGGCTACCAGGGTCTGCACGACTACGGCAGCTTCAACCTCATCGCCATCCCCGTAAAGGGACAGAAGCTCGAAGACACCCGAGCCCTGCTGCTCGACCAGGTGGAGCGACTGAAGAAGGGAGAGTTTGACGACAATCTGCTCGCATCGGTCATCAACAACTACAAGGTGCAGCAGTATCGCGCCCTGGAGAGCAACGACTCGCGCGCCGACATGTTTGTAAACGCCTTCATCAACGACCAGAAGTGGGAAGATGTGGTGACCAGCCTCGACCGCGTGTCGCGCATTACCAAAGACCAGATTGTGGCTTTTGCCAACCGCTACTTCTCGCCCGAGAGCGTGGTGACCGTCTACAAGCGTCAGGGTGTAGACTCTACGCAGAAGAAGATAGACAAGCCAGCCATCACCGCCATCCCCAGCAACCGAGAGTATCAGAGCCAGTTCCTCACCGACATCAAGAACGCTAAGGTGGAGCCCATCCAGCCCCAGTTTGTAGACTTCAAGCGCGACCTCACCTTCGCCAAGACCAAGAAGGGACTGCCCGTCATCTACAAGCACAACACCGAGAACGGACTTAGCACCATGGTAATGCGCTGGGAGTTTGGCTCATCGGCCGACAACCGCTACCCCATTGCCACAGACTATCTCAGCTACATCGGTACCAAGAGCAAGACGCTGGCCGACATCAACAAGGAGCTGTACCAGCTGGGATGCCAGACCCGCTTCAGCGTGGGTACATACAACCTGAGCCTCATCATCAGCGGTCTGGACGAGAACCTGCCCAAGGCGCTCGCCATAGCCGAGGACATGATGCACAACGCCAAGGCCGACAAGCAGGCCTATGACGACGTGGTAGGTCTCTATGTCAAAGACCGCGAAGACAACAAGAAGAACCAGCGCGCCAACTTCAACGCCCTGCGCGCCCTGGCTCAGTATGGCGAGTACAACAGCCAGCTCAACCAGATGAGCATTGACCAGATGCGCGCCACCGACCCACAGACCCTGATAGACCTCATCAAGGCACTGCCCGGATACAAGCACGAGATACTCTACTATGGCCCACGCAGCGTCAAGGAACTCACCGCCATCATCGACAAGCAGCACGCCACTCCCAAGAAGATGGCTGAGCCGCTCAAGAACCGCGACTACATGGAGCAGACCACTCCACAGAACGAGGTGTGGATTGCGCCCTACGACGCCAAGAACATCTATCTCGTAATGTATCACAATGAGAACAAGTCGTGGAACCCCGACGAGGCAGCAGTAAGCTCCCTCTTCAACGAGTACTTCGGCGGAGGCATGAACACCGTAGTCTTCCAGGAGCTGCGCGAGGCCCGCGGACTGGCATACAGCGCCAGCGCGTTCTACAACAACTCGCCAAAGCCCGGACATCCAGAGTACGGAATTACCTATATCATCTCGCAGAACGACAAGATGATGGACTGCATACGCACCTTCAACGAGATACTCGACACCATCCCGCAGAGCGACAAGGCGTTCAACCTGTCCAAGCAGGCGCTCACCAAGCAGCTGGCAAGCAACAGAGTAACCAAGTTTGGTGTCATCAACGCCTATCTCACCGCCCGCTTCAAGGGTATCGATTACGACCTCAACGAGAAGATTTACCAGGCACTGCCCGGCGTGACCCTCAAGGACGTGGTCGACTTTGAGCAGCGCACCATGGCCAAGAAGCCCTACCGCTACATCATCCTGGGCGACGAGAAGAGCCTCGACATGAAAGCCCTCGAGAAGATTGGCCCCATCCACCGCGTGACCACCGAGCAGATATTCGGTTATTAATATCCACACGTTACCCTATAACGACCTCGGCAGTGCCCTGTGGCGCTGCCGAGGTTTTCTTTTCAACACCTGACATGAAAACCAGAACCATTGCCATCATCATCGCCGTGCTGCAGACCATCGCCGCAGCATCCCAGAGCGAAAGCGCCCTGTATGGGCATGCCATGAACTTCGCCCGACAAGGCTGCAAAGACAGCCTCTTCTACAGTCTCGACCGTATGGCCACTCTCTACGGAGCCCGGGATGCTGACCTCTTGCCCGAACTGCTGCTCGAGCCTCGGTTAAGGCCCTACCACAGCGACAGCCGATGGAGCCAGGTCAAAGACCGATTGCGCAAGGCAAGGATAGAAGCAGCGTCAGAGTCGCCGCGACCATGCCAGACCGACTCTGCCACCAAGCTCGACAACACCCCCATCGTAAACAGCTACGACATAGACCTGACCATAGACGTTGCCGCCAAGCGCATCGATGTGCGGGCCGACATTGACATCGACTTCCGTGGCAACAGCCATGCCGACCTCTATCTGTGGCGACATACCCAACTGTCACGAGTGGCTGTCAATGGACAAACCGCCCGCTACGAGTTTGCCAGAGACATCGAGGCACCCTGGATAAGCCCGTCGGGACGGCTGCGCATAGACGCCGGGACAGCGCGGGGAGCGGCGCGCATCACCACAGCCTATACCTGCCGGCTCGACAGCATACCCGAAGATGGCTTTGCCGCCTGCGACAGCAGTCTGGTCATGCTCACCTACTACATGGGGTGGTATCCCATAGACATTGACCCCGAGACGTCGACCGCCAACATCGACATCCACATCACCCCAGGCTTCGAGCTTACCGGCTCGGGCATCATCAGCCGCAAGGCCGACTCCTGGCAGATGGCGCAACCCTGGGAGGGCTACGACTACACCATCATCGCCTCGCCCGACCTCAAGCAGAAGACCGTCAGCCACAACAACCGTAAGATTGAGGTGGTATCACTGGGCTTCCCCGACGCCGATGCCGACTCTGTGGCTGTCCGCAGTGCCGAGATAATGGACTACTATACCCGTCTGTACCGCCTTGAGCCCAACGGGCGCCAGCTGCGTATATTCCTCTTTCCTGCTGGGGGCGGCGGTGCCTACAGCCGACGCAATTTCATCGTCTGCTGCTGTCAGCGCTACAACGAATGGCTGTACCAGCTGCTTGCCCATGAGATTGGGCACTTCTGGTGGTCATCGGCACCCACTGACCAGTGGGAAGACTGGCTCAACGAGAGCTTTGCCGAGTACAGTTCGCTGTGCGCCATAAAGCAGCACTTGGGGTCTGCCGTCTTTGATGACTATATAGAGGCTTACCGCGAGTGGGCACGCACAGCCTGCCCAATACGGGGCTTGGACCGCCAGGCCAATGGTGCCTTTTACACGTTTTACCACAAGGGTGCCGTGCTGCTCTACGACCTGCAGCAGCGCATTGGCGACAAGGCTTTCTTCGACCTCATGCACCATCTTGCTGCCAAGCGCATAGGCAGCCAGCACGACTTCGAGGCAGAGACAAGCCGACGGCTGAGCCATGACGACTGCCTCTGGATAGAGCGCCGGCTGAACCAGTAGTACCATCCATAGCACAAGGGCGATGACGCCCGCCAGCATACCGACCCTACAAGACCACGAGAGCAGCCCCCACAGGCTGCTCTCTGTCGTTGGCGGCGCTCTGCCAGGCCCACCGGCTGAGCCACGGAGCCACATTGGTGGCTCGTATCATACGATACGTGAGCACGTGACTTATGTTACGAGGACACGTATCGTAAGGCACGAGGTCACGTAACATAAGATACGAATCGGCAGAGGTCATCAGAAGGCCGGCAGACGCCTGCTGCACAACCACTTGCGACGCCCCCGACGCCTCGCAAGGGCATGATGGCGATGGCGGGGCGTAACGCGGGGGCTGCAAGGGGGCTGTCCGAAAGTTTAAGGGCATGGGTACACGCCATGTCGGATATTTTATATACCTTTGCACCCGATTACAATTATAAGAGTGTTAATAGGATAACCCTTCATCGTGTAAATTATGGTCAGACAATGCTTCATCCTATTCGGATGTATGGCTGCGGGCGAGCTGGTAACGATGCTCACCGGAGTGAAACTGCCTTCGAGCATCATAGGTATGCTGCTGCTCACGCTGCTGCTAAAGGTAAAAGTGATAAAACTGGAATGGGTAAGAGGTCTTACCGACTTCCTGATAGCCAATCTGGGCTTCTTCTTCGTGCCGCCAGGCGTTGCGCTGATGCTGCACTTCGACCTGATTAGGGCAGAGCTGATGCCCATCGTCGGCGCCACACTGGTAAGCACCGCCCTGGTGCTGCTGGTCACGGGCCACACCCACCAGGTGGTGGCAAAGAGCGAGAAGAAGATAACAGACAAAATCAAGGACAAGATGGAAGAAAGGAGCAAGCATGATTGACCAAATCCTGACCAACGAGTACTTCCTCCTGGCGCTCACCTTCGGCATCTACCAGGGTGCCAAGATGCTGCAGCGCCGCACGGGGTCCATCCTGCTCAACCCGATACTGATAGCGATAGGGCTGATGATAGCGTTTCTCACGGCTTGCGACATACCCTATGACACCTACCACGAAAGCGGGCAGATGATAGAGTTCTGGCTGAAGCCTGCGGTGGTAGCTCTGGGAGTGCCGCTGTATTTGCAGTTGTCGCAGATTAAGAAGCAGATATTGCCGATACTGGCTTCGCAGATGATGGGGTGCATCGTGGGCATCATCAGCGTGGTGGTGACCGCGCGCATGCTCGGCGCCTCGCGCGAGGTGGTGGCGTCGCTCGCCAGCAAGTCGGTGACCACGCCCATAGCGATGGAGGTGACGCAGACGCTGGGCGGCATACCGTCGCTCACGGCAGCCATCGTCGTGATAACCGGACTCATAGGCGGCGTGGTGGGCTTCAAGCTCATGGCGGTGGGCCATATACACAACCCTATGGCCAAGGGCCTGTCGCTCGGAGCGGCATCGCATGCCGTGGGCACATCGGTGGCGATGGAGCGCGATGAGTTTGTGGGAGCCTACGCCAGCCTCGGACTCACGCTCAACGGCATACTGACCGCCCTGCTTACCCCCTCCGTAGTCGAGCTGATGAGCTGAGAGCGCCCAGCAGCATCCGGTCTACAAGAACCTAACAATAAGAGCAGCCCCGATGGGCTGCTCTTGTCGTTAAGGCCATGACGGCCGATATATCTGTGAAGAGAGAGGGGCTCTACTCGTTGAATGTCACGCAGGCGGGCATCTTGGTCAGTGGTTTCTGGGCAAACGGACAGCCGATGAACATCATGTAGACATCGTCGGGTATGTCCTTGTACTGCACGCCGATGGCTGCCTTGCGCAGAGACTTGCAGTTCTTGAACGCCCACATGTCCAACGCCACGCGGTTGGGCAGCGAGACCGAAGTGAGTCTGTTGCAGTCCTCAAAAGCGCCACTCCGTATCTCCTTGAGGCTCTCGGGCACGGGCACAGAGGTCATAGCTGTGTTGCAGAATGCGTTTTCCTTGATGACAGCTACCGACTGGGGCAAGTCGACATGGGTAAGCGAGGTGCAGTCTCTAAAGGTAGCTTCCTCCAGTTCGGTGAGGTTTTGGGGCAGGGTCACGCTGGTGAGCGACTTGCAACCCCAGAACACCGTATTCTCCATTGTTTCCACGCGGTTAGGCAATACGGCTTCGGTGAGCCCGGTACAACCCGAGAAGACGCCACGTCCTATGGTCTTCACGCTGTTGGGCAGGACGATGCGCTTGAGTGCGGCATTTGCACCGAAGGCGTGGGAGTCTATCTTGGTCACCGTGGGCGGTATGTTGATTTCGGAGATGCTGGTCTCGTAGAACGCGTGGGTGCCAATGGCCTTCAGACCCGGCGAGAGTGTCACCGACCGCATCTTCATGCCTTGGAAGGCGCTTCCACCGATTTCCGTCACGCGGAAGACGCAACCTGCATAGCGCACAGTGGAAGGCACGGTATAGTCCTTGCCTACCGACTCGTCATTGTCAATCCTCTCGAGGGTTGCTGTGCGGTCACCGAAGTGCAGATTGAACCACATCTCGCCGATATGCATCTTGTTATCATACGCCGAGTTGCCCTCATACACACGCACCGTAATCTCCTTGGTCTTGCGGTCTATGCTTTTGAAATATTCTACGGTCTTTTCATTCAGCCCTGGGTACAAGGGCGCCAGGTCTGACTGCATGGCATGCTTGAAGAAATCGTCCTCCAGCGGCTCTGCCGCTTCGTAGTAGCCGTCTTCGTTCTCGAGGTCGCTGAGTAGATATTCGACGGCTTTGTCGAGAGCATGATGACGGCCGGACATTTCATCGTTAATCTGCTCACGACGCACGAGCACCGGCTCGCACGATGGTTTGCCATCCTGGACCCAATTGTTTATCATCGCACACTCTTCGGCGAGGGTGGCGTTGTCCATATCCTGTGGTAAAGGGAGTGAAGTAGACCAGTCGGGCTGCTTGGGACACTGCATAGGTGGCTTGGGGGTATGCTGGGTCTTGCGTCCCTCCCACGTCGATGGTCCCAGACCTCGGTAGAGCTTGATGGTGATTTGCTTTGTAGCAGGTTTTACCTCGCGTCGCTGGCCAGTGGCGGCACGATTGGTCGCCTGGGCTCGGGAGCGTCGGCTGTCGCCACGCTGCGAGGCATTGCCGCCGGTCACACGGTTCTTGGCTCGGTTTACTACGCGTTCTGGATTTGAAGCCGCGTCGGTCACGTCTTTCACGGGATTAGGAACGGCATCTTTGATGATTTTCATTCCCTTCTTCTTCAGCTTGTTGAGAAAACCCTGAGCAGGCGCCTCTGTGACTCCGATGGTCAGGCATACAGCCGTCAGGAGTAATAGTCGTTTTGCATTCATATGACTGTAGGTATAGTTCTGTATAACGACAAAAGTACTAATTAGCAGAGACACCTGCAAATAAATGTTGACTTTTTTTCCACCTCCGGCGATTTTTTCGATAATCGCGCATCTTCTCTGCCAACAAGAAATGAGTAACACCTACGGCTAAGCGCAACACTTACAGCGTTGCATTTCTTTTTGTATGCATACCCAGGGTAGAGGCACTGCGCACCTCAACCCTGGGCTGGGAAAACGCAACTCCTACAGAGTTGCTGGGGGTGCGTACAGTCTTCCGATGTGTACGGCCAAACATTTTTGGACGGTAATTGGCTAACTATAGTCGATGGTACGCACCCAATGATGTTTGATTGTTTGACCATTGGTGATGATATGCAGTTGTGGGTATTAATGGTTTGCCCATCGTGGATGGTACGCACCCTTGGCAACTCTGACAGAGTTGCGATTCCACAGCCCAGGGTTGCGGGCGAAGCACGCTACCCTGGGTAAGGTCCACTAATATAGCAACGCTGTAAGTGTTGCGATTAGCCGAAGGCGTTACTCACAGCAGGAATAGCGAGCTATTGCGAATTAAAAACAAGCAAAAGACGCCTTATAAAAGACAAAAGACTGCGAGCAGTCACTAAAATAACACACCTGACGGTCTAATGAACGTTTGGGGTAATGCGGCAGAGCATTTCTTCGACGATTATGCAAGAAATATCAGGTAAAGTGGCATTGTGTCAGAAATTATTGCTAACTTTGTCATGCCCAACAGGTATGACCCCCACTGCGACAGCGGTCATCTCTGCCGGGCGCTGACTTACAACGACAACGACAATAACACATTATAAACAAAACAACATGGCAACTCCAGATTTTAAGTATGCTCCCATGTTCCAGCTTGGCCCGGACACAACGGAGTATCGCCTGCTCAGCACCGAGGGTGTAAGCACCGGCGAATTTGAAGGCAAAGAAATACTCAAGGTAAGCAAGGAAGCGCTCACGCTGTTGGCTCAGCAGGCGTTCCACGACGTAGAGTTCACCCTCCGCCGTGAGCACAACGAGCAGGTGGCTGCCATCCTGCGCGACCCCGAGTCGTCGGAGAACGACAAGTATGTAGCGCTGCAGTTCCTGCGCAATGCCGAGACTGCTGTCAAGGGCATCCTGCCTTTCTGCCAGGACACCGGCACCGCCATCATCCACGGCGAGAAGGGTCAGCAGGTATGGACTGGCTTTGAGGACGAAGAGGCGCTGAGCCGCGGTGTCTACAACACCTTCACCGAGGACAATCTGCGCTACTCGCAGAACGCCCCGCTCAACATGTATGACGAGGTCAACACACGCTGCAACCTCCCTGCCCAGATAGACATCGAGGCTGTCGAGGGCGAGGAATACCGCTTCGTGATGGTGGCCAAGGGTGGTGGCTCGGCCAATAAGACCTACTTCTACCCCATGACCAAGGCTACCATCCAGAACGAGGGCACGCTGCTGCCCTTCCTCGTAGAGAAGATGAAGAGTCTGGGCACAGCCGCATGTCCTCCCTACCACATCGCCTTTGTCATCGGCGGCACCTCGGCAGAAAAGAACCTGCTCACCGTCAAGCTCGCCAGCATCAAGTATTATGACGCGCTGCCTACCACAGGCGACGAGACCGGCCGCGCTTTCCGCGACATCGACCTCGAGCAGAAACTCCTCGACGAGGCCCACAAGATTGGACTCGGCGCACAGTTCGGCGGCAAGTATCTGGCCCACGACATCCGCGTGATACGCATTGAGCCACAGGGCGCAAGCTGCCCCATCGGTATGGGCGTAAGCTGCTCGGCCGACCGCAACATCAAGGCCAAAATCAACCGTGACGGTATCTGGCTCGAGAAGATGGACACCAACCCCTCTGACCTCATCCCCGAGGAGTATCGCCGTCCCGGCGAGGGCGCCAAAGGCATTGAGATAGACCTGGACAAGGGCATCGACGCCGTGCGTGCCGAGCTCACCAAGTATCCCGTCTCTACCCGCGTCAACCTCAAGGGTACCATCATCGTAGCTCGCGACATCGCTCACGCCAAGCTCAAGGCGCGTCTCGACGCCGGCGAGGAGATGCCACAGTACTTCAAGGATCACCCCATACTCTATGCCGGACCCGCCAAGACTCCCGCTGGCTATCCCTGTGGCTCAATGGGCCCCACCACAGCCAATCGTATGGACCCCTATGTAGATGAATTCCAGTCTCATGGAGCAAGTCTGGTGATGATAGCCAAGGGTAACCGCAGCCAGATGGTTACCGACGCGTGCGAGAAGCATGGCGGTTTCTACCTCGGCACCATCGGTGGCGTAGCAGCAGTACTCTCGCAGAGCAGCATCAAGAGCATCGAGTGTGTAGAGTATCCCGAGCTGGGTATGGAGGCCATCTGGAAGATTGTGGTCGAAGACTTCCCCGCTTTCATCCTCGTCGACGACAAGGGCAATGACTTCTTCAAGCAGCTCAAGCCCTGGACTCCCTGTAACTGCAAGAAAGACTAAGCCTCGGGCTGGTCAATGATATCAGAGGCAGGCACCGTCAAGCCACGGTGTCTGCCTCTTTTGGATATATCCGTACACTAAGATGGCCATATATTTGACCACATCGGGGCTCAGCAGGCTGCATCTATATTATTTTCGCCCCGAGCCATCACTTTTCCCCCGATTTTCCTTGGCACGTGTGTACATTATTATTATATTTGCAATGTAAACATCTTAACCCCTGTCCATGCGCCGCC
>OQVT01000541.1_pt1 | contig 21475 bp, 20 predicted proteins | sample 1691561 | NCBI WGS metagenome assembly OQVT01 (sample SAMN03418260, study PRJEB22391) | human gut metagenome | biome: human-gut; feature: organic feature; material: feces | host: Homo sapiens | place: Tanzania | collected 2013-01 | reverse complement strand
TTCAAGGCGAGCAGACTCTGTTTTGCATTGCGATACATTTCATTCAATTTGTCAACAAACTGTCGAATATCCATTTCATGGTATGGATCATACATCATCCAGATTGTTCGAATGGGAATGGCATGTTCTATTTCAGAAAACCGCCGCCAGAAAGGTGATCTGTATATCACAACAATTCTTGATGAGGAGATGACTGCTGATGATCCACGCATACGATAAAACTTATCTTGCAAATGCTCAGAAAAATCTTGCGCAGATGCTGGACTATATGGTGAATCAGCTGCATCTGCAACTTGAAAATGCGTGGAATGTATTTCTGATGAGTGAACTATGTACACGCTTTGAGCAGGGGGACTGTTCCGTGATTGCAGGCATGTCCGGAACAGAGCTCGCACATACCATCTTAAACCAGGCCTGCATACTTGAGTCGAAGCCAGAACACTCCTGTAACTATAGCCGAAGCCCGGAATACTGGACGGCATGGAGCCTCGCCTATTATCAATGGGCCACAGGGCTTCGTTTCGTTGAAATCGAACAGGCCGTCAACATTAAACATGTTTACAGACTTTATGACCCTTACCACGAGATGGATATACAGCAATTCGTAGATAAGATGAATCAGCTGTACCGTACTGCGCGGCCAGATACGAATTTAAAATCGCTCCGCATCTTAGCCGGGTTAACACAGTCCATGCTTGCAGGCGAAGCCCAAGTCCCCCTTCGCACGATTCAGCAGTATGAACAGCGTCAGAAAGACATTAATAAGGCACAGGCGGACACCCTTCTTCGGCTGGCTCGGGTTCTGAATTGCCACGTTGAAGATTTAGTAGAAAAAATCGATCCGGAGGAGAGATGATGAATGACTATATCCTGGAAGTATGTGTCGACAGTGTGGAATCTGCGCTGGCCGCGAAGGCCGGCGGTGCGACGCGTCTCGAGCTGTGCGCAAACCTCATCATCGGTGGTACCACACCGGGCTATACCCTGTTTCAGCAGGTGCAGCAGGAAACCGGGCTTCCGATCCGGGTTCTGATTCGTCCGCGATTCGGCGACTTCCTGTACACGGCATATGAATATCAGCAGATGTGCGCGGATATCCGTTTTTTTGCCAATGCTGGCGCCGATGGTGTCGTCATCGGAAGCCTGCAGGCGGATGGCAGCCTGAACGAAGCGCAGATGCACGGCATGATCGATGCGACGGACGGCCGATGTGGCATCACCCTGCACCGTGCCTTCGATGTATGCGCGGATCCGATTGCCTGCTACGAAAAAGCAGCGGACCTCGGTATCGATACGATCCTGAGCTCCGGACAGGAAGGCGACGCACAGACGGGAAGCGCGCTGCTGCGGAAGCTTGTACTGATGTCGGAAGAGAATCACTACGCTTCTGGCGAAGCGCAGTACTCCGAAACTTCATCTGCCCTTGAAGATACGACGGCGAGTCATTCGCCTGAATCAGATCGTATCCGCACCGGTGGGCCAACGATCCTGGTGGGTGGCGGCGTAAAGGCCGACAACATCACCGAAATCGCGGGCATGACCGGTGCCCACGCTTTTCATATGTCCGGCAAGAAAATCCTCTCGAGTGGCATGCGTTACCGGAACGAACACGTCCATATGGGCCTCGACGGGATCAGCGAATTCGAGCTATACCGGACAGACGAAGAGGAAATCCGGCGCGCGGCGGAGATACTCCAGCGTTTATGATTATCACGCCTTGTGGTTGCTTAGAAATCAAATTCCCGCACCTCTGCATTTTTTATGCCGAAGGACGCGAATTCCGCATTTGTCATATCCCTGAAGTAGGATTCGATGACACGGGAGATTCCATTATGGGCGACGAGAAGATACGTCTTCTCCGGCTCCTTTTTGATGTCGTCGATCAGATTATAGATGCGCTGTCCGACATGCATCATGGACTCGCCGCCATCGAAGCTGTCGAGGAAGCTCTCTTTTGCTTTCTTAAACTCCTGACCGTTTCGCGGGGTCCCCTCCCAGCAGCCGAAGCTCTGCTCGATCAGGCGCTCTTCCACACGCATCGGCACACCGATCATCTTCGAAATCTCGACGGCAGTATCATACGCCCGTGAAAGCGGCGAAGTCAGAATCTCATCGACATGCAGCTCACCACGGTCGATCTTCTCCTTCAGCATACGCCCGGTCTCCTGTGCCTGCTGATGCCCCAGCTCTGTCAGCGGGCTGTCGGTAGCGCCACATATTTTGTTTTCTACATTCCATACAGTCTGTCCATGACGGACGAAATAAAACTTTCCCATACTATCCTCGTTTCTCAGCAATGATAACCAATCCTAAAATGTTTGCCTGGCGTAGTCAAGTGCTATAAATAATCATTATTCACACCTGATTTAGTTAGAAGGTCTGGCTATAGGCAGGATGCGAATGAGCGATCACGATTCTCTGCGTTTTCTCTTTGCAGAACGTATCATATTCCTCTATAATGTATACAAATCTTAAGGAGGACTACTATTATGACCACTGTACACACTACCGACGCTCCGGCTGCGATCGGACCATATTCCCAGGCGAAAATCGTAGGTAACTTCGTATTTGCTTCCGGCCAGATCCCGGTAAATCCGGCGACCGGCGCCGTAGAGAGCGACGACATCGAGGGCCAGGCGGCGCAGAGCTGCAAGAATGTAGCTGCCATCATGGAAGCCGCAGGCACCAGCATCGAGAAGGTCTTCAAGACCACCTGCTTCCTTGCGGATATGAACGACTTCGCTGCTTTCAATGCGGTTTACGAGCAGTACTTCACTTCGAAGCCGGCACGTAGCTGCGTCGCAGTCAAGACCCTGCCAAAGGGCGTTCTCTGTGAGGTCGAGGCCATTGCAGAGCTGTGATCACAGCATATGCATACGCATTGTCTACACTGAAATGAGCGATGATTTCTTAACATTCTAAGAAGTGAGAAAACAAAAGCACCGGATGGACACGCTTTGTGTCCATCCGGTGCTTTTAGGTCACGGGGTATCAGCTCGGATTTAAAATACGATTTTAATGCCATTCGGTTTTCTGATCATCTGAACAAGTTCTTGGGCTGGCATGGAGATTTTTTCATTTACTTCCAAGTCAAATGCGGTGATACCCATCACGGTGATATTACCGGTTACACCCTGTGAAATGATCGAAACCATCGCTTCCTCTGTCATCGTGATTTGCTCCTCAAACATATGCTGGAGCAGCTTTGGAGTGCTGAACAGCATGATTTTTGCGCCACGATGCTGGACATTCGTACGTCTCATGATGGCATCGATCTTACATGCCGCACCCTTATCGTCCGTCAGGACACATAACTTTCCGTCCGTAATGCCCGGAAGGTAAGATAAGATATGTGCGCATATAGAAATCAGCTCCTCACCCAGATTGTCATGATGCTCTTTATTTCCGCGCACAGTACAGAAAAAGCGCTGGTACAGATCGGATGACCTGGCATTCCTTCCTCCGATGATTTCAGACTTCAACTGCGGATCCATCTTAAAGACTTCTTCGATGGTGCTGACCGGTGATTTCAGCATTCGCACAGACCAGCTTAAATAGTTATTGATCACCTCGTGGGACGAAAAGCATTCTGCCAGTATAGAATACGTGCATTCTTCATCATAGAGTACGACTTTTACGCCGGCGCAGTGCATTGCTTCGATGAATCTGATGTACGATTCTGCGAGGCGATGCCGCTCCGATGCGAGCTCCATCAGGATGCAGCGAGTGATAAAAATCACGATGCCTCGCTTTTTATAGTAGCGAATAAGTATCTGCTGCTCTGCATCGGCCAGATTCGCATGTCGCTGAAAAGAACAGGCATCATAAAACAGGACTTTTTTCGTCGTGAAAAAAGTTGCTTTGATTTCGCTGAGCTCGGTGATGATGGCGTCTTCCAGCACGCCTATATTTTCCGGGGTTTCCGTATAGGTCGTTGCCATCACTTACTTCCCCCTTATCTTCCCATAGATATCCCTCATATTACGAAGGACCTTCTGAAGGCTGCGCTCGTTGAGATAGTCGTCCTCGACGCATTCATGCCCGATGCGCTCGACGAGGGATTCCAGACGCAGATAATCATCTTTCATAGAAGCCTCCATGATGTTCGGATCCAGCCAGAGCTCTGCCAGGCGCTGACGTATCCATGCGCGATCCGCGTGACCGATCTGCTCTACCGCGGTTGTACCACTCATCAAGCCGAGCTCCAGACAGCGGATCAGCACAGCCATATATGGAAGCTCATAATAGGACATCAGGCGGAGAAGGGTGTCTGTTTCATCACCACCGGATTCTGCTTTAAACTTCGCATACATCCTTCGGAAGCTGAGCTCCGGCATCAGCAGCATACCGGCAAACAGGTTTGCGGCATACTCTTCTTCGTGCTCGTAGTAGTGATCATCTGAAAACTCAACGCGGGAGACGAAGCCGCTTTCCTGAAAGAAAACATGATAGATTTCGTGCCCCAGTGCGAAGTTTGCATTCACCTTCGGAAGAGAGCTGTTCATCACAACATAACCGAATCCGTCGCCCTTATAACACAGCGCACCGATCTCATCGTCTGCTATCGGTATTTCGAGCAGAAGAAAGCCCTTGCGTCGGAACGAAGAGCGCACGATCTGAAGGATGTTCAGCATGCTGCTGTCATCATCGATTTCTGTGTAGGAACAGAAGTGCTTCACCTTCGATGCGATCTCCTCATGGTGCTGTCTGCTGTATGCGATGATTTTTCGAAGACGTTCTACATTCATACGATTTCCCTCGCGATGTTCATAAAGCGACTCCTTGCGCTCATCACTTCATCGATGTTCTCCATCAGCTCGATGAGCTGCTCTGCCATCAGCTCCTGCTTCTGCGATGGCTCACCCGCATAAAATGCGATCTTATCCATGGAGATATCTCCTACCTTCGGGATAAACATCGTATCCGATAAAAAGAACTCGATGTTTTTTCCCAGACCGCGTGCGAGCGTTTCCATGTCGCTGCCGCTCTCCTCCTGTGCACCGGTCAGCAGACGGGACAGTTTCTTTTTATCCATGCCGGTGATCATGCTGAGGTATGTCTGCTTGATCTTCATCTCGGATAGGTATTTGTTCACATTCTGGATAAACTTCGTCATCACATTCACTCCCTTCCTGTGATATCTCATGGTATAAGAATAATTTCACACTTATATCTATTATTATAGTGCTTCTTATTTTGGTTTGCAAATAATATCTCAAATTAAGAGATTGAAATATTCTCGAAAAATTTGTATTCAAAAACCGGGCAGACACCTTACGTGTCCACCCGGTTTAAGTGATCATGTATATAGAACTGCGATTTCTGCCTCGCAGGGTCTGGGCATACGATTGATTTTCATTCAGCCACCCGCTGAAGCACCGTGCATTCATCGGGCGACCGCTTTTTGGGTATTATCCCTCAATCTCGATATAGCGCTCTTCCGGCAGTGCCTTCTTCGCTTCTGCCTTCGGAAGACTGATCTTCAGAACACCATTTGCGAAGGATGCCTTCACATCGTCCTCTGTAAGTCCATCACCTACATAGAAGGACCGCTGCATCGCACCCTTATAACGCTCCTGACGAATCAGTCTGCCGTGCTTCTCCTCGTCCTTGTCGAGACCCTTTCTCCTTACAACTAACATAATACTCGCTTTGCTAGCACTTTCAATAGGTGAGTGCTAATTATTTTGTGAACTTTCTGTGACGGTTTTCATGGACTTTACATATGCAAAAGGCTCAGAATACCGCATAAATACGGATGTTCTGAGCCTTTTACATTTTCAGACTGTTGAATTCAATTCAGGATGGTACGCGCAACGTTGACCCCAAATTTCTGTGTTGTTATTTTTTGGGCTCCGTTGTAATACATATCTTCTGTAATGAATTTCTGTTCCAGCACTTTTTCTACGGCTTTTTCGATAGCCACCGCTTCCTGTTCCAGATGAAATGTACACCGAAGCATTAGTGCCACCGCCATGATCATGCCAGCCGGACTGACTTTCTGCTGGCCGATCACGGATTCATCTGGGTAATGAAGCTGATTCGGTGTATATAATCCCTTTCCGGATGCGGAAAGTTCGGCGGAACCAAACAGGCCGGCTGTGCCGGTAAGTCCCGTTCCTTCGTCTGATATGATATCCCCGAAAAGATTAGATGTAAGGATCACATCATAATACCATGGCATACGGATCAGCTTTAATGCAGCAGAATCGATATACTCATGGCTTAATTCGACGTCCGGATGTTCCTTCCCTATCTCTGTTACTGTTTTTCTCCACAAGCGTGAACTTCCCAGTACATTTGCCTTATCCAGGCTTACCACTTTCCCTTTGCGGGCTTTTGCCAGCTCAAAGGCAAGACCAGCGGTTTCTTCTACGATTTTCTGATTATAGTATTCATATTCATACGCCTCTGGTCCATTTTCTCCTTCACCCTTTACCTGATCTGAGCAAAGGACACCTCCTGCTATGTCACGGACAAAAAGATAATCAAGCCCTTTTGAAAGAGCCTTTTGATTTAAAGGAGAAAGTGGTTTCAGTTCTGGATATACATGCACAGGCCGTATATTTGTCGTTACTTTCAGTTCTTTTCTTAATTTCAAAAGCGCATATTCCGGCCGTTTGGTCAAAGGCAGATTTTTATATTTTTCCAGGCCTGTATTTCCAAGAAGTACGGCATCTGCCTGTAAACAGGTTTCCAATGCTTCCGCCGGAAGTGGCTCTCCGGATTTTTCTACTGACTGAGAACAGGCCTTTACATAATGTAAATTCAGCATATGACCATATTTTTCGGCGATTGCTTCCAGAACTATGATCGCTGCCGTAGTAATCTCAGGGCCAATGCCATCTCCCGGAATCACTGCGATGTTCATTTCCATGTTCGTGCCTCCTGAAGAATACTTTCGTGAATATGGAAACTTAAATATGATCCGGATGTGTGATCTTTCCTGTGATCACCGATGCAGCTGCAATGGCTGGTGAAGAGAGATATACCTGTGCCTTTGGAGAACCGTTTCTTCCTAAGAAGTTACGGTTATTCGTCCCCAGACATACCTCGCCTTCGTCCAGAAGTGCCATGCTGCGTCCTTCACAGAAGGAACAGTACGGAGGTGTGATCATAGCGCCGGCTTCTGTAAAGATATTTAAGAGGCCTGCGGCTTCTGCTTCCTTTACGACCTTTGCTGTAGCAGGGGTCACAACAAACTTTACATGAGGGGCTGCCTTGTGTCCTTTGAGAATGTCTGCTGCGATCTTTAAATCTTCGAAACTGCCGTTTGTACAGGATCCCAGAAATACCTGGTCTACGTGCGTTCCTTCTACTTCGCTTAAAGGATGCACATTATCTACATATGGAGGGCAGGATAATACCGGCTCTAACTCCTCGGCCTTGTAGAATAAGGTTTTCTCATACTGGGCATCTTCATCTGCCTTTACCCATGCTACGTCTTCCATCTTGACGCCGCTGTACGCACAGGTCTTCTCGTCTGCCGCAAATAAAGCTGCCTTGGCACCGCACTCTACACCCATATTTGCGATGCACAGACGGTCTGCAACACTTAAATCGTCAATGGCGCTTCCCATAAATTCCAGGGATTTGTAAGTACCACCAGATGCCGTCAGATCTCCTAAGACTCTTAAAATGATATCTTTTCCTGATACATAAGGCGGAAGCTTGCCTTCGATCTGGATCTTAACAGCGCTTGGAACGCGCATCCACATGGTTCCTGTTCCCCAGATCGCAGCCATTTCTGTATGACCGATACCGGTTGAAAAACAGCCGACACCGCCATACGTTGTCGTATGGGAATCGGTTACATAAACGATCTGTCCTGGTTTAGCATATCTCTTCTCCGGAACCAGACGATGGACGATACCACCGGTCGGATGGAAATGGCGGATGCCCAGATCCTTTACCAGCTCATAGCCAACTTTTAAATTTTCCGGATCTCTCTGAAGGCATGCAGGCATCAGATGATCATGGATGATACCGATCTTGTCTGGATTCCATACCTTCTTCAGACCCATTTCTTTGAATTTCTTATAAAGTGATTCTGTATAAATATCATGAACGATGACAAAATCAGGTTCAACGATTACCAGATCTCCGGGAACCAGATGCGTGTCCCCGGTATGTTTCATAATGATTTTTTCTGCCAGAGTGTATCCCATAGCCGGACCTCCTATAATTCTCCCCGTTCTACTCTATTTTCAATGTGTTTCACCAGACCGCCATCTGCGATGATCTCATAAAGATTCTGATGGATCTTTCCGATAGGGTAAGCCTTTCCATTACATGTGATTTCCTTATTCAGTTCTACACGTACCACATCTCCTTCGTTTACCTCATCTGGAAGAGCCGGGCATTCGATCAGAAGGATTCCGTTGTTGATCGCATTACGGAAGAAAATGCGGGCAAAAGACTTTGCGATGATGCAGCGGACGCCATTTTCCTTGATTACCTCTGCCGCCATTTCGCGAGAAGAACCACAGCCGAAGTTGTCACCGGCTACCAGAATATCCCCATCCCTTAACTGATCTGCCAGGTCTGGTCTTAAAGGCTCAAATGCATGGTGCTTCATTTCTTCCATAGGTACACATACCCACTGGGTCGGAATGATGATGTCGGTGTCGATATCATCTCCGAATTTCCAGCATCTTCCTTCGAGGATAACAGGCTTGCTTTCCTGCATCGCTTCTTCCGGCTTTTCTTCACAATTTCCGATCTGTCCGCTTAATGCTGCCTGTATAGCCGTTGTGGTATCTGTCAGAATGGTCTGGGAATCCGCATAACCTGCATAACCCGGCTGGTTCTTCCAGTCATTGGAAACCATGGTCTCACCTGTACCAATTCTGCCCTGAATCTCAGGATCTGCACACTGATTCAGTACCAGACCGCCTGCATCCACGATGTCTCCGATATACCCGTTTTCAGCGAGCCTGCTGTAAACATCGATTGATGCCGGAGATACGGTTAAACGAAGTCCATAAGCGATCTTCTTTCCCTTCACCGCCTGTGCCAGTCTTTCGATCTTCTCAAACGTACCGCCGGTACTGCCGCCGATGAATACCACATTTACTTTTTCCGGCTCCATCTCACGTACAGCTACGATATGATCAAAGCTGTTTTTCAGTGCTGCCAGTGCTTCCTGTCTTAAGCTGACATGTACTTCCTTTTCTGCATCCAGACCCTCAGCTGCCACTGCACTGGTTACACCCTGTGCCGCTAAAAACATAATAAAGCTGATCAGTCCGTCTGTACGTCCCTCTTCTGGCAGATCCCAGATATCTCCGTCTAAAACTGCGATCTTCCCCTTCGGACACTCCTCGTCCATGACAGATGCCAGGCGGAGAGCGGCGCTCTTAAAGCAGTTTACACCATCTGCCTTCTTGAAGCAGACACGTACACGATGCGGTACGGTTGTATGGAGAGTACCTGTTTCAAATACAGAAAGCAGTTCGTCTTCATCTGCCACATTGATTCCGGCCGCGCCCTTTGCACCAGCCGCCAATACTTCTTTGTTAAATCCGGATACGATCTGTCCTGCACTTACATGCTCTGCTACATATACAGCGGTACGTACTTTTCCTGCGAACATAGGAATATTCTGCTCGTCTGAAAGCTTCATCAGCTGACGCCACAGAGCAGATGCCTCGATGGAATTTGGAGGTACGGTCTGATCTGCAAGGATCACTGTTCTGGAAGCATCAAATACCTTTGCTTCCCGCATCTTTTTTACAGTATCGATAGAAATATTATCGTTGATGATCAACAGGTCTACAGGCAGATCAGCTTTTTCTTCTGGTCTGGCCTCTACATATTCTTTAAATGTCATATCTATTCTCCTTCCTGTTTATTTTATAAACATAGGCATCAGAAGACTGATCCAAACTAACATCAGCGCGCCTCCGATACGAGTAGAAATGGAAGCGAATGGAAGAAGGTTCATTCTGTTTGCTGCCATCAGTACGGCCAGGTCTCCGGAACCACCGATGTTGCAGGAACATAAACCTACAGAGATACCAGTCTCGATCGGATACAGTCCTAACATTCTTCCTACGATCATAGCGGAAATGGTTGCTGCCAGAACGCCTACGACTACGATAAAAATATTCGCCGGATTTGCCAGCGCTGCTGCTGCAGATGTGATATCAAAGGAAGCGATACCGATACCACCAGCGACTACGCACAGCAGATTCTTCATCATATAGTTAAAATAATTATTTACAGATGTTTCTACGTTCTCTGGTAAAATGCTGGACAGCTTTAAAATACATGCGATGATGATGGTCCATGCCAGCAAGTGGATCTTGCTAAGTCCTGGAATGTGTGCAACCAGGCTGCCGCAGGTATATACCACAACCGTGATCAGAAGACCCGCGCCAAAGCTTGCGATATCCACACCATTTTTCTTTGCTTCTTTTGCCTCGGCAACATCTTCCTTTACGGCCTGTCCGGATTCCATTAGCAGGTTTCCTTCACCACTCCATGCCGGATGTACCTTACCGATCTTATCCATGATCGCTGCAAAAACAATCGCCAGGATATTGGCAACCATAAGCACTGTCATCAGAGAAGACGATAACTGGTCAAAATCCAGTCCTAAAATACTTGCGTACATCGTAGGAAGTGTGGTCATCGCTGCACCGGAGCCACCTGCCATACACGGAAGGCCGACCATGAAAAGTCCGTCAAAAATATCTTTTCTTACCAGGAGTGTAGCTCCGATGATCGCAAGGATGGAGCAGATCTGAGAAACAAGGATACATGGAAGATACTTTGCGACTGACTTGATCAGAGAATGCTTATTCATCGTAAGGATGGAACCGGTGATCAGTGCTGCGATATATAAATTCTGAAAGCCACCGCCCATCAGGGACTTGACTGTCTTTACTGTTTCCTCCGGGAAGAAACCATATTTAGACATCAGTGAGCAGGCAACTAATGGCAGCAGGATCTGGCCGCCCATATAGGTATTTACAATCGGGATCTTAACGCCCAGCCACATAAAAAGTGAGCCCCAGTAAACAGTGATGGCGAAAGCACCTGTAAAATCTCCAGGCAGTGCACCTGCATACATTGCTACGGTCAGCAGCACGCCGATTCCCAGATACAGCGGAAGCGGAATCCCTATAATTTTTGCGTCTTTCATTTTTTCCCCTTTTTTTATTCATGTCCATTCAGAACGTGTCAGCATTCTGAATGGACACATTTCTTTAGTTGATCAGTAAAGCAACAGCCAGGCTGTTCAGCTTTGTTTCTGGTGAATCTGCTCTGGAAGTCATAACGATAGGCGCCGCTGCACCCATGATCAGAGAACCGGTCTGTACATCCGCCATATAAACCAGCGTCTTATACATGATATTTCCTGCTTCGATATCCGGCATCAGCACGACATCTGCCTTTCCTGCTACCGGACTGGTGATACCCTTATGCTTCGCTGCTTCCAGACTTAAGGCATTATCCATGCCCAGTGGTCCGTCGACTCTAATCCCCTTGATCTGCCCTCTCTGGCTCATGACGGCCAGAGCAGCTGCATCCAATGTTGCCGGCATAGCCGGATTAACCACCTCTACGGCACATACAGCGGCAGCCTTTGGATCTTCGATCTCAAGAGCCTTACATACAGGAACTGTATTTTCCAGAATATGCACTTTTTCCTCCAGTGTCGGGTACATATTCATGCCGCCATCCGTCATGATCACAAAACGGTCCATTTTTTCGGTTTTCAATACGGTTACAGAGCTTAAGGTCTTTCCCGTTCTCAAGCCTGCTTCCTTGTTCAGAACAGCACGGAGGAAATCAGCAGAGCTCACAAGACCTTTCATCAGTACAGAAGCTTTACCTTCATGTACCAGGCTTACTGCCTTCAGAGCTGCCTTTTTCGGATCCGGCTCATGGATGATCTCCACTTTTGACATATCGATCCCGACTTTTTCTGCCAGCTCACGTATCTTTGCCTCATCACCTGCCAGATAGGCCATTTCAACTCCCAGAGAGGCAGCGTCACGCACTGCCTCTAAGACCGGTTCATCTGCTGCCGCGGCAACAGCGATCCTGAGTCCTTTTTTCTCACGGAGTTTTTCATATACCTGTGTAAATGATTTCATACTCCCCTCCTGTTTACTGCTCATCTGCCAGCTTTTTATAACGTGCGTACTTCTCTTTCGCATCGTTTTCAGCTTCAATTAAAAGACGGTCTGCTTCGTCCTTAAAGGTTCTTGTAAGCGCTGCGAAACGAACTTCGCCCATCATAAATTCCTTTAACTGGAAGTTTGGCTCCTTGGAATCTAAGACAAATGGATTCAGGCCAGCTTCCTTTCTTCTTGGATCGAACCGATACAGATTCCAGTAACCGGATTCTACGGCCTTCTTTGCCTCTAACTGAGTGCAGCCCATACCACCTGGAACGCCGTGATTGATACATGGAGCATATGCGATGATCAGAGACGGTCCCTTATAGCTTTCTGCTTCCTTCATAACCTTCAAAAGCTGTGCAGGATTTGCGCCTAAAGCTACCTGTGCTACATATACATAGCCATACTGCATAGCCATCAGACCTAAGTCTTTCTTCTTCATCTTCTTGCCGGAAGCTGCAAACGGAGCAACGGCTCCCTTCTGGGTTGCCTTCGAAGCCTGACCGCCTGTATTGGAATAAACCTCTGTATCTACAACCAGGATGTTCACATCTTCGCCTGTTGCGATTACATGATCCAGTCCGCCGTAGCCGATATCATAAGCCCAGCCATCGCCGCCGTACATCCACATAGACTTCTTGCTTAAATGCTCCTTCGCAGCCAGGATCGTTTCCTTCAGTTCCTGTGCCTCGCCTTCTAACTGGGTGTCCGCCAGAGCGGCAACGAATTTTCTGGAAGCCGGCTTGCTTTCTTCGTTGGAATCAAATGCTGCTAACCAGTTCATGGCAGCTTCCTTTAATGCGCCATCTTCGAGCTTCTCTGTAAGCGCTTCTACATCCATCTTGATATGTCTTCTCTGCTGCTCTACTGCCAGACACATACCTAATGAAAACTCTGCATTATTCTCAAACAGTGAGTTGGAAAGTGCAGGTCCGCATCCTTCATCGTTTGTAGTATATGGAAGGCTTGGTGCGACAAAGCCCCATGCCTGGGTACATCCGGTTGCGTTTGCAACGATCATACGATCACCAAACAGCTGAGTAGCTAACTTCATATAAGCAGCTTCTCCACAACCTGCGCAGGCGCCGGAGAACTCCAGTAATGGCTGCTCGAACTGGCTTCCCTTTACAGAGAACTTATCTGCCGGGTTCTTCTTGGTGCTTAAGGTCAGCGCATATTCCCAGTTCTCTGCTTCTGGCATCTGGGACTCTAAAGATGACATTACCAGTGCTTTTTCCTTTGCAGGACATGCATTTACGCAGACTCCGCAGCCAAGACAATCTAACGGGTCTACCTGGATGGCAAATTTAAGGCCTTCCATTCCCTTGCCCTTGGCATCCATCTGCTTAAATCCAGCCGGTGCCTTCTTTGATTCCTCTTCTGTAAGAAGGAATGGACGGATCGCTGCATGAGGGCATACCAGGGAACACTGGTTACACTGGATACACTGATCAGGATTCCATACAGGTACATCTACAGCGACTCCACGCTTGTCATACTTGGAAGTTCCTACCGGCATGGTTCCATCCGGGCTGTCCTTAAACGCACTGACCGGAAGATCGTCACCTCTTAAACGATTCATGGCATTACCGATGGTACGCATATACTCCGGAAGATTCTCATCTGCGGTTTCCTGCGGGATTTCCAGATTCTTCCAGCTTTCAGGAACGTCGATCTCAACAAGCTCATGACAGCCTCTGTCTACGGCCTGCTCGTTCATGGAAACTACCTTTTCGCCCTTCTTTCCGTAGGTCTTCTTGATCGCTTCCTTCATATAATGGATGGCATCCTCAATCGGGATGATATTCGCCAGCTTAAAGAAAGCAGACTGTAAAACAGCATTGGTACGATTTCCGAGTCCGATCTCTTTACCGATCTTTACTGCATTGATGATGTAAAAATGGATATTTCTTTCTGCAATGGTCTTTCTCACGGCTGCCGGAAGCTTCTCATCCAGTTCATCTGGTGTCCACTGGCAGTTTAACAGGAAAGTACCACCTGGCTTTACTTCATTTACAATATCATATTTTTCGATATAAGCCTGTGTATGACACGCAACAAAATCAGCATGCTTTACCAGATAGCTTCCGATGATCGGCTGATCTCCGAAACGCAGATGAGAACGGGTCACGCCGCCGGATTTCTTTGCATCATATTCAAAATATGCCTGCACATACTTATCGGTATGGTCACCGATGATCTTGATGGAATTCTTATTTGCACCAACCGTACCATCGGATCCGAGACCCCAGAACTTACAGCTTACAGTGCCTGGTGCGGTAGCCTGGATCTCATCGCCTACCGGAAGAGAGGTAAAGGTAAGGTCATCATTGATGCCGACTGTAAAGTGATTCTTTGGCTCTTCCTTCTCCAGGTTGTCAAATACGGCAACAATCTGTGCCGGTGTGGTATCCTTGATGGAAAGACCATAACGTCCGCCGACAACCTGTGGATGGATATCGGATTCATTGATCACGCTGCATACATCCAGGTAAAGCGGCTCACCCAGTGCGCCCGGCTCCTTTGTACGGTCTAATACAGCAATCTTCTTTACGGTCTTTGGAAGAACAGATAAGAAATACTTTGCAGAGAATGGGCGATACAGGATCACCTGCATGAAGCCGACTTTTCTTCCCTGTGCATTCAGGTAATCTACGGTTTCCTTTACTGCACCAGATACAGAACCCATAGCAACGATCACTTCGTCTGCATCTTCTGCACCATAATACATAAATGGCTGATAATGACGGCCTGTCTTTTCACCCATCTTCTCCATGTAGTCATTTACGATATCCGGGATCGCATCATAGTATGGATTGGACGCTTCTCTCTGCTGGAAGTAGGTTTCTGTGCTTCCTGCGCCGCTTCGCATGATCGGGCGTTCCGGATTTAAGGAACGTTTTCTGAATCTTCTGACGGCGTCCTTATCTACCAGCTCCTTATAGATGTCATAATCAACGACTTCGATCTTTTGTAATTCGTGAGACGTACGGAAACCATCAAAGAAGTGCAGGAAAGGAACGCTTCCCTTGATCGCTGATAAATGAGAAATACCAGCCAGATCCATAACTTCCTGAACAGTGGCACTTGCCACCATAGCAAAACCAGTCTGACGACAGGCATAGATATCCGAATGTTCTCCATAAATGGAAATGGTATTGGTTCCGACGGAACGTGCACTTACATGAAGAACACCTGGATGAAGCTGTCCGGCGATACGGAACATTGGCGGGATCATTAAGAGAAGACCCTGAGAAGAAGTATAGCTGGTTGCTAATGCTCCGGTCTCCAGGGATCCCTGCATTGCTGCTGCAGCACCAGCCTCAGACTGCATTTCTACCAGTCTTACAGGCTGTCCAAAAATGTTTTTCTTTCCGTTTGCAGCCCATACATCGGTATGCTCTGCCATTGGAGAAGACGGTGTGATCGGATAGATCGTAGCAACTTCTGTAAACGCATATGCAGAATAAGCTGCGGCCTCATTTCCGTCCATTGTTTTCATCACATGTGCCATTGTTTGTTTTCCTCCTGAATTGTTATTTTTATCTATTCAAAATCGATCTCATCTAAGATCTCATCCAGATCCAGTACTGCGCTGGCTCCACAGTAAAACATAACCAGTCTGAGAACCTCACATATTTCTTCTACAGAAGCGCCCTTTTGATGTGCCAGATTTCCGTGCACACGGATGGTTGTTCTCTTTCCTTTTGCGCATCCCAGCGCCAGAAGCAGCAGTTCAACTGTCTTAGGCTCCAGCTTCTTAAGACCTGCTTTGCAATGTTCAAAATTGTACGCAAATGCTTCCAGAAGTTCCGGATCATTCGCCATACGCTTATGGGTAGAAATAACGCTTCCGCCTCTTAGCTCTTTTACTTTTTCCAGGGCGGCGCGTCCCGCTTTTAAACGTTCTTCGTTTTCCTCTCGCATAATCATCCTCCATGTTTTTAACTTATTTAACCTGTGATTTTACTATACATTTGATTCTTTTTAACGTCAATAATTCTGATGTATTTAACTTTTTACCATGATTATCACAAATTATTCGACAACAATTTGGACATAATAACAAAAACATACTGAATTTTTAACTGCATTTAACTTGTTGCGTTTGTGTTTTACTTTTATTTCGGATGTTCTATAATAAAGGAAGTTAATGTACGAAAGGACTTTTCTGCTATGGCAAAACTGAAAGATGTGGCACAGCTGGCAGGTGTTTCCATCGCCGCCGTTTCCTTATATGTAAATGGAAAATCAAAAGGACGTATTTCCAAAGAAACCCAACGTAAAATCGAACAGGCGCTGGCGGATACAGGTTATGAGCCGCCTTCCCATGAAGAAAAGGAAGAAGTAAAATCTGCCCATACTTCAACCAGAACCGTATTGATCTTCTGGTCCATCAGCTTTAGGCGCTATCTTCTGGGGTCTCTTCTTACAGGAATCCAGAATGCGGTCAATGAACTGTCGCCGGATTCTCCGTTTGATTTTGTCATACGGCCATATTCTATCGACGAACTTTACAGACATAAGCGGGCGCTTTGCGGCAATCAATACCATGCGGCGATGATCGTCAGTGCGTCTGCAGCAGATATACAGTTTCTGGAATCCATCACTCCACAGATTCCTATTGTGCTGGTAAATAGAAAAGTGGATTTCTGTCACTGCGTCTATATCGACAGTACCAAAGTCGGAGAACAGACGGCACATCTGATCCGGGAAAAAGGATATTCGTCCATGTGTATCATTCGTGACCAGTCGCCTTATATGGCGATCAATTCCCGGTTTACAGAGCTGATCCGCGCATGCAGGGAGCAGGGCATACAGCTTCCCAATGAATTTCAGATCATTACGAACGATTCGATTTCCCATGGTGAAGCAGCGGCTAAAGAGTATCTTTCTCTTCCGGACCGCCCACCTTTGATCTTTGCAGGTTCTGATTCCCTGGCTTTCGGCATACTACGTACTCTTCGGGCGCACAAGGTATCCGTTCCCGGCCAGTGCGGTGTACTAAGCTTTGGATTTGAACGGCCGGAGCTGGCAAAATATAGTGAGCCACCTCTGTCCGTAATTGATATTTCCACTTCTGCACTGGCGTATTCCGGCATGCAGCTGGTGATCGATGTTCTGAAAAACCATATCACCATGCCTTCCCAGCAGGAGCTTTCCGTCCAGATTCGTCTGCGCAGTTCATTCTGAGTATGGTACTCCAGACAGCATGAGCCTATAATAATGCCCGGTAATTTCATGAAACGAAGTTACCGGGCATTATGCTGTGCTTTGCGCTCTCGGAAGTCTATCGGGGGGATTATTCTTCCGGGCGCTCTGTTTTTCTGTAGATCTTGTATGGCTCCTTTCCGTCTTCTGCCGCCTTCACCTGGCTGAAAATAGATTCCATTTCGCATTCACCTGGATAAATGTAAATAGGCGCCAAAAATGAGATATATTCTTTTAACCATCCCATCAGCATGTCAGAATAGGCCAGTCCACCGGTGATGCCGATCGCATTCACTTTTCCTTTGGCTGCTGCTGCCAGCGCTCCGATGTGCTTTGCAAAATTGTATGCCATGGCTTCATAAACCAGCTTTGCATATTTGTCTCCGGCAGCGATCATTTCCTCTGCTTTTCTGGCATCATTCGTTCCGAGATGGCTTACCAGTCCACCTCTTCCTACCAGCTCCTTTTTAACCTGTTCCTCGTTCATTCCTTTCTTAAAGATCAGGTTCATCACTTCAATCGTCGGCAGAAGTCCTGCACGTTCCGGAGAAAAAGGTCCATCTCCATGCATACAGTTATTTACATCTACAGTTCGTCCGTTTTCGTGAAGAGCAACGCTGACACCTCCACCGATGTGAAGTACGATGGCTGTAATCTCATCGCTTTTCTTTCCCATTTCCGCGGCAATCTTTCTGACAACTGCTTTGGAGCTTAAACCGTGCCACTGGGCACTTCTCTCTACACCCTTCAGACCGGTGATACGGGCGATCGGTGTCATCTCATCCAGCACATCCGGATCTGCGATATAAGCCTTGATCCCCTGGCTGTCAGCGAATTTCTTTGCAATCTGGGCTCCTAAATTTGCTGCGTGCCGAACTGGCGAATCAATCAAAGCCTGGCACATATAGTCATCGATCAGGAAGATTCCGCCTTCGTAAACAGGAATCAATGCACCACAGCGGGCTCCGATGGCGCGCATTTCCTCCAGGGAAAAACCATAGTCTTTCAGCGCTGCAAGAAGATTTTCGCAGCGGAAATCATACTGATCCTGTACATCCTTGTATTTTCCGATCTCTTCTGCTGAGTGGGTTACATTCTGATCCAGAAGTTTCTCCCCAGCCTCATTAAATATGGTGATCTTCGTTGAAGTTGATCCTGTATTAATGATCAGGTATTTATCTCTCGTCATATTTTTATCCATCAAACCTTTCTTTATTATTTGCCGTACTTTCTCTTTAAAAATTCTTCTCCAATGGACGGGAACATGATATAGATCAGAGCGTCTTCGTCATTGGCTGCCAGTCCCGAGGCATAGGCAGCGGCTCTTCCCTTCTCCCAGCCGGGCTCCAGAAGATCTCCCGGACGGCAGGTGATGGAATAAGCCTTTTCTCCTGATTTTGCGATCAGCTCCTCACTTAACGGGCCCGGCGCTTTGCCGTATTTGCCCTTAACATAGTCGTGGACTTCTTTCGGCATGATCTTATACCGCTCGCCGGTCATTACATTAAAGGTTGCCTGTGAACCAACCATCTGGGCGAATGGCGTAGCAAGAGGCGGATATCCCATATCGGCTCTTACCTTGTATACTTCCTCCAGAATCTGCGGCATCTTTTCGTAAGCGCCCATAGCTTTCAGCTGGCTCTCCAGATTGGACATCATACCGCCAGGAATCTGGTGACGGCTGATACCGCTGTCGACTCCGACAAAGCTGCTTAAGGTATCTGCGTGACGCTTGCGGATCTCCATAAAGAAATGATTGATCTCCTCTAACAGTTCCAGATCCAGCTCAGGATCGTAACAGGTTCCCTTGAGCGCTGTTGCAAAGGTTTCTGCAGGTGGAAGGGATGTCCCCCATGCCAGCGCAGAAGTTGCCACATCTACTGCAGATACGCCGGCACGGATGGCTTCCCAGTATTCCAGATCCATCATTCCGCCGCCGCAGTGTCCGTGGAAATAGATAGGAATAGGCAATGCCTTTTTCATCTCTTTTACCAGATCAAATATCTCCGCCGGCTTAAACATACCTGCCATATCTTCGAGATAAATAGAATCCGCTCCGATTGCCATATAATTTTTGGCATACTGGATATAAAGCTCTGGCGTATGGACCGGACTCTTACATACAGCCAGACAGGCAGCTACGTGCTTACCGTGTTTTTTGATGGCACGAATGGCGGTTTCTGTGTTTCTGGTATCATTTAAGCCATCAAATACTTCGAAAATATCGATACCATTCTTGACCGCCAGCTCGACAAATTTTTCTACGATATCGTCTGGGTACTGCTGATAACCGACCAGGTTCTGTCCACGCAGCAGCATACGCAGAGGCGTTTTCCTGAAGGCAGCTTTATAAGTACGAAGACGCTCCCATGGATCATCAAATACAAAACGGATACAAGCATCGAAGGTTGCGCCGCCCCAGCATTCAATCGCTTCATAGCCTACCTGATCCATCTTTTCCAGGATCGGTACCACTTCCTCTGTCTTGATTCTCGTTGCTAAAAGAGACTGCTGTCCATCACGCAGGTCTACATTCACCAGACCGATCTTTTTTCCTCCGCCAGAACCATAGGCCTGTGCTTCTTCTTTTTTCCCAAATAATCTTTGAAACATCTTACTCTCCTGTTTGACTGAATTTAACTATATTTAACTCGCGTTTTACCTGTTGATTAAATTATATTCGTTCCCTATGTAGCGTCAACATTTCCGGCCCATTTAACTTTTTACCATGATTTTGCACAGTAAATTCCTGCTTTTTTGGCTATAATCCCTGTTTTCATCGCTTAAATCTTATGGCACAATAAAAGAGCCTAAGAAATAAGAATTCCTGTATCTCTAATTTTCTCAAAAGTTAAAAGGGTTAAAAACTGCAGTGAAACAGTTTTTAACCCTTTTAACTTTTTGCAATATTTCTTTTCTTTAGGTAGTACCTGTCAACTGAAGAAGTCAAATTCATCCACCGCCCATGCGATGTCGATCTGGAACTCCTCCTTTTGCGGCATCTGCAGACCGCTTTCATCTGCGATGACCAGATAATAACTTGCGCGGCTATCATATTTCAGCGACTTCAGGTTAAAGCTGCAGCGGAAGGTGCGCTCCTGTCCGTTCTCACTGGTCTTATCTGCGATGATCTTTGCGGTATCACTGATCTGCTTTCCGTTGGAATCGACAAAATACAGCAGATAGTTTGCTGCACTTCGGTTATCGCCTACCGCCTCCTTCTGATAGAAGTTCAGCGAGAAGATCATGTTACTGAGCATCATAGCGGTCATCCATAAACTTCACCGGAAGCAGATACTCCGGCGTTGCGCCCTTGCGGGTGATCAGATAGCGACGATCGATCTCCACATCCTGCTCACTCGGCGTGGTCTTATCCACCTTGGCGTCCTCCGACAGCGGACTGTAGGTATAAAGGAATCCGTGATCCGCCGTAATATAAACACGCGTACCACTGAACTCATTTCGGATGATCCGTACGATGTTTTTGATTTCCTCGATCGCATTATCACACGCCGGGAACACCATGCTGTCCGAAGTATGGCTGGCTTCATCCACCTTATCATGATAGATATCCTCTAAATAAATGGTGCCCTTACGCTTGCAATCATGTGCCTAGCATAGCATTTTCACGTTTCATCCACAATTTGAAAGTGCGACATCTCCAACTTCTTTACCACGCACTAATACATTAGTCGGATTTCAGGTGACATTCACTCCTGGAAAACGCAAAAAAGGGTGGTTTCTGCTCGAAACAGAAAACCACCTCTCATTTTCAACTGCTGAGAATTTGTCAGCAGTTCATATGCGCCTTCTTTCAGATGCTGTTTAAGTTTTGCCCGGTAGTTACTTGCACCACGCGCGGTGGTTTAATCGGGTAATCTATTTAAAAGAATTTCAGTTGTATTAGATGGAACATGTATGCGTTCCTTTTTTAAAAGCGTTCTTTTTCGCTGATTTGTTTCATAATCACGTTCGCCTTTTTCAAAGATGGAACAACATAGAAAATCACACTTTAATTCGCCCTGAGAATTCGCTTTGATGATGAAAATAAAACTGTTCATCTTAATATGACTTGATATTAAATAATCAGCTTTAATTCCTGCCACGAAAGGGTACATCTGAGGCATATA
>OQVT01000539.1_pt1 | contig 21494 bp, 14 predicted proteins | sample 1691561 | NCBI WGS metagenome assembly OQVT01 (sample SAMN03418260, study PRJEB22391) | human gut metagenome | biome: human-gut; feature: organic feature; material: feces | host: Homo sapiens | place: Tanzania | collected 2013-01 | reverse complement strand
TCCGGCGAGCGTCGGCACGCACAGGGTAATGATCATGCTCACTGCGGCGGCATCGACCGCCGAGAGCATCTACGGCGTTGACGGAATTTTATCCTCCGCCGTCACCGTTAAGCTCACCCGCACGCTCGCCATCATTCCCATCACCTTGGTTCTCGCCCTGTGGCGCACCGCAAAGGCGAAAAAGGCGGGCGGAAACGCCGAAAACGCCTTCTCGTTCAAGAAAGCGTTCCCGTTTTTCATCGTGTGGTTCGTGCTTGCGGCGCTCGTTACCACCGGCGTGGGACTTCTGCCGGAAAGCGGATTTGTCAGCTTCTACGGCGGCTCGTTCGTGCCCGCAATGAAGTGGCTTGCAAAGTTCTTCATCGCCATGGCAATGGCGGCGATCGGGCTCAATACAAATATCGTGAGCCTCGTAAAAAACGGCGGCAAGCCCATTCTCCTCGGCTTCTGCTGCTGGCTGTCGATATCCGCAGTCTCCATCCTCGTCCAGCTTGCAACCAACCTGTTCTACACGAGCGTGTGATATAGCCGCAAAGCATAACAAGACAGAAATCATTCGTATTACGCATGAAAAAGTCTGCTCATCAAACGATGAGCAGACTTTTTGTGTATAAGGACTCAACCACGCCGGAGGTAATTTCGCAAGCAAAGCTTAAATGCGTAGTCTGCCGCTCGGGCATTGGAATAAACGACAGATTAAAGCCCTAATGTAAATTGAAAAGATACTCGCTTGCTTCGATGGCGGGGAGGAGGTTTGCGGTATCGACTAGCTCGGTGATGCTTGAGTATTCCTTGATATCGCAGTCGCAGAGGGGGCTGACGCCGCCGTTGTAAGCGCCGCGCATGACGCTCGGCTTGTCAATCGGCAAAATTCTGCGCCCATCCTCACACACCAGATACAGGCGGTAATCGACATCACGGCCGCTCGTTGCGTGCAGCGCAAGCTGCCCCAAAAGCGGGTACATTTGCTCGAACATTTCCGCCTGCGTGACCTCAAGCAGCCACATCTCACCGGCGCACTCCGGTTTCCGACCGACCCATTTCTTAATGATCCTCATTTTCTCCTCCTATGCCGAACTCGACATAATAACTATGATAAGCGTCGAATTATAGCCAAGAGCTATGAAAAGATGCCTTTTCTATTAGCTGCTCCGACACCTCGGGTATGTCTATATTACCGCCGCTCGACGGAAAGGCGGTGAAAAGGACTATACCTATTATATTGACAAGCACGATGACAGCAAGAATTATCCCGATGGCTTTCCAATTCTCAATAGGCAGATGTAGTGTCAGTTTGATGCGTTTTTGCAGCATCTCGGGGAGCATCTGTGTGCAACCAAGCAAAATACCTGCAATCAGCGGTACAAACTCCAGTAACTCCAACAGTAACGTGTCGCGCCCAAGTAGGGTGTCCCACACGGGCATAACACCGTTGATGGCGATCAGATGGTGCGCATCAATCAGCAGATAGGCACACAGCCCGAGCGAGGCGACAAAAACCAGCACCACCGCCATTCGGGTTTTGAGCCACTCTTTCATAAATATACTTCGCAGCATAATCGGACAATTTTTACATTTTGATAATTTACACATTTACAAACTTACACATTTACAAGTTGTTTAGTATTTGCCGGTCAGTTCGATAAATGTATCTTCGAGCGTCATAGTGGGGGTAATCAATTCGCTTACAGGGCATTGACGGAGTATTTTACCGTAATCCATAATGATACAATCGTCCACCAAGCGTTCTAGGTCTTGTATAATGTGTGAGGTGAGAAAAACTGTTTTCCCCTTCGATTTGCAGAAATCGCGCAGGTACTCCACAAAAAGGCGGCGGTATCCGGGATCTAATCCGAGCGAGAAATCATCCAGAATAAGCAACTCGGGGTCTTGTGCCATCAGCAAGCCGAGTGCCACTTGCGAACGTTGCCCGTTGGACATCTGGCTAAGGTGCTGATAATCTTTTACATGCAGGAGTCGCATCAACTCATAGTACGCCTCTTTGTTCCAACGCGGGTAGAAAGGCGCATAGAAACGCTCAATCTGTTCGATGGTCATAAAAGGGTACTGCACATGCCCTTCGAGCAACAAACCGATACGTTGGCGCACTTGTGCGGGCATAGTACGGGTGTCGTAACCTAAAAGACGGCAACTGCCTGCCGCTGGACGAATAAATCCGCTCAAAATATTGATGGTCGTCGTTTTGCCTGTACCATTCTTGCCGAGCAAACCAAGAATGCGCCCTTTGGGGACGGTAAAACTTAAGTCTTTATATATGAGACGTTTGCCGTAATAATGGGTAACGTGGTCATATTCTATCATAACTTCATTTTCTTCCATAGACGTAGTTCTTTGTCCTTTTGCTTGCAAAAGTACATAAAATTTTTGAAATCCACAAGAGTATATCGTGGATTGTCAGTATGGGGGAGTGGTAAAAGAGACTGTCCTTATGCTACCGGATCTACGATATTGTATCAGGTGATTAGACTATTTCGACTTGTTCCTACTCTCGATTTTATGTTCTCAGGCTGTCTTTTAGCTCCTAAAAAGAAACGAAAAATAGGGTGTTTTTTCTTTTGTATGTGTTCAGCAGTATAGAAAGGAAAATATGGGCAGGGTTGTGTATGTCGTGGAAAAAGTGTACCTTTGCATGCTATTGCAAACATTTATCGAAAAAATAAAAAATCAATGCTCTCTAACGCAGAACAACAAGAAATACTCCGTCGCCGCACGTTTGCTATCATCAGCCACCCTGATGCGGGTAAGACTACACTCACCGAAAAACTCCTTCTCTACGGGGGTGCAATACACGTCGCAGGCGCGGTCAAATCGAACAAAATACGCAAAACCGCTACCTCCGACTGGATGGAGATTGAAAAACAGCGTGGTATCTCCGTCGCCACTTCGGTGATGGGATTTGACTATACACCCACTTTCAACGATTTGCAAAACCCTCTTTCAAAAGGGGGACAGTCTTTTCATATCAATATCCTCGACACCCCGGGACACCAGGACTTTGCCGAGGACACGTTCCGCACCCTTACCGCCGTTGATTCCGTCATTATTGTCATCGACGCAGCGAAAGGTGTAGAGACGCAGACACGCCGTCTTATGCAGGTCTGCCGTATGCGAAAAACACCCGTGATGGTCTTTATTAACAAGTTGGACCGCGAGTGTAAAGACCCCTTCGATTTGCTTGACGAGATTGAGCGCGAACTTGGTATCCATGTGCGCCCTCTGTCGTGGCCTATCAACTGCGGACAACGGTTCAAAGGTGTGTACAACCTCTTCCAATCCACTCTCGACCTCTATCAGCCCGACAAAACACACGTAACCGAATCGCTCCGTTTCGATGATGTGAACGACCCGCAAATCACCAATTTTATAGGCAAACAGGATGCTGCCAAATTGCGTGAAGATATCGAGATGATATCGGGAGTGTATAATCCTTTCTCGCGCGAGGAATACCTTGCCGGCGAATTAGCCCCCGTATTCTTCGGTTCGGCACTTAACACCTTTGGCGTCAAGGAGTTATTGGAGTGTTTCGTGCGTATTGCGCCCTCTCCGCGCCCTGTTCAAGCAGAAGAAAGATTGGTTGAACCTATGGAGGATAAATTCACCGGATTCTGCTTCAAAATTCACGCCAATATGGACCCTAACCACCGCTCGTGCATTGCGTTCTTCAAGATTTGTTCGGGTAAGTTTGAACGCAACACCTACTATAAGCATGTGCGCAAGAACCAACAGATGCGTTTTTCCTCTCCCACATGTTTCATGGCACAGCGCAAAGAGACGGTGGACGAAGCCTATGCAGGAGATATAGTCGGCTTGCCGGATACGGGCAACTTCAAAATCGGCGACACACTCACAGCGGGCGAAAACCTGCATTTCAAGGGACTGCCATCGTTCTCGCCGGAGATGTTCAAGTATATCGAAAACGCCGACCCGATGAAGCAAAAGCAGCTGGACAAGGGTGTCAATCAATTGATGGACGAGGGTGTCGCCCAGTTGTTTGTCAGCCAAATGAACGGACGCAAAATTATCGGTACGGTCGGGCAACTCCAGTTCGAGGTCATCCAGTACCGTCTCGAACACGAGTATCAGGCAAAGTGCCGTTGGGAGAGCCTGCAGATGTACAAAGCCTGCTGGATTGAGTCCGACGACCAAGCCGAATTGGAAACCTTCAAAAAACGCAAAGCCCAGTATATGGCCACAGACAAAGACGGTCGTGATGTCTTCATGGCAGACTCCGCCTATGTTCTCCAAATGGCGCAGAACGACTACAAACATATCACATTCCATTTTACATCGGAGTTTTAATCAACAGAAACGTTAATTATCGTATAATCAAGCGTTAATTTTCGGAACATATAATTAACCATATAATCGAACCATTGATCTTAACCGGTTATGAAACGCAAAACACTATATTTTATCAACCGCTGCCTGGCAGCGGTGATGACATTGCTCGGGTTTCAGGCGTGTGAAAGTTTCCCTGATAAGTATGGTGTGCCTGCGCCTGAATATGGTACGCCTTATGCCGAATTTGAGGTACAAGGAAAGGTAACAGATACCAAACAAGAGCCGCTGAAGGATATATTGGTGGCTATAGAAATCAGTGATGGATATTCGGGATTGAGAGATACACTTTATACAGACGAAAGTGGGGAGTATCATTGGAAAGGTGGCGCATTCCCCCTTGACAGCGCGAAAATAGTAGTGAACGACACTACTGGAAAATATGCCTCGGATAGCACCAAAGTGGCACTTTCGTATGACCGTTCCCAAGCGCACGGTTGGTATGATGGTGTCGCGTCTGCCGAAGCGGACTTTGAACTGAAAGAAAAAATATAAACAAAAAAATACAACAATGAAAAACATTAAATCACGCTTAATTCTCCTCAACTTCTTAGAGTTCGCGGTTTGGGGAGCGTATCTTACTTCGATGGGAACCTATCTTGCCGGACACGGATTGGCAACGCATATCGGTTGGTTCTATTCTATTCAGGGTATTGTCAGCCTGTTTATGCCCGCATTGATGGGTATTGTGGCAGACCGTTGGGTGCCTGCGCAGAAATTGCTCAGTCTGTGCCACGCCTTGGCGGGCGTGTTTATGATTGGTGCCGGTGTGTACGGAGTATTGCTCGGTAACGATATTCAGTTCGGCGTACTATTCGCCCTCTATACCGTCTCGGTGGCATTCTATATGCCTACATTGGCTCTCAATAACTCGGTGGCATTCACGGCATTGGGTAAAGCTGGGCTTGATACGGTCAAGGATTTTCCACCTATCCGTGTGTTTGGTACGGTCGGTTTTATCGCTACAATGTGGATTGTGGATCTGTGCGGTTTCCAGCAGAATAGTTTGCAGTTTATCGTCAGTGGCGGATTGGGCATCCTGCTTGCGCTCTATGCGCTCACTATGCCCGAGTGTCCGACCAAAGGCAAAGTGGAGAGCAAGTCGTTTGTGGAGGCAATGGGGTTGCAGGCCTTTGCATTGTTCAAACAAAAGAAGATGGCGATTTTCTTTATCTTCTCTATGCTGCTCGGTATGTGCTTGCAGATTACCAATAGTTATGCCAACCCGTTCATTACCAGTTTCGGCGCAATTGAGGCGTTCGCCGACACTTTCGGCGTACAGCATGCGAATATGCTTATCTCCATTTCGCAGATCTGTGAGGCACTCTGTATTCTTGCTATTCCGTTCTTCTTGAAACGCTATGGCATTAAGAATGTGATGCTTATGGCGATGTTTGCGTGGGTATTGCGTTTCGGCTTGTTTGGTGCGGGCAACCCCGGTATGCCTGGCGTCATCCTCTTCGTGCTGAGTTGTATTGTATATGGATTTGCGTTCGATTTCTTCAATATTTCGGGCGGTATGTATGTAGATCAAGAAGTGAATGTAGCTGAGCGCAGCAGCGCACAAGGCTTGTTTATGATGATGACCAACGGCCTCGGTGCTACCATCGGTACGCTTTCTGCTCAGGCTATTGTAAACCATTTTGTATATGCCGAGAGCGTGCAAGCCGCGGGGGCTATGTCGGTTTGGCAGGGCTGGCAAACAGCTTGGTACATCTTCGCCGCTTTTGCGCTTGTGGTAGCCGTTTCGTTCTGGATTATCTTCCCCAAGACACCCGTGAAGAAATAAGAAAATACTTCTGCTGCAAGGTTTGCAGACACACAATCGTTTTCCGTTTGTGTGTCTGCTTTTTTTTTCGTAACTTTGTGCGCTAATTTATATTGTATGGAGAATTATATTGTTTCAGCGCGTAAGTATCGCCCGATGACGTTCGAGACCGTCGTGGGGCAGAAAGCCCTGACATCCACTCTGCAAAACGCCATCCGGCAGAACCATTTGGCGCATGCGTATCTGTTTTGTGGACCGCGCGGTGTGGGAAAAACCACTTGTGCGCGTATCTTTGCAAAGACCATCAACTGTCTCCACCCGACTGCCGAATATGATGCCTGCAACGAGTGCGAATCGTGCCGTGCGTTCAACGAACAGCGGTCGTTTAATATCCATGAGTTGGATGCCGCGAGCAACAACTCGGTGGAGGATATCCGTGCGCTGATAGCCGAAGTGCGTATCCCGCCGCAGATAGGTAAGTACTCGGTCTATATCATCGACGAGGTACACATGCTCTCGGCAGGGGCATTCAATGCGTTGCTCAAAACTTTGGAGGAACCGCCCTCGTATGCAATATTTATTTTGGCGACCACCGAGAAACACAAGGTATTGCCAACCATCTTAAGCCGCTGCCAAGTGTATGATTTCTCACGTATTACGATTGCCGATACGGTGGCACACTTGCAGAATGTGGCTGAGAAAGAGGGCATCACCGTGAGCGAAGAAGCACTCAACGTGGTGGCGCAAAAAGCCGATGGCGGTATGCGCGATGCACTGAGTATCTTCGACCAATTGGTGTCGTTCTGCGGCAAAGAGATTACCTACGAGCGCACCATCGAGGTGTTGAACGTTCTGGATACTGAGTACTATTTCCGCTTGACAGACTGCGCCTTGCGCAACGATGTGAGCGGGGCTTTGTTACTGCTCAACGAGGTGCTGCAAAAAGGCTTCGATGCAGGCAATTTTATTACGGGGTTTGCGCAGCACCTGCGCGATGTGCTTGTGTCGAAGGACCCGCAGACAGTGCAACTGCTCGAAACATCGGATGCCATTCGTCAGCACTATGCTCAACAGGCACAACAGTGTCCTCCATTATGGATATTTCGTGCGTTGGAGATTGTCAATACGTGCGACATCAACTACCGTACGGCACGCAATAAACGTCTGACGGTGGAATTGGCATTGGTGAAATTGGCGGCTCCCGTTGCGATGGCACCGCAACCACAGACACAACCCGTACAATCACAACCGCAGGCGGCTCATTCTGCAGCACAACCGGCTTTGCAGGTGCAGACACCACGTCCCGCTCCTGCTCCAAAAGCCGCTCCGCAGATGTCGTCGATGCCGAATATCCCGCAGATACCCACAGTTCAGCAAGTGCCTGTGGCGGATAGCGCAACCGCCCGTCCGCAAGCGGAACAACCACAACCCCAACCTGCTCCTCAAACCAACCGTACTACCCCTTTTACGGCTGACCAATTCAATGACGCGTGGATTGGTCTGAGTACTCATTTCGCAGAGGAACCGCGTCTGCAGAGCCTGATTACAGACTATCGTCCTGCCTACAAAGGCACTATGCCTATCCAGGTGAAAATGCCTAATCCATGGCAGTTGGACGAACTGAAGCATAATTTGCCCGCCATATACCGTTTGTTGCGCGATAAACTGCAAAACGACTCTATTGAATTTGAACTGACGCTTGCGCAATATACTCGTACGCAAATGGCATTTACCGACGAGGAAAGATATAAAGTCATGTTAGAGGAAAATCCCGCACTCGGGTCATTAAAAACCGCCTTGGATTTGCAATTGGATTGATGCAGTACGACCTGAAGAAATACTTGCCTACTACCCGCAAAGAATTGGATTTGCGTGGTTGGGACGAAGTGGACGTGATTCTGTTTAGTGGCGATGCGTATATCGACCATCCGCAGTTCGGGGCCGCCGTCATTGGGCGTGTGTTGGAGGCAGCGGGGTATCGTGTGGCTGTCGTGCCGCAACCCGATTGGCGCGGAGACCATCGTGATTTTACCAAACTTGGGCGACCACGCTTGTTCTTCGGTATCACGGCGGGCTCAATGGACTCGATGGTCAACCACTATACAGCCGCTCGGCGTCGGCGCTCTGATGATGCTTATACCCCTGATGGCAAGGCAGGTATGCGTCCCGACTATTGTACAATTACCTATTGTAAGATACTCAAGCAGCATTTCCCCGATGTTCCGGTGGTGATAGGCGGTATTGAGGCATCAATGCGCCGCTTGACTCACTACGACTATTGGTCTGACCGCTTAATGCCCTCTATCCTTGTGGATTCGCAAGCCGACCTGCTCATCTATGGTATGGGCGAGCAGGCAATACTCGACATCGCTCGCCGTGGTATCAGTTGCGATATTCCGCAAACGGCTTATCTAACTGACCAACAGTCGGTTATCAATCAGCATACTATTCTCTTACACAGCCACGAGGAGGCGGTGCGGGACAAACGTTGCCATGCCGAGAACTTCCGCCTGATAGAAACCGAGAGCAACAAGATTCATCAGCAGACACTCGTGCAACCGGTAGGAAAACGTTTGGTGGTAGTCAATCCGTCCTATGAACCGATGACTACTGGAGGGTTAGATAAAATCTACGACCTGCCATTCCAATACCTCCCGCATCCTAAATACAAGGATAAGCATATACCTGCCTACGAAATGATTCGTTTCTCTGTGTGTATGCATCGTGGGTGTTTCGGCGGATGTTCATTTTGTACTATATCTGCTCACCAAGGCAAACAAATCACGTCCCGTTCCAAAGCGTCCATCCTGCGTCAGATAGAACATTTGCAGACGCTGCCCGAATGGAGAGGTGTATTGAGCGATCTCGGTGGACCTTCGGCGAATATGTACGGAATGCAGGGGAAAGACCGCTCTCTGTGCGAGAAATGCGCCCGACCGAGTTGCCTGCAACCGCAGATTTGCAAGAACCTCAATCAAGACTTTCGACCGCTCTTGGATATCTATCGCACGGTGGATAAACTGCCTTATATCCGCCACGCCTTTGTGGGGTCGGGCGTGCGCTACGACCTGATGTCAGAGGAATATGGGTGGCAACTTATTACACGCCATGTGAGTGGGCGGCTCAAGGTGGCTCCGGAGCATACCGCGCCCGATGTGTTGCACTTGATGCGCAAACCCTCGTGGGAGCATTTCCTCCAATTCCGTGATTTCTTTTTGCGTATCAACGAGAAGGCGGGGATGCGACAGCAACTTATTCCTTATTTTATATCTTCTCACCCCGGTTGTACCAACCGCGATATGGCAAACCTTGCCGAATGGACAAAGCGAATGCATTACCACCCCGAGCAGGTGCAGGATTTTACCCCCACACCGATGACGCTTTCGACTACGATGTTCTACACGGGACTCAACCCCTACACAATGAAGCCTGTTTATGTGGCGCGTACTGAGCAAGAGAAAAAGCAACAAAACCAATACTTCTTCTGGTGGAAAAATGAAAAAAAAGTATCACATAAATCCTGAAACCCTTGCTCTGGAGCGTATAGAGCATGGTCTGCTCTATTGGTTGCGGCGGTCTGGATGGTATCTGATCGGCGGTATCTGTTTGGGATTCGTCTTTTTCTTGATATATTTCTATTTCTTCCCTTCTCCGCGCGAGGCACAACTGCAACAGAAAAACAAGAACCTCGAGGCGCAAGTGGAACTGCTTGGTAAGCAGGTAGAACAAATGCAGGTGGTAATGCAAGACCTCGGACAACGCGATGAGAATCTTTATCGTGTCCTCTTTGGAGCCGAACCGATTCCCCTTAATGTGCGCACGGGGGCTACTCATCGTATTGCTTATTATGACTCTATCGCCAAGATGACTAACTCGCAATTAGTGAGCGACTTGACACGGAAAATAGATGTGTTGGAACGCGAAATCTATACGCAAGCACGGTCCTATGATGAACTGCTTGAATTAGCAAAAACACAAGAGGTGCGTATGGAGAATATCCCTGCTATTCAACCCGTTCTCAATCAAAATCTCAAGCGTGTGGCTTCGGGCTATGGGGTGCGTATAGACCCTGTTTATCATGTGCGCCGTTTCCATTCTGGGATGGACTTTACCGCTCCGGTCGGTACGGATGTCTATGCTACGGGCAACGGGCAGGTGGAATTTGTGGGATGGAAACAAGGTTATGGCAACACGGTTATTGTAAATCACGGGTTTGGATATACTACGCTTTATGCACACTTGTATAAGTCGTTGGTTCGTCCGGGGCAGAAAGTGAAACGCAGTGATGTCATCGCCCTTGTCGGCAATACGGGGAAATCTACAGGCCCGCACCTCCACTATGAGGTACGCTACCAAGACAAACCTGTTGACCCGCGCAATTTCTATTTCTACGACCTCTCGCCGGAAGAATATGATCAGATGGTGCAATTGAGTAACAATTTCGGCGATATGCTTGACTAATTCACAATTTCTGATTTCCCTGTTCTTTCCCTGTGGATACCCTGAGGATAGCCTTCCATTACGCATTGTGCATTGTGCATTGCGCATTGAAAAGTCATGTGGATGTCATGTGGATGTCATGTGGATAGCAAGTCCGGAATGGCAGTGTAATTGTTAATTTTTAATTGTTAATTATCACTCCCGCTTGCGTATTTCAAAAAAAAGCAGTACCTTTGCACTCGCTTTTGAGATATAGAGCATTCGGGATATAGTTCAGCCCGGTTAGAATGCCTGCTTTGGGAGCAGGAGGTCGTGAGTTCGAATCTCGCTATCCCGACTGGTTTAGGACAAATAGCACGTTACGGTTTTGCGTAATGTGCTGTTTGTTTTTTGTACCATTATTTTCTGGCGCAGAGTCGGGTAGATGTGGATTTTTCTGGTGCGGAAAGGCGTATTCGGCGAGGAAAACACCATTTGCCCATCTCTTGAAGGTCCACTTTTTGGTATGTGTACATCTGAATATGTTGCCTGAAAATCAGTATGTTATGAAAAATATGTTATAAAACATACCACTTCAAGCCCACATCTATGCAAAATGGTTTGTTCATAGAGTTTTATTGTAGTAATTTTGCAACGGAAAGCTAGAAAGCACATTTCGTTCGTATTTTTGGAATGTCTCGGATTATAACTAATTATTATAACTAACATGAAACACAAACTACTTCTCTTTTCCGCGCTATTATTTGCCAACATAGCAGCGATGGCAGATGTGGTGGTCAGCGGTGTAGTTACCGACCGACAGCAAGAGCCTGTGATTGGTGCCAGCGTATTGGAAAAAGGTACAGGAAATGGTACTGTAACCGACTTTGATGGTCGGTTTACGCTCAGCGTGAGCAGTGAGCAAGCCACGCTCGTTATCAGTTATGTGGGTATGAAATCCACCGAGGTCTCTGCACATGCCAAGAGTCCCGTATCAATTGTATTGCAAGATGATACCGAGGCTTTGGATGAGGTGGTGGTTATTGGTTACGGTACGCAAAAGAAACGCGATGTAACAACCGCTATCTCGTCGGTTTCAACTGAAGATATTGAGAAACTTCCGATCACAAGTGCCGCACAGGCAATGCAGGGGAAGGCTGCTGGTGTTACCGTAGTGAAACCAAACGGTCAGCCGGGTGCTGGTATGGTCGTACGCGTGCGCGGTACAACATCTATGAATGCCAGCAACGACCCGCTCTATGTGGTGGACGGAGTGCCGATGACCAATATCGATTTCCTCGCACCCAATGACATTGAGTCAATGCAGATTCTTAAAGATGCTTCTTCTGCCGCAATCTATGGTTCGCGTGCGGCTAATGGTGTTATTATGATTACCACCAAAGCCGGTAGCAAGAGTAAAGAGAAAATGCACGTGGCGTTTTCTATGTATGGAGGTTGGACACAGGTAACCAATCGTATGGAGAGTCTTAACTATGAGCAATATAAGGAGTACCTTGCCGACCTCGGTTCAACGGTAGTGCTACCCGACGGTTTGAAGGACGAAACCAATTGGTTTGATGAAACCTATAAGACTGGTTCTACGCAGAATTATCAGGTATCCGTTAATGGTAGCACCGACAAAGTAAACTACTATATGTCAGGCGGATATGCCAACGAGGGTGGGGTTATTCAAACAACCAAATTCGCACGCTACAATTTCCGTACTGCGCTTGATGCCGAAATCACCAAGTGGCTGAACGTAGGCGGCAATGTAGCCTACGCCTACAGCGACAACGAAGGCACCATTTCCTCCGGTACGGGTGCTAACCGTGGCGGATTGGTATTGTCGGTTATCAACACGCCGACCTACGCACCTATATACGATCCTGAGAACCCGAATCATTACTATACTAATTTCTATGGTGTGAGCAACATCACGCACCCGCTGGAAAATATCGAACGATATAAGAATCAGCACGATAAACAACACCGCCTTGTAGCAAGCGGAAAAGGTATCTTCACTCTATATGATACCAAAAAGTTTAATCGTTCCGATAATTACACACATTCACTGAAATTCACAACTACCTTTACGGAGGATTTGAAGATGGTGAATTTTACTTCGTTCCTTGACCCGGACAAGACTTCGTGGGGGCGTAATCAATACGGCGAAGGTACTGACCGCCGCACGTCCGACCTCGTAACGGTATGGGATAACGTGCTGAGTTACAATACACAACTCGGTAAGAATAACCTTGATGTGATGCTTGGTTCGTCGTACACCCATTCGATGTACACCTATTCCAATATCCAAGGCAGCCACTATGCCGATGGTACTATTGAGACGTTGAATGCAGCCAATAAAATAGATCCGGGTGCAACCTCCACAACTGCTAGCGAGTGGGCGATTATGTCGGCTTTTGCGCGTGTGAGTTACAACTATGATTCGCGTTACCTATTGTCTGTGAATTTCCGTGCGGACGGTTCTTCCAAACTCGCACCGGGACATCGCTGGGGCTATTTCCCGTCTGCCAGTGCGGCATGGCGTATCTCGGGCGAGGAGTTTATGAAAGATGTTACATGGATTGACGACTTGAAGATCCGCGGTGGCTGGGGACAGACCGGTAACCAAGCAGGGATTGGCGACTATGCATACCTTGAACGCTATAACATCAACCGCCAGAACTGGTGGGAGACAGGTAAGGAACACGCCGTTCCTACTTATAGTCAGGCTTCGCTCCGCAATACTGACCTCACGTGGGAAACTACCTCGCAGACCAACGTTGGCTTGGATTGGACGCTGTTGCACAACCGTTTGACATTCAATTTTGATTGGTACTACAAGAAAACCACTAATATGCTGATGTGGGTAAGCCTGCCTGCCGGTTCGGCTGCCGTATCATCGATACAGCGCAACGAGGGTGAAATGACCAACACGGGTGTGGAATTTTCTATCACTTCGCACAACTTCGTGCGCAAGAATTTCCAATGGGATACTCAATTCAATATCTCGCACAACAAGAACCGTCTTGACAAACTGGCTACCAGCCAGGTCTATTACGATGCCAAGGTGACCGATGTGCTGGCTGATTACTGCGTGCGCAATACGCCAGGGATGCCGCTCGGATCGTTCTACGGCTACAAGACAGGTGGAGTGGACCCCGAGACGGGCGAACTTATTTACTTGGACGTGAACGGCGATGGGGAGGTAACGGCTGCCGACCGTACATATATTGGAGACCCGAATCCCGATTTTACTTTTGGTATGACCAACACGTTCCGTTTCTATGGCGTAACCATTAGTTTCCTGCTCCAAGGTTCGTATGGTAACGACATTTTCAATGCCGGGCGTATTGAGACAGAGGGTATGTATGATGCAAAGAACCAGTCGGTTCGCGTACTCGACCGCTGGCGTCGTCCGGGTATGGAAACCTCTATTCCGAAGGCAGGTTTCGATATGAAGGTGAGCGATTACTTTGTAGAGGACGGTTCGTATATCCGCCTCAAAGACCTCACTATCGGCTATGAGTTCTCGGGCAAATGGATGCAGAAAATAGGTATGAGCCGCTTGCAACCCTATTTCTCGGCACAAAACCTGCTCACGCTCACCCGCTATCTCGGTATGGACCCCGAAGTGAACCAAAACGGCAATTCGGGTACGGTACAAGGGCTTGACTACGGTACCTACCCGCAAACCCGCAGTTTCGTACTCGGTATTAACATCGAATTCTAATTAGGAGACCCACAATATGAAAAAGTACATATATATAATAGGTGTAGCCCTCGCAGCGCTGACTATGGCAGGTTGCGACCTCAATATCGAACCAATCTCCGACCAGTCGGAGTTGAATCTCGGTTCGTCGAATGCTGACACCACACGTGTAAAATTCAAAGACCGTGCGGCTATCCAAGCGGTCTATCAGAACCTCTACCAGTTGATGCGCGATCGTCAGGAGCATTGGTATGTCGACTATCTGCTTTTCGGCGAAGCCCGTACCGATAATGCGTATGCCGGTACAACAGGTGCCGAGGTGGTACCTGTGGAGACCAACGCCCTTGATGCGTCCAATAGCGATATTGCCCGCGACTGGGATCGTTACCTCGAAGACATCGCACAGGCGAATGTGGTCATCACCAATATAGACAAGGTGGAAGACCCCTCGTTTACGCAGGAGGAGCGCAACCAATGGAAAGCCGAGGCAAAGATTTTCCGTGGAATGATGCTCTTCGACCTCGCACATTGGTTCGGCAATATCCCGCTCAACCTTACCGAAGCACCCGACATCACTGCGGACAATATCGAGGAGGTATATCCTATCTATTTCCCGAAACCGGTAACACAGGATTCGGCTTACCAACAGGTTATCAACGACCTCACAGAGGCTATCCCGTATGCCCCGGCTATCGACAATGCGGACAAGACCCGTCTGAGCAAGACTGTTGCCTATGCACTGCTTGCCAAACTATATGCCGAGAAAAGCGATTGGGAGAATGTGGTGAAATACTGCGACTTGGTTTTTGCTGACGGTATCACGCTCGAACCGAATTTTGCTGACCTCTGGGGCTATACGCCGGGCACAGGCGATAACGGAGCCGGTGGAGATGCCACCTTGCGCAACTCGCGCGAGACGATCCTCGAGGTGCAATATCCCGCAGGTAGCGGCAACTGGTGCACATGGATGTTCGGACGCGACCTGTCTAACTGGGACAATAGTTTCTCGTGGGCAAAATGGATTACCCCGAGCCGCGACCTCATTGCTGCTTTCGATGCCGAGGGAGACACCCTGCGTCGCAACCAGACCATCGTTTACTACGATTGTGCATGGAGCAACTACTATCCCGCTGACCACTATCCATTTATGTACAAGTGCCGCTCGGCATTCAACAGCATTATCAAGTTGCGTGGTGCCGACTTGATGCTGCTTAAGGCAGAGGCGTTGGCTCATCAAGGCGATATGAGCGGTGCGGCTGACCTTGTGAATAATGTGCGCCACCGTGCAAAACTCGGTGATGTAAAGACCGATGCCCTCGCAAGCACAGATGCTATGTTGGATGCTATTCTGCACGAGCGCCGTTTGGAACTGGCACTCGAGGGGCAGCGTCTGTTCGACCTCATTCGTTTCGGCAAACTGATGGATGTGATGAACAGCATCAACACCCGTGATGAGGGACGCCTGCCGCAGTCGCGTCCGTTTGTGGAGGCACATCGCCTGATGCCTATCCCGCAGACTGCATTGGACAAGAACTCCAATCTCCAACAGAACCCGGGCTACTAATCAAATGAAAGGAATACGACAATGAAAAAAATATATCGATCATTGATGATGTTGGCTGTAGCCGCTCTCGCTATCGGCTGCCAGCAAAAGGAATTCCGCAAGGTCTATCCTGCGGGCGACCCGCAAATAGAGGCAACACTGCTGACTACCGATGTGCAGTTCGGCACTGATAGTATCGCTTTCAATGTGAAAGTTACAGAGACGCAAACCCCGCTCTCTACGCTCTCTGTCAAAGTTATCGCGGGTATGAACGTGCTGGCCAACGAGGTGGTGCGCACACCCGACTACGCTTTCGAGGGTACTTATAAGTACGCAGTGCCTTTTGGCGCGAATATGCCGGAGGGTGAGCAGGTCAAGGTCTATCTTACTGCTACCAATGTGGAAGGAACTACCAAAGATATGATCCTTGGCGGTTGCACAGGTCATCGTCCTGCTCTCGAAACCATGTACGTTATGCCGCCTACTATCGACTATAAGCCTCTTGGAAAGGGCAAACAGATGACCCTCGACAACGACCGCTTTGTGGCATACGATCTCGCATATCCGAAGTCTATCGAGTTCCTTCTTGCTACCGTCGGCACTAAGTTCGGGCGTATTGATTGGTCGAAACCCGTCTTTGGTATGCTCAACGGCAAACTGACTATGATTACCGAGGCACAGTTCAATGCTGGCGAAGCAACCTCGATCACCTTGAGCGATGACGCCATAGAGGGTATCGATACCATCACTTTCAATCCGCTTACTTTTGAACTGACCTACGGCGGCAAGGTAGCACAACCTGTTACTACTCTCGATGTACAAGCCGACCTCATTGAGACTCCGACCTACATCAGTTCGAGCAGCGTTGCCAAACTCTACCGTGGCGCAAAAATCTTCTTCGACGAGAACAGCGAAGTGGAAATCGCGGGCTGCGCAGACCTCTCAAAGGCATACAACCTTGATTGGATGGAATACCTTGGTGGCAACAAGGTGAAGTTCCTCGGTAAGAAAGACCAGTACTATGTGTCCTACGACATCGCCAACGACTATCTTGTGGTCGAACCGCTCTACGAACTCACTGCACCCGATGTGATGTATCTCTGTGGCGTGGGTATGGGGCAGCCTTCTGCCAATCCTTCCGCTACATCGGGCTGGGGCTTTGACAGCCCGAACCAGAACTTTGTGGCACGCCCGTTGGGCAATAGCGTTTATCAATTCACCGTCTATATGAAGAATGAGCAGAGCACTGACTATGCCAACTATGGTTCACTCAACTTCAAGTTCTTCCACCAACACGGTTGGGGCGGCGAAGAAGATGGTGGTACATACACCCAAAACGGACTGAATATCAAGGGTATTAATAGTACTACAGGTATCGTCAAGGACGGCGAAAAAGGCGATGGTTCCGAGGGTAACGAGAAAGGCAACTGGATTGCCACCAACGAACCCTTTGAGGGTATCTATCGTATTACGCTTGATACTAAGCAAAAAACGACCACTTACGAGAAAATTAAATAATAACTCACCTGCCATACGGTGTGGAAACATACCGTATGGCAATAAAAACAGATATGAAAAAAACTTTTCTGACAGGACTCGCTGCGCTGACCCTTTTGAGTGTTTCGGCAGAAACACTGCAGCGTTCCTTTTATTTCGATTTTGGTGTTACGGGACGTAGCAATGCTACGGCTGTGGTCAATCCCGATGACAATGGCAACTATTGGAACAACATAGGTGCAGAGGTAACGGCAAAACCATGGCAAGTAAGCCAAGATGCCGACTATTTGCTCATTACCGCCGACAACCAAACCACGGCTATGCACCTTACTTACACAGGCGACTTGTTCCTCGGTAACGGCGCAGGCGGATTGGCTACTCCCGATGCGGAAAAATTGGGCGACTTGGCGGTGGTAAACGCTACACGCGACTATCTCTTTGCCAGCAACTCCGAGCGTTGCGGCTTCGTAATCAGCGGATTGGATAAGACCAAAGCCTACCAATTCAAAATTTTTGGCAGCCGTAGTGCTTCTGACAAACGTGTCTCCAAATACGACATTGAGGGGCTGACCAACACCACGGGGCAACTCCAAGCCGCAGGCAAAGACCTCGGCGGCACGGGCGTAAATCAAAACGTTGACAATGTGTATCTGAGCGAGATGATTTTCCCCAACAAACAGGGTAAAATCACGCTCTATGTCTCCAAAGGCACCAGCGGACAATACCTGCCTATCAACTGTATGCGTATGCAGGAGTTCTCGGGTGTTACGCCGCCTGTGGTAGTGAAATACGATGGGCTGACCCTCAAAGGCACGGGCGTAGAGGACAACAGCATTGATATGTATATGATTGCCAAAGACGGCGAGACCGAAAGTCAGAACTTCGAGACCTTCTGCACACTGACCAACGGCGGTACGATCGTCATTGAGGCAGCCGACGGCACGGCCCTCTATAGCGGCACCGTGGCTGTCGAGACCGGAATCTATAATGTTCGTTTCAACACCCAAAGCGCACAGCCGGAATTGGTTAAAATCAACCGCTGTGGTATTGTTGGCAACGTAACTACCGCCGGCTGGAATGCAGCGGGTATGGAGATGACCTATCGCGGACATGGTATTTGGCGCGATACGCTCGACCTTGTACCATACACCACGGGCGGCGATGCCGAGCGTGGGCAGTTCTGTTTCAATTCATCGTGGGACTTAACGGTCAAGACACGTAATAACGTCGAAGGTATTGTCGGCTACAAACCCGATGAGTCGCTGGCTTCTATCTCTTTGGGCGACATCCCTATGCGCCACGGAAAGAAGATCGTTATCCTTGATATGCAGCATTTCACCTACTCATTGGAGTGCGTGGATATTGCGGACAACAAGATTACGTTCTTCGGTTCCTCGGTCTGCAACGGACAGGGTGCTTCCGAGGTTGGCAACGTGAAACACGGTTATGCTTGGCAACTCGGGCAACTGCTCACAGGCTATGAGTATTCCAACGCGTCTATCAATGGCAACAATACAACTAATCTGCTCTCCCGCTACAAGGGGCACCTGCTTGCCGACTGCGGCAGATATGTGGTCATTGGTCTTGGTCTTGGCAACGAGGGTATTCATGGTGCGACTAACCCGCAGGCAATTTATAACCAGTGGAAGACCAATATGCAGACTCTCATTGATCTCTTTGAGGCGGAAGGCAAGTACGTCATCGCTACCAACAACTACCCCCGCGGCGACTACAATGCTACCGATTATGCCTACGTGAAGAAGATGAATCTTGAGATGCACGAATGGGATATCCCGACTGTTAATTTCCTTGGCGCATTGGATAATTGCCAAGGCAACGGTCAATGGGCGGACGGCTACCAAAACGGTGAGGACATCTACCACCCCAACGAGACCGGTCATACCGAGTTTATGCATGCTTTTGTGCCATCGCTTTTCGATGCTCTGGCTGCAGGAAAGCCAATGCCTACTCGTCAAAACGGCGAGGGCTTGCACCTTACCCCTACCGAGACCTTGGAGTTCTCACCCGAAGCGGCTGTCGGTTCCTATACCCTTGTAGTGCGTGTGAAAACTACTACAGCAGGTATGGTGGCAAAACTGCGTCTTGATGGAACGGCTAAACCTTTTGCCCTTCCCGCTGCTGCGGCCGACGGCAATTGGCATACGTTGGTCATCTCCCACTATCAGGCTGCTGGTCAGACCTATACCTACCTCGATGGCAAGCAGATGGATAAGCAGGAGGACAAGTCAATTCTCGGTGAGGTGGTACTCGGCGGTATTGATATGCAGGTCAACGACTTGATATTCTATCGCTCTGCTCTCAATGCCGACGAGGTGGCGGCTATCGAGACAGGCAAACTGCTCCGCTCATCGCTTGAGATCTATTGCCCGCTCAACAACGATGACCTGACCAATGTGGCACAATCCACCAATACAATTACCCGCAAAGGTACACCTTCTTCGCTCGAGAACACCGACAACGATTATCTCCGTGCCGAGTCTTTCGATGTCCTTGGTCGCACCGTCAATGCCGACTACCGCGGTATTGTTATCCGCGACGGCAGGAAAGTGCTTAGATAATGCTAACAGGTATAGGTGATTGATAGGTGATTCCCGATACTATTCCCTATCCGGAGCGCATCCTATACTGAAATTAACATTTAAAGAACATATAATTATTCACGAATTACCCATCAATGTTTTTACTATGAATATATAATGGTTCAATTATATGTTTTTCTGAAAGAATTAACGATAATTAATGTTCAAAGACAATGAAAATGATTTCAATCTTACTGACTGCCCTTTTGCTGGCGGCGTGCAATACACCGGTGGTTACCCCGCCGGATAAGGGCGATCCCACGGATTCCACCGGCGGGATTGTCCCCCAACCGCAGACGCGTGATGTGATGACCTATATCACAACCGCCGACAATACGATGCACTTCGACGCTATTGGCAAAGACTTTGCCGAGGGCTTGAATATGTCGCCCGAACTGACGCTCACCATCAATCCCAACCAACGCTATCAGGACTTCGACGGCTTTGGTGCGGCTATCACGGGGGCTGCGGCATACAACCTTATGCAGATGTCGCAAGCCAATCGTACCAAACTGCTCCGCGAAACCTTTGACGTGAAAGAGGGTATGGGCTATAGTTATGTGCGTGTGCCTATTGGAGGTAGCGATTTCAACGCCCGCTCCAACTACGACTACACCTGTTGCGACACCAAGGGTATTGAGCATTTTGCTCTTACTCCCGACGAGACACAGTACATCATTCCTGTTCTCAAAGAGATATTGGCTATCAACCCCGACCTCAAAGTGATGGGTACCCCGTGGAGTTGTCCGCGTTGGATGAAAGTGGACGATATCAACAAGAAGGGAACCTACAACAACTGGGTGGGCGGTTATCTCAACCCCGACTACTATCAAGACTATGCCACCTATTTTGTCAAATGGATACAAGCCTTTGAAGCAGAGGGGGTAAACATCACCAGTGTTACGGTGGAGAATGAGCCGCTAAACTGGGGCAACTCAATGTCGCTCTATATGCCGTGGAATCAAGAACGCGATTTTGTCAAGACCGCCCTTGGACCCGCTTTCCGCGCGGCGAATCTGCAGACGAAAATCATCTGCTTTGACCACAACTACAATTACGATGGCAAAGAAGATCAACAGCAATACCCGCTCAAAATTTACGCCGATGCCGACGCATCGCAGTATATTGATGGTGCCGCTTACCATAACTATGGCGGCAATCCGTCCGAGTTGGAGAATATCCACAAGAAAGCCCCCGAGAAGAACCTTTATTTCACAGAGGCGTCTATCGGCACATGGAACTATCAGAGTTTCAATCAGTCGCTTATGCAGGAAATGAAGAATACCTGTATGGCAACCGTTATGCGCTGGTGCAAAGCGGTGATTGTGTGGAACTTTATGCTTGATGACAATGGTGGTCCTCACGGCGGTGCAGGGGCTTGCTCCACATGTTATGGGGCGGTTGATGTATCCTCGCGCGACTACACTACGCTTACTAAACGTAGCCACTATTATGTAATTGGGCATCTCAGCAAGGCCCTCCGTACCGGTTCTACTCGTATCGGTACTACGGGCTACTTGCCCACCAATGTATCGGCAGTGGCATCCGAGAATCCCGATGGTACGTATGGTTTGGTGCTTTTTAACGAGGGCGACA
>OQVT01000538.1_pt1 | contig 21496 bp, 26 predicted proteins | sample 1691561 | NCBI WGS metagenome assembly OQVT01 (sample SAMN03418260, study PRJEB22391) | human gut metagenome | biome: human-gut; feature: organic feature; material: feces | host: Homo sapiens | place: Tanzania | collected 2013-01 | reverse complement strand
TCATTGTTTCTAATTTTGCGCAAAGATATGAAATCTAATTTGTTTATGAGAAAAAGTTAATTTTGCTGCTTTAAGTGGTTTTTTACCACATACTTCACATTGCTTTGACATGATTTGTCCTTCCTTCTTTTAGTGTAATATTAAAATACCCTAAAAATACACAGAATACAAGTTTTATTTATAAATTGTTAAAAATATTAACTTTCAACGTATTCTTCTAATTTTTTACGACGATTAGGGTGACGTAATTTTCTTAAAGCTTTTGCTTCAATCTGTCTAATACGTTCACGAGTAACACCAAACAACTGACCAACTTCTTCTAATGTTCTTTGGCGACCATCGTCCATACCAAAACGTAATCTTAATACATCACGTTCTCTAGCAGATAATGTACATAATACTTCTGCTAAATCTTCTTTTAATAATTCAGAAGCAACTGTTTTAATAGGAGCATCAGCACCTGTATCTTCAATAAAATCACCTAATCTAGAATCTTCTTCTTTACCAATTGGTGTTTCTAATGAAAGTGGTTCTTGAGCGATTTTAACAATATCTCTCAATTTAGAAATAGATACACCCATTTCTGCTGCTAATTCTTCTTCGGTTGGTTTTCTTGAACGTTCTTGTGCTAAACGTCTAGTAACCTTTTTCAATTTATTAATTGTTTCAACCATGTGAACCGGAATACGGATTGTTCTTGCTTGGTCAGCAATTGCTCTTGTAATTGCCTGTCTAATCCACCAAGTTGCATAAGTTGAGAACTTGAAACCTCTTTCGTGGTCAAATTTTTCTGCGGCACGAATTAAACCTAAATTACCTTCTTGAATAAGGTCTAAGAATAACATACCTCTGCCAACATATTTCTTAGCGATACTAACAACTAATCTTAAATTTGCTTGAACTAATTTTCTCTTTGCTCTATCACCTGCAGAACCACCAGCCATAATTTTACGTGCTAATTCAATTTCTTCTGCTGTTGATAATAATTTAATACGACCTATTTCTCTTAAATATAATCTAACAGGATCCTCAACAGCAATACCCTTTGGAACTTCAATTGATGGTGTCATCATTGAAGAATCTTCACTCATGTAACTATCACTATTTTTCATTGACATTTTGTCAGATGAAATAATATCTTCAATACTGTCAGATGCTAAACTTTCAGAAATATAATCAGTTTTATCTCCTTCATAATCAATTACATCTAATCTGTCATCTTCTGCTACACTAACTATTGATGAATTTGGATCAGTTTTGTTCATTTATTATCTCCATTTAATTTTAACTTCAACTTATCTCTAAGTGCCATTTGCAACTTTAATGCTTCTATATCATCATCATTTGCTGCACTATATTTCTTTTTCAATTCCTTTGTTTCTTCTTCGTTCGCTAACCTACTGAGTTTAAATTTCATATCATCTATCGCTTGACTTAGGTCGCTAGCGGGTAATCCTTTGAAGGAATCTGCTATATACACTAACTCCGTTAATAGCTGAGTCATCGTTGTATCTTCAATAAATTCTGTAAATAACTTTTCTCGAAGACCCCTGACATTATTTACTGTTTGAGTAAATTTGTCAATTGTATTTTTTACAATTATTAACATTTCATCAGTGAATATATCTGTTGGTATCATTTCACTTATTTGAGGTAAAGTAATTTGATTTCCAACTACTAAATAAACACTCAATAAATTTTTTTGCGTCATTTCAAGAATTTGTGAAGTTTTTGTTACATTTGATTTTACAACTGGAGTAAAATTGCTATCAGGTGCAAACGTATTATCAGGTTCATATTTCGCCATTTTACGCACTTCTTGAGCCAATGATGATTCATCAATATCCAATGCTGTTGCAACCATTTTTATATATTCGCCCTGAATAACTTTATTGTGTATTTCACACAATATTGGAATAATATCCTCAACAATCTTTGATTTTTCTTGAGGAGTCTTTGCAGAATGACTTTGTTTTAAAATATTATTGAGTTCAAAATCAATAAGAAGTGGTGCATTTTTGATATGTTCTTTCAATGCCTCTGCACCATAAGCCCTTACATATTCATCAGGATCTTTGCCTTCTGGTGGAGATACAACACGTATTTCACAAGCATAATTTTCATCTCCGGCAGCAACATGACTTTCATCAAACTGCTTGATATTACCTAAAGATGAGAATACTTCTCTAATAGTTTCGCCACCTTTTGTTGTTGCATTTACACCTGCTGAATCTGTATCAAATGATAAAAAGATTCTTCTTGATTTCGTATATCTAGATAACAATCTCACATGCTCCTGAGTAAATGCAGTACCACAAGATGCTACACAATTTTTTATTCCATGAGCCTGAGTTGAAATTACGTCAAAATAGCCTTCCATAATTATTACTGCATCTTCTTCTTTTATATAATCTTTTGCAGTATATAAGCCGAATAAAATCTTACGTTTGTTATAAATCAAAGAATCAGCAGAGTTTAAATATTTTGGATTTTGTCCTTCATCAACTGCCCTTGCTCCAAACGCAACATACTCACCATCTTCATTTTGAATAGGTATAATAATTCTATTTCTAAACCTATCTATCCAATGACCTGTTTTACTTTTTAAAATCAAACCTGCTTTTTCTAGAACTTCGTCAGAAAAACTACCTTTCAAATGGTCATACAACTTGTGATAATCATTAGGTGCCCAACCAAGAGTAAAAATATCTATAATAGAATCATTAATACTTCTTTTCTTAAGATAGCCCATTGCTTTTGACGAATCTTTATCTAAAGTAAGTTGTTTTTGATAAAATCTAGCGGCTTCTTTACAAGCATGCTTCATTTCATCTTTTAATTCTTTATTTTGAGGTTTAAAACCTGCTGTCTTAGGTAATTCAATACCAAATTTCTCTGCTAATTCAGCAATTAATTCTTTAAAATCCTTATTTTGAGTTTTTAATAAAAATGTAAGAGCATCACCACCGGCACCACAAGAAAAACATTTATAAATGCCTTTTGATGGACTAACACATAATGACGGTTTTTTATCATTATGAAATGGACACAACCCCCAATAGTTTGCACCAGATTTTTTTAACACGACAGATTGCGATACAACATCGACTATATCCAACCTATCCTTAATCAGTGATATTACTTCATCATAAGATAATGCCATAATAATATAATACCACTAACAACATACCTAACAACAAAATATCATATATCTGCATGAGAGAAGATTTAAAAAAATCTTATATTTTACATTTTACAATTTTCTCGCTTGTCAGATTACAAATTTTAAAATAATAAATGGTAAGTTAGGCTTCGTCTAACAATATTTTATTTCGGTAAGCATAAAATAAATATTTCGACTAAAACCTCAATATGACACCTTATTCGTCATCTTGAGCAGTATATCGTGCGAATTACACGTAATAATTCAAAATATAGCGAAAGATCTATTATAACTAGCCAAAACAATTCAAGAAAAAATGAAGCATTAGAATTCAAATCTATGATTTATTTCAAAAATAATCACGATTGTAAAGCAATATTGCCTAATCGCTTGATTTTATAAAATTTTTAATATATTATTTATCTGTTACACAAGCATTGAAGGTGGTGAAAAACAGAATGCCAGAAGTTAAGGTTGGTGAAAACGAAAGTATCGAAGTAGCACTTAGACGTTTCAAAAAGAAAATCCAAAAAGCAGGAATTCTTTCTGAAGTTAAAAAACGTGAAAGATACGAAAAACCTAGCGTAAAAAGAAAACGCAAATCTGAAGCAGCTCGCAAACGCAAGTCTTAATCAGATAAACAATATAAAAAAAGAGAAACCTTTCGGTTTCTCTTTTTGTTTCTATTTCCCTTTTCCTATAAATTTTCTTTTTCCTAAGTTTACGCCACAAGACTTGCCAAAAATCTCTTTGAATCTTTTACCGATTCTTTTACAAATCCTTTGAATAACTCACCCAAAGGTCTTTTATCAATACTTGCAAAGACATGATAAATCGGGTCTTTTGCATTACAGAATCTCATTTGTCTATCTTTTCTATTTAAATAATATCTAGCAAAATCATCAGGTATCTCTAATGAACCAATAGGTTTTTTATTACGTTCAATTGCACTTCTTTGCATAATTATATCTCGCTTTCTCTCTCTTAAATATCTCTTATGTATATATAAAGTATTTACAAATAAAAAAATTGACTTTTTTATAACATAATATTAAGATTTGTTAATAAAAACGAAAAATAATTTATTTTGCGTAAGTCAAATCTTGCATAACAATGTTTCTAATATAACTATAATACGGATTATTACCGTATTTTTCTATTTTGCCTAACAAATCCTTTGCTGAAATAAAGCCTTGATTATATGCAATTTCTTCTAAACAAGAAATTTTAACACCTTTATTTAATTCCATAGATTGAACAAAATTACTTGCTTGCAACATAGAATCATGTGTACCAGTATCTAACCACGCAAAACCTCTACCTAAAATTTCAACATTTAATTTACCTTTTTCCATATAAACTTTATTCAAGTCTGTAATTTCCAATTCACCTCTTTGTGATGGGTGAAGTTGTTTTGCATATTCACAAACATTTCCATCGTAAAAATACAAACCTGTAACAGCATAATTAGATTTTGGATTTTTAGGTTTTTCTTCTAATGATAAAACCTTTCTATTTTCATCGAATTCAACAACACCAAATCTTTCAGGATCTTTAACAGTATAACCAAATACAGTTGCTCCCTTGTTCCTTGACAATGCTTCTTTCATAATCGTTGAGAAACCATGACCGTGGAATATATTATCACCTAAAATCAATGCACAATTATCACCAGCAATAAAATCTTCTGCTATCAAAAATGCATCAGCAATACCACGTTGGATATATTGAACCTTATATGATAAATTCAAACCAAACTGAGAGCCATCACCTAACAATTTTCTAAAATTATCATAATCTGATTCATTTGTAATAATAAGAATATCTTTAATACCAGCAAGCATCAAAGTCGAAAGTGGATAATAAATCATAGGTTTATCATAAATTGGTAACAAAATTTTTGATATTGGTTGAGATGCTGGATACAATCTTGTACCTGCCCCTGCTGCTAAAACTATCCCCTTCATAAAAAACTCCTAATTTGCTAACATTATTTTAATTGTACTATATATCACTTTATAATACAATCAAATTTGGTAAGAAAAAATGACAAAGATTATACAAAATTTTAGAGATTTAATATGCTTATGGTTCAAAATACCTGAAAAAATACGATACGTATTTATTGGTGGTTTTAATTTTCTTGTATCATACATCATGTTTATTTTTCTAACATTTTTACTATATGGTATCGGACGTGAATTTGTCCACGATATACATACTGGAATAAGAATATTCTTACCAATGATTAAAATTAATTTTTGGTTCTTTTTACGCCAATTCGTACTTGCCACAACTTGGTTTGCCTCATCATTTATCTCTTTTGCGACTCAAAGATATTTAACATTCAAATCAAAAGGACCAATTGTTAAACAATATATGAAATGTTTAGTTGCTTGGTTATTCGGTTACATAGTAAATGCTATTATTCTAGAAATAATGATTTATTTATTAAAATTTGTTGAATTGCATCCACTACTAGAAATAACAATTGCTCAATTCTTTGCTAATGCATTCGCAGCAGTTTCATCATACTTATTTTTTAAATATTTTGCATTCAAAAAAAATCGAAATAAAACTAACTAATTATTATTTTGCTATTCCATTGATAATTGATTCAGCCTTATTCAACTGAGTATCATTATGTTTTTTCATATCTGATAAAGTATAAGGAACTCTAATATCTGGTTCTATCCCACGTTTATTTATATCATATCCTTTTGGAGTTAAATATTTTGCAATAGTAATATTCAAACCTGTTCCATTAGGCAATGGAACTATTTGTTGCACTAAACCTTTACCAAAGGTCTTTGTACCTACTAAAATTGCTTTTCGATTGTCTTTCAATGCCCCTGATAATATTTCACTTGCACTTGCACTAGATTCATCTACCAAAACAACAAGTGGTTTATTCATTATAGGTAAATTCACTTGAGCATTAATATCTTGTCGCCTACCGTCTTTTGACACAATACTAACAATTCGACCATTATTAATAAACAAATTCGCAACTACAACAGCATTTGTTAACAAGCCACCAGTATTACCACGCAAATCAATAATCAAACCTTTTGTTTTATCTAATGTCTTTAACTCAGTAACAAAATCAGATGCAGTATTTGTTCCAATAAAACTTTTAATCTTAATATAGCCAATATTATTTTTTCTAATAGAAGATTCAACCGATTTAATTTCGATTTTTGCTCTTTGTATACGTTTTATAAAAACCTTATTTCCACGTTTAATTTTTAATGTCACGAGCGTATTTTCTTTACCTCTAACAAGAGAAGCAACATTAGAAAGTTCTAATCCACTAACATTTTTTCCATCAACAGCAATAATTATATCATTTGCCATTAAACCGGATTTCTCGGCTGGGGTATCATTTATAACACTATATACAAAAGGATTTCCACCCCTCATCATAATATTTATACCAATACCTGTAATATGAGAATCTATAGAATTATATTGTTCTGCATAATCACGTTTTGATAAAAATCTACTATACGGATCATCTAAACTTGCAACCATTGTTTCAATTGCAACTCTAGCATCTTCATCAGTTTTTAGTTGTCCATCGTAATGTTTTTTCCAATAATTCCAATCTTGAGAATTATAAGATGAATCTATATAGAATTTTTTAACAGTTTTCCAAGAATCATAATACAATTCTTGTGGAGAAACTTGTTTATTATTTATTAAATCAGCAGTCTGTAATGCAGGTGTAGAAGTAACTACAGCAGATGTTATAACCTGATATAGAAAATAAACCACAATAACTGTTATGAGTAAAATTACAAACTCTCTACGTTTCATATCACAATTTAACAACAACGATAAATTATAATCAATACATACAACCAACAAAAAATTAGATATATATTTTTTGTTATAAATAATAATATATTTACAAAGAATGTATATAATGATACTATGTAGATAGTAAATAAGGAGAAAGTTATGGCAAGATTAGTTAGACCTACATGGGCAATCAGATGTACTCAATCAGGATGTAAAACTTTATTTGAAGTTGCTCAATTAGAAGATGGTAAGCAACAAGAAGTTGTATGTCCAAATTGTGGTGAACACTATGTTTATCCAATCAAAGATGATGAAAGCGACAATAAATAATAACAATGGAATTTAACGGAACAGATAAACGTTATAACCAATTTAGTGCTTACTTAAAAAATAAGTTTGGTGCTAAAGTATATAAAATTACAATAGACGCCGGTTTTTCTTGTCCTAATCGAGATGGGACTATTTCAACCGGCGGTTGTATTTTTTGTGATGAAAGTGGTAGTTTTTCACAAGCACATTCAAACATTTTATCAATTGAAGAACAAATAAATACTGGTGCTGAAACACTCTCAAAACGTTTTAAAGCTGAAAAATTTATGGCTTATTTTCAAGCATATTCAAACACATACAAACCAGTAGATGAACTTAAACAAATCTATGATGCGTCACTCAACCACAAAGATATAGTTGGTATATCTATCGGAACACGTCCAGATTGTGTTGATGAAGAAAAACTTAAACTGATTTCGTCATACAATAAGAACTATTACACTTGGCTAGAATATGGTTTACAGTCTGTCCACAACAAAACATTAAAAAAAATAAATCGTGGTCACGATTATGAAACATTTTTAAATGCATACAAAAAGACCAAAGAATATGGTATAAATGTATGTGTTCACGTAATATTAGGTCTTTGGGAAACACACGATGAAATGATGGAAACAGCAAAAAGACTTGCTGAATTAAAAGTCGATGGCGTAAAAATCCACATGCTATGTGCTTTGGAAGGTACAAAACTCGCACAATTATATAACAATGGCGAAATTGACTTTATGAGCGAAGATGAATACATAGAAACTGTTTGCGATTTCCTAGAATATTTACCTCCAACAACAACCATACACCGACTTGCTGGTAATGGTCTAAAAAAAGAACTCATTGCTCCTCGTTGGATAGGCAAAAAACTTGATGCCTTAAATAAAATTGACAGAGAATTTATACGTAGAGGAACTTGGCAAGGATACAAATACTAGTTTTTTCATAAATTTTGGATTATAATTCAAACTATGGGCAGAAAAATTGTACATACAAATAGAAAAGCATTCCACGACTACAATATTTTTGATAAATTTGTAGCGGGTATAGTTTTGACAGGAACAGAAATTAAATCTATAAGAAAAAATGCAGTAAACCTAAAAGATAGTTTTGCAAAGATTAGCAATGGCGAAATATATTTGTATGGCTGCCACATATCACCTTATGAACAAGGCAACAGATACAACCACGAACCTGAAAGAGTTCGCAAACTACTTTTAACAAAAAAAGAAATTCTTAAACTTGATATAAAAATAAAAAAAGACGGATATACAATTGTTCCACTAGAAATGTTTTTAGATAGAGGATTTGCAAAAGTAGAAATTGCCCTTGCTAAGGGTAAAAAACTTTATGACAAACGTGAAGCAATCGCAAAGAAAACTCAAAAACGAGATATCGAACGTCAAATGAAACGCTAATTATTTTTTAATAAAATGCTAAATAATCTTATATATTTACGCCTAACTCTGGAGTTCTGCGAAACCAAGTTAACTGTCTTTTTGCATATCTGCGAGTATTCATCTTTAATGTTTCTAATGCTTCATCTAGCGAACAATTACCATCTAAATAAGAAATAATCTCTTGATACCCGATAGTGCAAACAAGATTTTTTATACGTCCGTGTTTTTTCAACAAAAATTTTGTTTCATCAATAACGCCATCTTCAACCATTTTATCAACACGCAAATTTATTCGTTTATACAATTCTTCCCTTGAATTAATCTTTGGAAAAATCCACTCAACATCATATTCTGGTTCTTTCAAACCAACACATTGAGTAAACGGCTTATTTAAAGTTCGTATAACTTCCAAAACACGAACTAATCGAACTTTATTGTTTATATGTACCTTTTTTGCGTACTCTGCATCTTTTTCTTGCAACTCAGCATAAAGTTCTTCATTAGAAAGTTTCTCTAATTCTTGTCTTAATTGAGGATTACATTCAATTTTCGGTAATGCATAATTTTCTAATAAAATTCTAAAATATAAACCTGTTCCACCTGCAACAATAGGAACTTTTCCTCGAGAGATAATCTCATCAATTTTTTGAGATGCACCATCACGAAAATCTGCAACTGAATAATCATATTCGGGTTCAACTACATCAATCATATAATGAGGGATTCCGTCACGTTCTTCCATAGTAGGTTTTGCAGTCGCAATATCAAACCCTTTATACACAAGACGAGAATCGGCAGATATTATTTCACCATCTACTTTTTTCGCCATGTCTATAGCCAACTTCGTCTTTCCACTTGCAGTAGGACCAGCAATTGCTATTACATGCTTTTTATTTTTCTTATCCTCTATCATACTCATCTACATATCTTGACTTATAGTATAAAAATATTGCATAAAAATCATATAAACATAAGTAAAATGAGAATATAGATAATACAAATAGAACAATTGGATTGTTTGCAAATACTACTGTAAATATTGCAGTAATATAATTCAATAACAATATTGTTAAATAAATGCATAAAACATTTGGGAAATCTTTGATAACTTTCACAATTGATTTAAACAATGAAACGAATATATTTTTACCTTGGTATATACTTTCAGGAATCCAAAAGATTAACATAATCGTAAATAATTGTGTACCTATTAAGAATAATCTATTCCAATTTCTAAAATATACTTGTTGAGTTTTATCTAAATTGGACAAAACAGAATCAATAACATTTGGATCAGCCGCTAATAAATTAAAGAAGAATTTTCCATCTATGCCTAAATCAGCAATATTACAAATAAATTGGTTTGCTAATATAAAAATACCTATAATAAGAATACTAGCCATAACAAAAAATAAAACTAATATGCCCATAAAACGTAAATAATATTTACCAATACCCGAATAGAATGTGCCAAAACCAATATTTGCATTTTCTTCAGATTTCTCGACATTATATTGTAATTTTATACTTTTTTTAATTGAATAAAAGAAACCTGATGCTAATGCTGACATAAGCAAAATTACTACAACAAATGTATATAAGAAATTAACACCTTTACTTTCAGTAACAAAAATATACATTGATGTACCAAAAACAAACAATATCAACATTGATAACAATACCAAGTTACGATTTGTCATTGCAAAAGCATCTATAAAATATTTTACGAAACATCTGTCTGATTTAAACCAATCAAGCATATTTTTACAAAATGGAGCAACCTTTGCTACCATTGAATTACAAAACTTAGTTAATTTTTCATTCATTTTGCTTGAACCATTTTAGCCTTTCTTTTCTTTCTTCTCATCAAATCTACGAAGGCTTCTAATCTTGTAATATATCCTGCTCTACCAGTTTGTTCGTCCATAATAAGAGCCAAGATAGGAATATCACAGTCTTCTCTCATTGCTGGGAAAATATTTTGCGACATAATCTCAGGCATACAAGTAAATGGACTTATATGAATAATACCATCAATTTGTCTTTCATCTGCATAAGCCACATCAGAAACACATTCTAATGCATCACCACCAATATCTCTTGTAAGATATGGTTTTGCTAATCTTTCCGCTCTTTCTAAGTGAGTTTCACCTTTTCTAAATGCTTTTGGTATAATTGCATCTTTTAAGAAACTACTTACAGTCAAACTTCTTCTTGTTTCAACACCCATTCTACCAAGTTCTCTTTCAAGATTTTGGTTAGAAAATTCATCATTTACTAAGAAAATTTCACCTGTAATATCAACATGTAAAACCTCTCTATCTTTATCAATCTTCGTTGAACGAATAATTTCCAGACCTTTTTTCAATGCCTTTTTCAAATCAGAAGTTTTATCAGCAGATTTAATTAAATTCAATGCTTTTTTATAATTTTTTTCTGCTTCATCTTGTTTAATTTCTCTCGCCCTATAATAAGCAAGTTCTGTATCTAATTCATCAATCGCAAAGATTTTTCTAATTACAATATTTATAGTTCTAATAATTTGTATCGGATTATTCCTACCTGTAAGTTGAACTAAAAATTTATAAAGTCCTTTTATACCATCATATAAAGATAATTCAATATAATTTGCTTTATATCCTAAATCTTCCAATGTATTTTTAATATTGTTGCCATATTCCCCAAGTCTACAAATACCAGGAGATGTAATCATTGCAACATAATCTGCACCGTTTTCAATTGCTTCAATAAAATTACCCAAAATAAGTTTATAAGGCAAACAAATTGCTTCTGGTGAATGTTTTGTGCCTAATGATAAGGTTCTTTTACTTGTATATGGTGGAACCAATGGTTCTACACCAATTTTTCTAAGGGCAGAAGCCCATGCAATAGATATTGTTCCCATGTGAGGGAATGCTACTTTAATTTTTTTATTTTTCTTAGCCATTGTTACTCTCTTTTTTATATTTCAAATTCGGTTTTCTTGCTGCTAGTGTTTCATCAACCTTTTTGATAGGAGCATGATGAGGTGCTGCAACAACTAATTCTGGATTAGTTTTAATTTCATCAGCAATTTTCAACATAACATCTACAAATTTATCTAATCTTTCTTTTGATTCAGATTCAGTTGGTTCTATCATAATTGCTTCATGAACAATCAATGGGAAATAAACCGTTGGTGGGTGTATTTCATAATCCATCAATCTTTTTGCTATATGCAATGTTGATGCACCTTGTTCTTTTTGTTTCTCTCCACAAAGAACAAATTCATGCATACATTGTTCATTATATGCTAAATCATATACATCTTTTAATTTTTCTTTCAAATAATTTGCATTCAATACAGCATCTTCTGTTGCATTTTTTAAAGTTTTACCCATCATTAAAATATATGCATACGCTCTGACTAATACGCCAAAATTACCATAGAATGAACGAACTTTACCTATTGAATCAGGCTTATCATAATTTCTATAATATTTTTCACCATCAAACTCAATTGTAGATTTTGGTAAATAGTCCTTTAATTTTTCTACGACACCTATTGGACCAGCACCTGGACCACCACCACCATGAGGTGTTGAGAATGTTTTATGCAAATTAATATGACATACATCAAATCCCATAATTGCAGGATTTGAATATCCCATTACTGCATTTAAATTTGCTCCGTCATAATATAACAAAGAACCATTTTCATGCATCAATTTTGATATTTCTAAAACTTGTTCTTCAAAAATACCAACAGTATTTGGATTTGTCATCATTATTGCAGCAACTTCTTCATTCAATAATGATTTCAAATCTTCTACATCAACCTGTCCTTTTTCATTTGATTTAACTTGAATAATATCAAAACCAGCCATTTTCGCACTTGCTGGGTTTGTACCATGAGCCGAATCAGGAACAATAACTTTCGTCCTATGTTCGCCACGTTTTTCAAAATATTTTTTTATAACCAACATGCCAGAAAATTCACCATGAGCACCAGCAGCCGGTTGCAAACTAATATAATCCATTCCTGTAACAACTTTTAATGCTTCTTGAAGTTTAAACATCAATTCCAAAGCACCTTGAGAATCTTCATCACTTTGCAATGGGTGAAGATTAGCAAAACCTTCAAGATTAGCAAGCATTTCATTAACTTTTGGATTGTATTTCATCGTACAAGAGCCTAATGGATACATACCAGTTTCAACACAAAAATTCTTATCACTAAGCGATTTATAATGTCTTAAAACTTCCATTTCACTCGTTTGAGGTAATCCTATCGATTCAGTACGTAAATATTCATCAGAAATTGACTGAATACTTAACTCCTCACTACAAAGATTAATCCCATCAACATTGTTTGACTTTTCAAAAATTGTACTCATTAGTTTTCCTGTTTCATTAATTCTTTTCTAACTTTTTTTAATGCATTCTGAATAATTCTGGATATTCTAGATTGTGATATATTAAATTCTGCCGAAATATCTTTCAGTTTCTTATCTTGGAAAAATTTTGCTTCTACCAATGCTCTTTCACGTTCAGGCAAATGTTTGATTGCCTCAGTAATCCTATCTTTCAATTCAGAAAATTCTGCTTGTTCCGATGGTGTCATAGAAGTATCTTTAACAATAACCGGATTTTCAGCTTCAGCCATTGCTTCAACCGAAAGAATAGTTTTATAAACGACTTCACGAACTTCTGAATTATTAACAGGTTGGCTATTTTTCAAAGTGTACCAACGATATCTACGACGAATTTCGTTTCTTATTTCCCATTTGATTGCTTTAGTAAGATATGCATTATTGTATAAGTCTGCTGAGCCATTTTTCAAGACCAAATAAATAGTATGAGTAGCCAAATTAACAATTTCCGGATACTCAATCAATCCGTATGATGAAACTTTTGAAAATTCTACCTTTGATACTGTTTCAATCAAATCAGAATATTCTTTTAAATTTATAGTCTCTTCCTTAGCAACCTTATTCATACCAAAATAATAGCAGAAAATCTTTGTATTTACAATTATTTTTACATAACTAAAAATAAAAAAATAATTACAAATAAAAACAACAAAATTATGATGATTTTCAAAAATAAAACATTATAAATAATATATATACACTAAAAAGATGAAAAAAAATTTCTATCAGTAAAGAAAAACCACAATTGAGCCGAATAAAAGAATAAAAAAGCAGGAGGCTTTGTGTACACAAACGGCATAAACAATTACAATACAGTAAGAGAAGATACCTCAAAACCACAAATGTCAAACCAAAATTTTGACTTTGATGGTGAAGCATTTTCTGACTTAATGGACAAAGAAAAACCAGCCGGAAAAGGTTTAAGAGAATCTGCTCAAGAACTTGCAGAAGATGAAGCAATTCTTTCTACTGATGAAGAGAACAGAGCAATGATTAAAAAACCTGCTAACAATGTCAACCAAACACCTAAACCACATTTTGCAGGTGAAGAAGACAAAGCAAGACTTTTAAAATTGATGGACATGTCTAATAAAATCAATATGACTGTCAATATTTCTAAAAGTAAAAAAGAACTAGAAAATACAGTTGGACCATCACTAGAAGATGATACTGAACCAGAAGATATTTCTGCAGTAATTGCTAAAATGATGGCTGACAAAGAAAATGATGATTCAAATATTGAAAACGATGATGTTGAAACATCTATCAATATGAATAAACACCCTAAGGACTTTGAAGATAAAAAACAAGACAATTCCCAAATCCTTCATGAAACAGAAGAAGAATTAAAAGAAGATATGTCTATTTTATCAACAGAAGAAGAAAACTTAGAAATGGCTAGAAGAAATTCTGCTATGAATAAATTAAGTGATGATGACTACAAAACAACACAAGACGATATGATGTTCTTAAACGATATTGTAGCATTAAACAACCAAGTTCACGTAGAACAGTCTGACAGACTAAAAAATACACAAAATGTATTAAGTGCATTAATGAAACAAACACAAAGCATAGATAATTACAACAGAATAGACATGTCAGAATTAAAATCAGAAGATGTTGATTTTATCATCGGTCTATTAAGAATGGGAACTGCAGATTCATCAAATTATACAGATGAAAATAATGATGAATTAAATATTTTATCTGAAAAATTCCTTGCTTTGTTACGAGATTCAATAATAAATCATAAAGTTTTTAGAATAGATTTTGACAATAAGATTTCTGTCATTATAAAAATAGATGTAGAAGGAAAAGTTCACGCAGAATTTCAAACAACAGATGAAGCGACCGAAACTTATCTAAAAAACCATTTACACATATTAAAGGAAAAGTTTGAAGAATTGAATGTTAGCTACGGAGAAATAACATACAAAAACACAAACAAATAAAATGAGAGTAAATTAACATAAAGGAGAGAATCAGATGTATGATTCGTACACAACGGCAATAAATACGCAAAGAGCCACAACACATTGGATGGACAGTTTAACTGACAACATGACAAATATGTACACCCCTGGTTTCCGTGAAAACAAAGTTAAGTTTGACACATTCTTAGGTGGTGCAATTGTTGATAACCCATTAAAAAATCAAGGTCAAGGTAAATCTACACCTGGTACATCTAATGAAAACGTATTTTATGAAGGTAACGGTTTCTTTATTACAAGAAACGATGAAGGCAAAATCATCTATACAAGACACGGTGAATTTACATTTGATTCAGAAGGTGTTTATAGAGCAAAAAATGGTGATGCTGTTCAAGGCTACATTTTAAACGATAATGGCGAAATCATGGCTGGAACAAAAACTATAAGTTCAGACTTATACGAAGAAACAGCAATGAAAGGTGGAGCATTAAGCATACCAACAACAAATATAAAACTATGGATTGATCCAAACAACGGTAAATTCATGGGCAAATACGATGAATATGAAATCAAAGAAGACGGAACTATATACGGCAAAGCCGATAGTGGTAAACGTTCAATTCCATTATACAAAATAGCAACTGCAAACTTCAACAACAATGGTGGTTTATACGAAATTAGTCAAGGCAAATTTGTAGAAACGGAAGAATCTGGAAAGCCAGTAATTGGTAAAGGTCAAATTCGTTCAGGGCTATTAGAGCAGTCAAATACAGATTTCAAAGGCAATATGAGCGAATATCAACAGGCAAAAATGCAAATGGAACTTGTAAATGCATTAATTAAATCAAACAAAGAATTGCTAGAAGAAGCAATGCGTTTGGTAAGTTCATAATAATTAATGTATGTGGTGAAAATTGGGAAATTAAGTTAGTGTTAGTTAAACTCCATTTTGACGGGAACAGAGATGTTCCCTTTTTATTTTTTATTCTACACTTTGAATAATACCACCACCAAGTACAGTATCATTATCATACAATACAACTGATTGTCCAAGAGTAATAGATTTTTGCATATCATTAAAAACCACTTTTAAATCACCATTGCAAAATTCAGCATTCACTTCAATTGGCTGTTGAGTAGAACGTGTTTTTGCAAATATTTGTTTTGATTTTATAATTTGTTCTACGTAATCTCTACCCTTAATCCAACATAAATCATTCGCAAAAAGAGTTTGTTTAAAAGTTTCATCAACATAACCAACAACAACCTCATTTGTATCAGCACGTAATTCCAATACATAAAGTGGATAAGGAGCCGCAATACAAAGTCCTTTTCTTTGACCTATTGTATAATTCCAAATACCGTTATGTTCACCTAATATTTTACCATCAGAATTTACAATATTTCCTTTCTTTTCAGGAATACCTAACAAATCATTATAATTACCACTATAAAAATCTTGACTATCAGGTTTATCAGCAACTGCTAAACCATAAGACTTTGCTCTTGCTCTTATTTCATCTTTTGTATAAGAACCCAATGGAAGCATTATTTTAGAAAGTTGTTCAGATGTTAATCTATACAAAAAATATGACTGGTCTTTATTTATTGCAACACCACGTTTCAAAACATAATCACCATCAACATCTCGTTCTATTCTAGCATAATGTCCCGTTGCAAATTTATCAAAATTTATGCCCTGCTCACGAGCAATTTGTGGATAAGCACCAAATTTTATACGACAATTGCAACGTACACAAGGATTCGGAGTACGACCAGATAAGTATTCATTTCTAAAATTATCTAAAACTTCTTTTTTATACTGAGAAACGCAATTTATTTCATAAAATGGAATATCCAAACTTGCACAAAGTTTTCTTACATTATTAATATCTTCTTTTTCATTTGTACCATAACATGATTTCTTTTGATTTTGTTGTGTAGCAGGTCCATTTTCGCCTTTTGTACCCCAAATAGCCATAGTTGAACCAATAACATTATAACCTTGTTCTTTTAATAATAGTGCAGTGACAGTTGAATCAACACCACCCGACATTCCAACTAGAATAGTTTCCATCAAATCCTCACTTTTTGATTAAAAATATCATAAACAATATTTTTAAATTACCATGCACAAAAAAGACTTACAAATAATAGCAAGTCTTTTTTTCAATAGTCTAGTTTTGAAAACATCTTTTGACATATTTTTTTGTTTAAAATTGGACATATAGTCCCGACACACACATTGTCTAATTGATGTTTTAGGGTGTTTAGGTTGGTTGACCTTTGGTGGTATTTATTTAATATAAATCTTTTTTAATACGACAATATTCTAATTGAATATTTGGTAAAAACATTCCCATAATTAATTCACATAACATAATTTTAGCAACATTTATATATAAACCCATATTAGTAATAAAACCCTTAAACATATAAGAATTCCCCAATCTTTATTTCATTTTCATTGTACGTTAAACATGATTATACGCTTTTTTCAGATTTTGTCAAATAATTCCTTAAAAACGTTGCAAATAGGGCATTTTAAAAATTAAATTAAAAATCTTCAATTATAGTGCTTGACATTAAAACTTGTTTTAGTACAATAGACTTATGTCAAGAGCCCCCATCGTCTAGAGGCCTAGGACAACACCCTTTCACGGTGTAGACAGCGATTCGAATTCGCTTGGGGGTACCATTTATAAAAAGAACCACTTAGGTGGTTCTTTTTTTGTTTAATTTCTTTGTACACAAATTTTCAAGATATAAAAAATGTTAAAAAAATAAATAAACTTATATTATATACATATAAAGGAGAATTTTATGAGTTGGTTTTATTTAATACTGGCAATACTTTTAGAAACATTTGGTACTACGTCTTTAAAACTATCAAACGGTTTTACAGTTTTATTCCCATCATTAGGAGCAATAGACGTAAGTATTGCTTATGCAATATGGGGAGCATTTGGGATTTTATTAATTAGTGCTATCGGAATAATTTTCCTACACGAATCTGTTAGTTTACTTAAAATTATATCTATACTTTTTATAATAATAGGTACAGTAGGTTTAAGACTTGCAAGTTAAACAACTAAAAAAATCTGAGTATTGACAATAATTAGATATCTAACTATAATAATTATATGAGTGCAATTTTATCTTTAATATCTAAAATTCATGAAAAAGGTAACCGTTTCATTATTGAAGCATTAAAAAATAACGGTGCAGAAGGACTTGTTCCAAGTCATGGCGATATTCTTGTTTGCCTTTACCAAAAAGGCAAAATGACAATGAAAGATATTGCAGATTGCATTCACAGAACAAAACCAACAGTTACTGTTTTGGTAGATAAACTCGAGAAACTTGGGTATTTAAAAAGAGAAATTTCAGAAAAAGATAGTCGCTATACAAATATAGTTTTAACGCAAAAGGGCGAAGATTTTAAAACAACATTTGAAAAAATTTCAAAAGATTTAAACGAAATGTTGAACAAAAATTTATCAAAAAATGAAGTTAAACTTTTAGAAGAACTTTTACAAAAAGTATAAGTAAATTTTTTTACAGCAATAGTTAGACATCTAACAAAAGGAGAAAACATTATGACAAACTTTAAAAAAGAAGAAATCGGAAACATTAGTGAAGTAGGCAAAAATTATGAAAACGGCAAAGCGTTTTTACATGATTTACTAGGATTAACAAGTTGTGAAATTTCAGTTAGTGCAATGCCCGCAGGAGTAAAATTACCATTCAATCACAAACACAAACAAAACGAAGAAGTTTATATTTTCCTAAAAGGCGAAGGTTCAATGATACTAGATAATGAAGTTGTTGAAGTTAAAGAAGGAACTTGTGTTAAAGTTCTACCAAATGCCGTAAGAACAATGGAAGCAAAAACCGATTTAGAATATATTTGTGTTCAAGCAAAATCTAACAGCCTAGAACAATTCGGACTTAGTGATGCTGAATTGTGCTAAGATTGAAAGGGGCAATCTTGCCCCTTTTTAATCAGGAATAAGAATATAAAATGATAATTAACACAGGTTCAAGAACAGATACAGTTCAATATTATTCAGATTGGCTTTTAAAAAGATTTAAGGAAGGTTTTGTTTATTCAAGAAACCCTCTATTTCCTAACATAGTTACAAGATATGAATTAAATCCCAATATCCTTGATTGCGTTGTATTTTGTTCAAAAAATTATGAACCAATTTTAGATAGATTAACAGAAATTACAGATAAATTTAATACATATTTTCACTATACAATTACTGCTTATGGCAGAGATATTGAACCAAATGTACCCAATATTGATGAAAGTATTGAAACACTCATCAAATTATCAAAAATCGTTGGAAAGCAAAGAATTGCATGGCGATATGATCCAATCCTTTTGACGAAAAAATACACTAAACAAGTTCACTATAACACTTTTGATTATATGTCTAAAAGACTTTCACCACACATTGATAGATGTATTTTTAGTTTTGTTGATATGTACAAAAAACTTGAAACAAACATGCCAGAAATCATTATATTGAATAATAATGACAAAATAGAAATTGCTAAAAACATTGGCTCTATTGCTAAAAAACACAATATAATAATTCAAACCTGTGCAACAATAGAAGATTTCAAACAATTTGGAATTTTACAAACAGGTTGTATGACTTCTGAAATTTTAGGTAACGCAAATAATCTCACATTCAAAAAAGTTCGACATTCTGGAAACCGTCAAGGGTGCAAATGTATCGAAAATAGAAATATTGGTGACTATGACACCTGTCCAAATGGTTGTAAATATTGTTATGCTAACAAAAACCCACAAATTGCACAAGAAAACTACAAAAAACATAATCCAAATGATTTGATGATTTTAGGGAATTTAAAACCAACTGATGAAATACAACAAAGCAATCAAAAATCATATTTAGAAAACTTTATTCAAACAAAATTATTTTAATTATTAATAATCAATTCGTTCAATCTTAAAAATTACAGGTCTTGTACCATCAGAACAACAAGTAATCATGGTATTTTCGTCTTTCATCCAACCTTTCATAATTGAACCACCCTGCAATCCAGTATAAATATATCTAGAAATAGCATCCCAAGCTTCTGAACAATGAGGTAATTTAGGACCACCTGCAATAGTATCAGGGTTATAATCAGTTTTTGTTAAGGTATTAAGCCCCATATGCCAAAAATCATCTTTACCATCTTCACGTTCAAATATGAATTCATCGCCAACATTATAACAAGGACACATACCAGAATTTGGTTCAGCACAATACTCTTGTTGTAATTCAGGATATAATTTTTTATCAATAACCGTTACTTTAACTTTATGTTTCATAATTTAATCCTCATTTTTAGGTATTCTATTTTTAATAAATGCAGGTAAATTTTCTATAGCAAATTTTTCTAATGATGACATATATTTTTTATATTTTAATCCACAAAATAATATTGTTATTCCTGTCATAATCATAGCTGCTATAATAACATAATCTGAGGCATTAATTTCTGATAAATACCATAATTCTATACTAACAAGGAAACCCAAACTACCAAACATTCCTATTATTAAAAAGATTTTTCTTTTAAAAATAAGTGAAGAATAGAAAAAGAAAAGACTATATACAAACATGATTACCCTGAAAACTATATTATTATCTTTAATAATCTCACCAAATAGAGTCGCTACTGAACAATATAATCCTGACACACCAGTTAAATATAACCAAAACGAATGATCAACTTTTGTTTTTCTATCAAATAAAAATGCAAAAACAATAACTATTAAAAAATATATTGATAATGCACTCGTATGTCCATTCGTAAAACGAAATATACTTTCACAATGTATATTACATAAGAAAAATGTTCCTATCAACAATGGAATTGTTGAAAAGAAATTTGACCTTATACGCATTAATACCCCTGAAAATACTAATGATAAAATTGATATTAAAGTTAATGCTGGCTTTTGTAATTCAAATGATGCCCCTGACGAAAATTTAGGATAAAATCCTGTCATTTTAGTTATAACAGTCACGCACAATGCAAATGATAAAATTGTAAACAAATAAAATATACCTGCAGGAATTTTATTTGAATTTTTCCACATGTATTCACCAGAAAACCAAAATACTGCCAAATAAATTATTGCTGTAATTAATATTGTTGAATAACCTGTACTATCAATGATAAGCCACATCAATAATGACATTCCACCAAAAATAATCATACTTGCAATATAAAGCAATAAACTTTCAAGATTTATCTTAAAAAATTTTGATTTCGAAGAATCTTCAGTATCGATGAAATCTTTATTATCATTTTCAAACATAATCAATTTATCATAAATATCTTGAGTAATTATTCCTTGTTCTAAGGCTTTTTTCAGTTTTTCATCATTAAATGTCATCATTATTCTCCTTAATAATTGAAATATATTATTATATA
>OQVT01000537.1_pt1 | contig 21522 bp, 20 predicted proteins | sample 1691561 | NCBI WGS metagenome assembly OQVT01 (sample SAMN03418260, study PRJEB22391) | human gut metagenome | biome: human-gut; feature: organic feature; material: feces | host: Homo sapiens | place: Tanzania | collected 2013-01 | reverse complement strand
CGCTACCTCCACCTTGGCAAGGTGGCGCTCTACCAGATGAGCTACATCCGCATATTTTGTTTTTCGTTTTCGTCTGTTCCCTGACGACGATGTTTATTATACGCGAGAATTCCCCTTTTGTCAACAACATTTTGAAAGTTTTTTAAAAAAACTTTTTGAGCCGAAAAATGGCGCAGCTCCCCACTCCGAAGCTGCGCCTTGTTTATTCGTCGGAATCCAAAATCTGTAAGATTTGCTCCGGCCGATGCACGAGGATATCCGCGCCATATTCCAATAGCACCTCTTTGCTGCGGAATCCCCATGTCACGCCCACCGCATACAGACCGGCGTTTTTCGCCGTCTGCATGTCGGTTCCGGAGTCCCCGACGTAGAGCACCTGCTCCGGCTGCACGCCAAGCCGCTGCATCACCATCCGGCAGGAAGTCGGATCCGGCTTGCGCGGCACACCGACATGCTCGCCAAAGACAACATCTGTTTTTCCCGGAAAGAAATATTCAATCAGCTGCTGTGAAGCAGAATCAATCTTATTGGACAGCACAGCCACCTTGATACCGCGCTTTCTCAGCGCCGTCAGCAGCTGCGGAATGCCGTCATACGGTACGGTGCGGTCGTGAATATGCGCCGCATAGTACGCCTTGAAATCGTCCAGCGCGGCATCAATCTCCGCCTCCGGCGTTCCCTCCGGCATCGCTCGGCAAATGAGCAGGCGAATGCCATTGCCGATAAACTGTCGAATTTCTTCCATCGAGTGCGGCGGCAGACCGCGCACCTCCAGTGCGTGATTGGTCGCCGCCCGCAAATCGCCCAACGTATTGAGCAATGTTCCATCCAGATCAAAAATCACTGCATGCTTCAAAAATTACGTCCTTCTTTCGTTTATCTCTGCGCCAGCGGATTCAGACGCTTGCCGCCATACGTCGCGCGGCGCAGGAAGCCGGATACATCCTTGTTGATGGCATCGCGGCGCACACGCCAGCTCCAGTTTCCGCCCAGCGTAGACGGCGTATTCATGCGCGCATCTGCGCCCAGCGACAGCAGATCCTGCATGGTCGTCATGGCAATGTCGCACGGAGCAGCAAAGGCGGTGCGAATCGCGCTCCAGCCCAGCGGCTCTCTGTCCGAGACGCGCAGATATTCGCGCATCACGTCGCGGTCTGCATCGCTGCACTTGTCCGTGAACTGCTCCACAACCGTCTCGGAGTCGTGCGTCGAGGTGTAACCGACACAGTTTTTCGGCCAGTTGAACGGGATGTGGTCGTTGTTTTCGTCTGCGCGCATACCGAAAATCATGACACGCATGCCCGGATAGCCGCTCTTTTTGAGGAACTTGCGCACCGCGTCATCAATGTCGCCGAGATCCTCCGCGATAATCGGCACATCGCCCAGCGCTTCGCGAATCGCTTTGAACAGCTTCATGCGCGGGCCCTTCTTCCACTTGCCGTTGATGGCGGTCTCCTCGCCCTCCGGAATCTCCCAGTACGCTTGGAAGCCGCGGAAGTGGTCAATGCGCGTGACGTCAAACAGCGCCAGATTGCGGCGCACGCGCCAAATCCACCACTGGAATCCGTCATCCTCAATGACCTTCCAATTGTAGGTCGGGTTGCCCCACAGCTGACCGGTTGCGGAATAGTAATCCGGCGGCACACCGGCAACACCGTGCGGCTTCAAATCGCCGTCTACCTGGAACATCTCCGGATGTGCCCACACGTCGCAGCTGTCCGGCGAGACATAAATCGGAATATCACCGATAATCTGAATGCCCTGCTTGTTCGCATAGGCGCGCAGCTTCTCCCACTGCGCAAAGAACAGATACTGCATGAACACATAGAAATCAATCTCATGCTTGAGATCAAACGCATACTTGCGCATCGCCTCCGGATCTCTGTGCTTGATGGCTTCGTCATCCCAATCCCACAGCGCCTTCTGGTCAAAGTGCTTTTTGAGCGTCATGAACATGGCGTAGTCTTCCACCCAATCTTTATTTTCGCGGCGGAACGCGTCCATCTTGCCCATCTGAATCATGGATTCCTGTGCGCGGACAAAGGCGCGATGCAAAATCGGCAGGCGCGTCTGTGCCAGCAGCTCATAATCTACGCGATCCGGATTGTGTCCGACATCGGCGTCGCGCAAATCCTGTTCGCTGAGCAGCCCCATCTCCTTGAGCGTATCCAAATCAATAAAATACGGATTGCCTGCGGCTGCGGAAAAGCACTGATACGGGCTGTCGCCGAAGCCGGTCTGTCCGAGCGGCAAAACCTGCCAATAGGTCTGTCCGCCGTCGCGCAGGAAATCAACAAACTGATATGCGTCCTTGCCCAGCGTTCCGATACCATACGGAGACGGCAGCGAGGAAATATGCAAAACTACACCACTAGATCTCTGAAACATGATAACACCCTATCTCTATTTATTTTGCAAATGAATTGCATTTTTACGATAATTCCGCTATAATCATTACAGAAAAACCGTATTTTTGACACGATTATAAAAAACAAAAGGAGAGTATCCCTATGCGGATGAGAAAGAAAAAGAATCTGGATACCCGTCTGGCAAACTGTGCGCCGGTGCTGGTCTCGGATCCGGAGCAGCACAAGGGACAGTGGCGCGCGCTGTTCGGCAACACCAACCCGCTCCATTTGGAGATCGGCTGCGGCAAGGGCCGTTTCATCATCGAGACCGCCCGCCGGAATCCGGACATCAATTATCTCGCCATTGAGCGCGAGGAAGGCGCTCTGATTATGGCAACCGAAAAGGCGATGGAGCTCAATCTCCCCAACCTTCAGTTTTTGGACGTCGACGCCGCCGGTCTGACCAACATTTTTGCCGACGGAGAAATCGACCGCATCTATCTCAATTTCTCCGATCCTTGGCCGCCGAACCGCCAGCGCAAGCGCCGTCTGACCCATTCCAACTTCTTGGCACTGTACGACTGCGTGCTCGCGAAAAACGGACAGGTTCATTTTAAGACCGACAACCAGCATCTGTTTGAGTTTACGCTGGAGGAAATGTGCGGCTACGGCTGGCTGATTCAGAACATTTGTCTGGATCTGCACAACAGCGAGCAGGACAACATTATGACGGAATACGAAGAAAAGTTCTCCAAGGAAGGATTCCGCATCTATCGTCTGGAGGCCAGCCGCCGCGATGAGGACACGCTCACCCGCGCCCACACGCCGCCGCGCACCGCGCAGCAGCTCGCCGAGAAGGCGCGCGGCTCGGTTGCGCCGTCTTTCGGCTCCTCGCAGGCTTAATTATATCATTTTTCACCAACAATAGCAAGGTTTATCCGAATATTTTTGTACGATACGTCCAGAAACAGCATTCTCGTCTGATTCTGGACGTTTTTTCGCGTCTTTCCCCAAAAATATACCATTTTCATACAAGTATCGAAAAAAGGCGGCACGGGATTTCTCCCATGCCGCCTTTGGTTTTGCGCTGTGTCAGCACTGTTTATTTCTTGTGCGCAGAGCAAGAGGAACAGCTGCCGCCGCAGGATGAGCACCCCGGGCAGCCGCCTCCGCAGTGACCGCCGCAGGAATGAATGCCTTTCTTCTTGTCCGAATACAGCTTGCGGACAATCAGCGCTACAAGGATAACAAGTACAAGCAAAACAACAATTGTACCTATGTTTTCTATGAGCCAGGTCATGTTTCTTCCTCCTTTGATCTATTATTTTCGCACGAAATTTATCTTGCGTCAACCGCCAATGTGCTTCTCTTGATCTCAGCCTTCTTGCTCGGACGGAGCAGCAGGAAGAAGAACAGCACGATAACCACAATGGCTGCAACGGTGCCGATGCCGAAGCCGCCGCCGCCGAGCAGGCTGGAAATCTGATAGATAACCAGACCAACCAGATATGCCAGACCGCACTGATAGCCGATTGCACCGAGGAACCACTTGGTGCTGTTCATCTCGCGGCGGATTGCGCCCATTGCCGCGAAGCACGGTGCGCACAGCAGGTTGAATGCGAGGAACGCATAGCCGCTTGCCAGCGAGAAGGTCGCTGCCATGTTCTGGTATACGGTGCCGGCGCCGCCGGAGTACAGAATACCCATGGTGCCTACGATGTTTTCCTTTGCAATCAGGCCGGTGATGGATGCGACAGTTGCCTGCCAGTTGCCAAAGCCGAGCGGTGCAAAGATCCAGCAGATTGCGCCGCCAACCTTAGCCAGAATCGAGCAGTCGATCTGATCCTCGGTCAGCATACCGAAGTTGCCGTCTGCCCATCCGAAGTAGGACAGGAACCAAACGAGAATGGTGGACAGCAGGATGATGGTGCCTGCCTTCTTGATGAAGGACCAGCCGCGCTCCCACATGCTGCGCAGCACGGTGCCTACGGTCGGCATATGATATGCCGGCAGCTCCATAACGAACGGAGCCGGATCGCCCTCAAAAATCTTGGTTTTCTTCAGGATAACACCGGAGCAGATGATTGCCGCGATGCCAAGGAAGTACGCAGAGGTTGCAACCCATGCTGCGCCGCCGAAGATTGCGCCTGCAACCATGGCGATGAACGGAGTCTTTGCGCCGCACGGAATAAAGGTCGTCGTCATGATGGTCATGCGGCGGTCTTTTTCGTTCTCAATGGTACGGGAAGCCATGATGCCCGGAACGCCGCAGCCGGTACCGATCAGAATCGGAATGAAGGACTTGCCGGACAGGCCAAAGCGGCGGAAGATACGGTCCATGATGAAGGCAACACGCGCCATGTAGCCGCAAGCCTCCAAAAATGCCAAGAAGATGAACAGAACGAGCATCTGCGGCACAAAGCCGAGAACCGCGCCGACACCGGCAACGATACCGTCCAGAATCAGACCGGACAGCCAGTCTGCACAGCCGATGCTGGTCAGAGCCTTTTCTACAAATACCGGAATGCCCGGAATCCAAACGCCGTAGTTTGCCGGATCCGGAGCCTCATAGCCGTCCTGATCCAGAACTGCCATGGCAGCGGTCAGATCGTCAACGGTAGCGGTCTGCTCTTCGGTTGCCAGCGTTTCTTCGTCCTCTACCTCATAGGTAGCTTCGGTGCCTGCCGGAATGGTTGCAGCGAACTGCGTCAGTGCAGCCTTTGCAGCTTCCGGATCGTAATCCTCGGACTCGGCATCCATCGCTGCTTCTACAGCGGAGGTGTCCACGCCCTGCTCGGACTCATAGGTGACAAAGCCGTTTGCAACGGTCAGTGCATCGTTGTACTCGTCCGCTACATCGGAATACGCAGAGGAACCGATGCCGAACAGGTGCCAGCCGTCGCCAAACACGCCGTCATTTGCCCAGTCGGTAGCCACTGTACCAACCGTGGTAACCGATACATAGTACACGATAAACATAATAACCGCAAAAATCGGCAGAGCCAAAATACGGTTGGTGACGATTCTATCAATCTTATCGGAAATCGTCAGCTTGCCGGCGGATACCTTTTTATAGCAGCCCTTGATGATGGATGCAATGTAAACGTATCTCTCGTTGGTGATGATGGACTCGGAGTCATCATCCTCCTCGGCCTCGGCAGCCTCGATGTCCTTCTCAATGTGTGCGCGCGTCTCCTCGGACAGGTTCAGCTGTTCCAGAACCTTGCTGTCGCGCTCAAAGATCTTGATGGCATACCAGCGCTGCTGTTCCTCCGGCATGTCGTGCAGAACCAGCTCCTCAATGTGTGCCAGTGCGTGCTCTACCGGACCGCAGAACGTGTGCTGCGGGATGGTCTTTTCGTTCTTTGCCGCATGAATGGCCGCCTCGGCAGCCTCCATGATGCCTCTGCCCTTGAGCGCGGAGATTTCTACCACCTTACAGCCCAGCTCTCTGCCAAGCTCCTCGATGTTGATTTTATCGCCGTTCTTCTCGACAATATCCATCATGTTTACTGCGACAACGACCGGAATGCCCAGCTCGGTCAGCTGGGTGGTCAGGTACAGGTTGCGCTCCAGATTGGTGCCGTCAATGATGTTCAAAATGGCATCCGGACGTTCGCCGAGCAGGTAATTTCTCGCTACCACTTCCTCCAGTGTGTACGGAGACAGCGAGTAGATGCCCGGAAGGTCCGTGATGACGACATCACTGTGCTGCTTCAGCTTGCCCTCTTTTTTCTCAACCGTTACGCCCGGCCAGTTGCCGACGAACTGATTGGAACCGGTCAAACCGTTGAACAGGGTTGTTTTACCACAGTTCGGATTGCCGGCTAAGGCGATTGTCAAACTCATCGTTCATTTCCTTTCTACGCGTGCCGGTGAGACCGCTTGCACGTGTTTCAAAATTAACCTCTTTTTTCAAACAATCCTTTTGGATTACTTGACTTCGATCATCTCAGCGTCTTCCTTGCGGAGAGACAGCTCATAGCCGCGAACGGTAATCTCTACCGGATCGCCAAGCGGAGCAACCTTGCGGATGTACACTTCAATGCCCTTGGTGATGCCCATGTCCATGATGCGGCGCTTGATTGCACCGGCACCCGTAATCTTTGCCACGGTGTATGTGCTGCCGACTTTTGCTTCTTTTAATGTCATCTTTGCGTTGTCCTTTCCCTTGGTTTTTGCGAAGGCATCAAATCATGATTTTCTGCGCCATCTCCTGACTGATACCGACTCTCGCTTCCTTTACATTCACGATCAGGTTTCCGCCCATCGCAGAAACAACCTTTACGGTTCCTCCCACAACAAAGCCCAGATTTTCCAGATGTTTCTTGACCTCCGGCTTGCCGCCGATTTTCACAATGGTATTCTCCTCGCCAACTGTTGCAAATGTCAATGGCATCATGATCCGTTCCTCCTTTATTTCTGTTTTTTAGCATAGCCTTATGCTTTGCGCATGCGAAAGCTAATTAGTCCTTGCTAATCAATTAGTATAATATCTTTTTTCCCTGCCGTTGTCAATGAATTGCGCGGTATTTTTCCAGCACTTTTGTATTTTTGTTGCATTTGTTCAGTTGTTAGGGTACGCTAAGGTTTCGTTTTATCCATTGTTAACATATACTGATTTTTCTGCGTGTTTTTTATTTTTCTCATTTTCTTTTGCAAATCACCCGAATATTTCCGCATTTTCGCCGAATAAAACAAGAAAAGCAGAGGCTTACTCCCTCTGCTTTTCGTTTTCATGTTGCCTTGTGAATAAACACCGGAATCGGCGGGTCTCCCGCCCGATTGGCGAACTGTGTGACGAGCACCGTATACTGTGCCGGATCTATCGTCCTGACGTATTCCAGCAGCGCGTCCCGCTCCTCATAGCCGCTCGCGCCGCCGTAGTAAATGCTCACGCACATCACGCCGTCTTTGCGCAGCAACTTAAGCCCCGCTTCTATCGCCGCAATCGTGCTGTCCGCGTGGGTAAATACCGTGTGATCTCCGCCGGGCAGCCAGCCGAGGTTGAACACGATGCAGTCCACGCTGTTTTCCTGCGCATACGCGCCCATGTTGGCGTGGCTGTCCAGCACCACCTCTCCGACCTCCGACCAGCCGTGTTCCTCCAGCCGCTTTTTGGTGTTTTCCACCGCCTGCTCCTGAATATCAAACGCGAGGACTTTTCCCTCCCGTCCGACCAAGCCGCACAAAAATTCCGTGTCCTTTCCGTTGCCCGCCGTCGCGTCAATGACGAAATCTCCCGAATGAATCCACGACTGCAAATGCGCGTGTACCAAGCTCAAGGTATTCATGTCCTGTCTCCTTTTTTATTTTTGCTGCAATTATACCACAGATTTACCCAACGCACGATATTTTGTGGTATACTAGAACCATCTTATTTTTTCTGTACAGGAGGGATTGTCTCATGTCCACGCCGAACACCACGCAAATGACCTGCCCCAAGTGCAGCACCGCCTTTGACATCGAGCAATACAACGTCATCAACGCACAGACGCAGCCGGAGCTGCGCGAAAAGCTGCTCAACGGTTCGATGTTTTTGCAGACCTGCCCGCGCTGCGGCACGCACATGCACGCCGCGTACACCTGCGTGTACAGCAACGACGAAAAAAAATTCCTCGTCTCTTTCCAGCCGAGCATGGAGAAGCCCGCTGTCACACCGCTCATGCCGCAATACAAGCTGCGTCTGGAACGCACCTTGGCGGGCTTTTTGGAGCGCATCCGCATCTTGGAGGCCGAGCTGGATGATGTGACCATCGAAATGGTAAAATATCTTGTGACGGCGCAGCTCACCCGCCAGTTCCCGAACAAGACCATCACCCGCCTGCTGTTCGTCAGCGCGGACAACGAAAACGTGTTCTTCCAATACGATGACAACAATCCCGCCGAGCAAATCCAAATCCCGCTCGCCACAATCTGGCGCTACGAGGATCGCCTGACAGCCTCCGGTTTCCGCCCCAATGTCACCGGATATCTGGCTGTGGACAGCCAATTCGTCCGAAACTCCGGCATTTTGCGCTGTTTGGCGCCGCAGACGCCCAAAGACAGCGATTGACGCGACAAAAAAAAGCTCCCCGCGGGAGCTTTTTTTGTTATCCAAAGCTGCGAACCAAGCCGAGCGCCAGACAAATGGCGAACAGCAGCACCGCCTTGACCACAACCGGAAACGGCGCATTGCCGTCCTGCACGCGGCCATTCGCATAGCTGATGTTGCGGCGCGGACACACATCGCTGCACTTGCCGCAGGAAATACATTCTCCCATGCGGATATTGCCCTCGTCGGTCTCTACTGTGACCGGACAATTTTTTGCACACGCCGAACAGCGGTTGATGCAGTTGGCGCGATTGCGCGTATAGCGGCCAACCACCGGAAGCAGTGCGAAAATCGCGCCCATCGGGCACAAGAACTGACAGAAAAAGCGTTCTTTTACCGCCATGCCGACGACAATGGCGATCAAAAGCACAATCGCAATCGTATAGCCCGCCGGAATGCCGCGCGGCGCGGTCAGCATCGAGAATACATCCCACGGACTCCAGCCCGGCAGCTTATCATACACGCCCGCCGCACACAAAACGACGATGGCGAGCAAAACCAAATACTTGACCTTTTGCAGGTATCCGGTCAGCTTGTCCGGTATGTGCGGCATCTTCTTTTTTGCCTTTTTCTGAACAAACTGGGACAGCTCATATACCGCATCGCCAAACGCGCCGAAGGCGCAGGCGTATCCGCAGAAAAACCGGCCGCAGACTATGGTGTACAGACATACCACCACAAGTGTCGTGAAAAACGAGCCGTATGAAATCGGGTCCTTTGCGCCGACTGCCGCCGCCATTTCCTTGATGCCGGAAAAGCACGAGGTGTACACGGACGGTGCGAGCAGGAAAAACGCCAGCTGTATCACGGCACGCACGCGGCGGCGCAGCTTGACGCGCTGCATCGGATTCATCGGCTTTTTCTTTGCCGCCGCTTTTGATGCTGTTTGCGTGTTTGTCATGCTGCTGCGCCCTCCAATGCCTGTTGTACCGCCGTCTTAATGCCTGTCGAGGAGAATGTCGCTCCGCTGATGGTATCGACCTCCGGCGAATTGGCGGAAATCATGCTGTCAATGATGCCCTTTGCCTTATCCAAATACGCTGCGTCCTCATTCGCCGCATCGACAATGTCAATCGCGGTGATTTTTCCGCCGGACACCGTGACCTCCACGGACACCGTGCCGCCGAAGCCGTCGCCGCTGCCGGTGTATGTGCCGTCCGCGTAGCTGACTGCCCCGCCCTCTGCGGCGGCGTTTTTCGCCTGTGCCTCGGCAATCTGCTGCTTATTTTCGTCCTCTGCCGCCTGCCATTGCAGCGCATGTGCCTGATAGACACACAGCGCCGCGACCGCCAGCACAAGACTGCCCAGTCTTGACCAAAAATCCAGATGTTTCAAATAATTAGCCCTCCGCCTTTGCCAGTGCCTGCTTGACCGCCTGCTTGATTGCCTTGGACGAGCAGGTTGCACCGGTTATCGTGTCTACACCGTCAATGTCGGATGCTGTCTTGCCGGTCAGTTCCATCTTGACCGCCTTATCGGAGAATCGCTTGTTCTGCTTTGCATTGGAACCATATCCATTGGACGCGCTGAGCGATACGCCTGTCACTTTTCCGCCCTGTACCGTGACATCGACAATCAAATCATAGGCTTCAAAATCAAATTCGCCGTCTTCATCCGCAACAGGGGTGACTGTAGCTGTCTCGGTGTATGTCTTTCCTTCCGGTGTCGGCTCCGGTGTATCCGGTGTATCCGGTGTGTCCGGTGTCTCCTTCGGCGGGGTGTACTGTCCCGCAATCACTGCCTTGTTGAGTGCTTCCGTCAGTGCGGTCAGAATGCCCTTTGACGAATAGGTTGCACCGGATACGGTGTCCACCACGTTGATATTTTTGCCGTTCTTGACCTTTTCCACGATTTCCATGGCATCGTTAAAATAGTCATCGTCCTGATCGTTCTTTTCGATGACGTCAATGCTCTTTAACGCGCCGCCGGACGCCGTGACCTTGAGCACAATGCGGCCGTTGCGATAGCCGTAGCCGATGCCGTAGAACTCGGTCTTGGTGTCGGTGTAGGTCTTTTCGTCCTTCTTGTCCTCGTCATCGGTGGTTGTGCCGCCGGTGGTCTGCGCCTTTTTGAGCGCATTTCTCACCGCAGAGATAATACCATTGGACGAGTAAGTTGCACCGGACACCGTATCCACATTGGTGGACTGACCGGAAATGATTTTGCTGACAATGCCGTTTTTCGCCTTGCTGAAATATGCCGCGTCATCGCTGCCGGAAACGTCAATGGTCTTGATTTTTCCGCCGGAAATGGTGACTTTCGCCGTCACCGTGCCCTTATAGCCCTTTCCGGTGCCGGTGTACGTGCCGTCTTTGTATGTGCCCGTATACGTGTCCTTATCCAGCTTGCTCGGAGAGGTATCGCCGCCGGTTGTGCCGCCGCTGCTCGGCGTCTCGGACACCGTGCCGCCCGCCGCCTTGGTCAGGGCGTTCTTGATGGCATTCAAAATACCGTTGGACGAATAGGTTGCGCCGGATACCGTGTCCACGCCGTTCGGGCTCTGCTTGGCAAGCACCTTGGCGATGAGCGTTTTCGCCTTGCTCAGATATGGTTCATCGTTGCCCGGTGCGGAAACGACGCTGATGCTCGCAATCTTGCCGCCGGAAATGGTCACGCTGACCGTGATATTGCCGCGGAAGCCTGCCGCCGAACCGGTATAGGTGCCGTCTTTGTACGTGCCGTCCTGAAACGCATCGGAGGAAGTGCTTCCCGCCGCCTTGCTCGCCGCACCGCCGTTGGATGTCTCGGTCACTGTGCCGCCGGACGCCTTGGTCAGTGCGTTTTTCACGGCGTTGATGATGCCGTTAGAGGAATAGGTCGCACCGGACACCACATCGACATCCGGATTCTGCGCCTCAATAATCTTTGGAATGATTGCTTTTGCGCGTGAGAAGAAGGACGGCGTCTCTGCCGAGGCGGACACCACTTCAATCGCGGTGATTTTCTTGTTCGCAATGGTCACGCTGACGGTGACGTCACCGCCGTAGCCCTGTGCCGTGCCCGTCCACGTGCCGTCCTGCCAAGAGCCGGCATCCGCCGCCGCACCGGCAGAACCGGAGCCAAGATTGGCCGCCTGTGCCTTGGATGTTAGCTCCGGAATGTCCTCCAGCACCGCGCCGCCGGAGGCAACGCCCCATGCCGCCAGTGCCGCGACAGCAATGCCCGGTATCAGTCGGCGGGCAATGGCATCCACAGATTGGTTGTAAAAGATACGCATATTTTGCCTCCTTGCGTGGTGAAACGATTGGTTGTTACAATAAAATATTATTTTTCGATGGTATGCACCTGATCGGCGGAAACGCTGTCCGGTGAGAAATGACCGGCAATGCCTTCCGTGATGTATACATTTCTGTCTTTATCCACCAGAATGGTGTCGAATTCGTCCGCGTGCTGCTTCCAGTACGCAATCGCCTTGTCCTTGCCCATGACGAACAGTGAGGTGGACAGGCCGTCCGCCAGTGTGCCGTCCTTGCTGACAATGGTAACCGAGGTCAGACCGCTGTTGGACGGCTTGCCGGTTGCCGGATCAATGATGTGATGATAGGTCACGCCGTCCTTTTCAAAGTTGCGCTCATACGCACCGGATGTGATAACCGCGCAGTCGCTCGCTTCCAGTACACCGAGCATATCATCGGTGTTGTTCGGGTCCTGAATGCCGACGCGCCATGCACTGCCGTCCTGCTTGGTGCCCAGCAGATGCACGTTGCCGCCCAGCGACACCATGCCGCAGGTCACGCCGTCTTTTTTGAAGATTTCCATAATGCGGCTGGACGTAAAGCCCTTGGCAATGCCGCCCAAGTCAATTTCCTGCTTGTCTCCCAGCGTCAGCGTCTTGGTGCTCTCGTCCCATGTCAGCTTATCCGCGCCGACGCGCTGTAGCGTAGACTGAATTTCATTCTCTGTCGGGACGTAATAATCCTGTGTCGTAAAGCCCCACAGCTCCATGAGCGGCAGAACCGTAATGTCAAACGCGCCGCCCGTGCTCTTGTACAGATCCAGCGCCTTTGTGACCATAACCGCCGTGTCATCGGACACCGCCGCACAGCCGCTCTTGTTGAGCTTGGAAATTTCGCTGTCCTCCTTGCCGATGGACAGCAGATTGTCCAAGCGCTGGATTTCCGCGACGGCATCGGTCACGCCCTTCTGCGCGTTGTCGCCATATGCCGTCACCGTCATATACGTGTCCATCGCAAAGATTTCTTGGCTGACCGGCTCCGCCGAGCTTGCCGTTGTGCTGTTGGTCGTCTGTGTTTCCGATGCACTGCCTGTATGTTTTGTATCGGATGCCGTGCCGCATCCCGTCAGCAGCATCCCCGCAATCACGGCGGATGCCAGAATCAATCGTACTTTATATTTCATACTATTCCTTTCTCACAACAAAAACGCAATCTTACCGCAGCTCCGGCAGGCGCCGGAGCATCCAGCTGCCCAGCAGACCGACCGCAGCACCGGCAGCAATGCCGGAAACCCACAGCACCAGCAAATACCATGCGATGGCGCTGGTCTGCATGATTGCCATGGCAACCAGAATCTGACCCACATTGTGCATGACGCCGCCCGCCACACTGACGGTCACCGGCTGAAATTTTCCTGTTTTTTTGAGCGCAATCATCACTGCTCCGGATAAAAGTCCGCCCGCCAGAGAATACCACAGGCTAACCACCGTTCCGAACAGCATTGCCGTCAGGCCGATGCGCACAAAGTTAATGACAACTGCCTGTTTTGCGCCCATGCGGTACAGCGCCACGAGCACGACCAGATTGGTCAGGCCGAGCTTCATGCCCGGCACGGCGAAAAACGCCGGAACCATCGCTTCGATATAGCTGAGCACCAATGCCAGTGCGGCAAGCATGCCGTACAGTGCCAATCGTTTTGTCTGTTTCATCGCTTGTCCCTCACTGTGCCACAACGTCCACGCCGTTTTTGTCCTGTTCGTCCTCAATGGTGACGCTCACCTGATTCGGCAGGCAGATGATGCTCTGTCCGGCGTACTGAATCTTGCCCTGATGCACACACAGCTTGTCCGGACAGCTCGCTTCCTCTAGCCAAACCTGACCGTCCGCAATAACCAGCTCATTTGTGCCGCCATTGACACCATGAATGGTATATTTCGTGTCTTTATCCAGAGATATTGATGTCACCTGTTCGCCCGCCACCTTCACAACGACTTCTGCGCCGCTCTTTCGCGTCAGCATCAGAAATGCGCCGAGTAGGAGCACGCCCGCCAGCAGTGCCGCCAGCAATAGAATGTCCTGTTTTTTCAGCTTCATGGTACAACTCCCAACTTCTCATACGGTTAGTAGAAACTAATAGGAACAGAAAAAGAAATTGCGCAGGAGATGTCTCCCACACAAATTCGCTATCCTCGCTCCAAATTACCTCAGTATACCGCATAGATACTCGGTTGTCAAACAGAGCCGTGGGCAGGAAAAAGCCGTTTGCCGTGCGGCAAACGCCGGATAATTCCTATATTTCGTTTTTATTGTTAGAATGAACTAATCTATAAATAGGATAGCATATCCCCCGCCTTCCGTCAATGCTTCCCGTGTAAAAAATTAGCATTTGCTTTCGCTGTTTTTCAGCATATTTGCTCAACAGACGCAAAGCAGTCCCTCCGGACATTGTCCGGAGGGACTGTGAAAGGAATGTATGAAAAAGATTCCGATGTAATCTTATTCGCTCAGAGCAGCCTTGGCAGCTTCCTTGATTGCATTGGAGGAGCAGGTTGCACCGGAAACGGTGTCAACGCCGTCAACCTCAGCGGCAGTCTTGCCGGACAGAGCCAGACCGTTGGCAGCCTGTTCGGAATACTTCTTGTTGTGCTTATCGCCGTCATAGGTGTTTGCGCTGTTCAGAGAAATCGCCTCAACCTTGCCGTCCTTGACAACGACATCGACAATCAGATCATAAGGATCAAAGTCTCCATCTGCATCCGGATTGACCTTGACAGTCTCGGTGACGGTCTTGGATTCCGGCTGCTTATTCAGCTCATCCTGCGCCGCCTTGATGAGACCCTGCAGGTCTGCAATCAGCTCCGCAGCTTCCGGCTGGGTTGCATCCGCATTGTTCAGCATAGCCTGTGCCTCTGCAATGTGCTCATCCAGAGCAGCCTTGTTGGACGGGTTCTTCGCGGACAGCTCCTGTGCCGTAGCAATCAGGTTGGTCAGTTCGGTTTTCTGCTCGTCCGTGATGCCTGCGACGGTAGACGGCAGGTTTTCTGCGGTTACCTGGAACTGGGTGGTGTAATCCGAGGTGCCCAGACCGTAAACGGTCAGTGCCCAGTAGCCGGTACCATCGGTGCCTTCCGGCAGCTGGCAACGAACGGAATCGGTCAGACCCAGCTGAATGCCGTTGGACTTGTGCATCCAGTTATCCGCTGCGAATTTGGTGCCGTAGGTTGCAACCGGTGTGGTGTAGGTGCTGTCGCTGCCGTAGTATGTCCACTTGACCGTCTGCATAGCAGAGCCCAGTGCGCCGTATGTGCCGTTCAGGTCAACGCGCAGGAACTCGCCGTAGTTGCCGCTGTACTTCTTAACTTCCGTGGTAACGCCGGTGCCGTCGTTTGCCTGTTCCTGATCCAGCAGACCGGAGCCAGTGCCCGTCTGGCGTGCGCTGAAGGTATAAGCATCGCCGGACTTGGAAACCGTCTTGAGACCGTTGGTCGCTGCATCCACAGCGGCAACGCCGGTATATGCCGTCAGGTTCTGTTCGCTAAAGCCGCCCTGTACCGACTGACCATTCTTAACTACTGTGTAGTTCTTGCAGAAGTCCTGATAATCTGCTGCGTCAACAGCAACCGGAACGTACTTGATGCCGGTAATCTTGTAGCTCTTGAGCGTTGCGGTTACCGTGCCCCAACGGGAAGAAGTCGTAATCGTGCCCTTGCTGTAGTCATGAGCAGTGCCATTTGCTTCATAGAACTTGGAGCCGTCCTCAGCCCAATGGTCAACGCCGTATGTTACCATCTGGCCGTCTGTGGTCTCTGCGGTAATCACAGCGGTCTGCTGGAAGCTGCCGCGATGCAGGCCGTGGTTGGTGGTTGCACGGGATACCGCATCATAGCCGCCCTTATCCAGCTCGCCCTTTGCGTCCGCTTCTTCGGAGCTGGAATCGTTGCCAGCTGCGTATACGCCTTCGTTTGCCCAGTACTCGTTGTAGGTCAGATTTGCATACGCGTAAATCTTGTCCGGAACGGTCAGTTCAAAGTCGAGGGTCTTTGCATAGCCGGTAGCCTTGACAGAAACCGTATAGGTATCGCCCGCCTTCATGTCGGCAAACGGAGAAGCAGCCAGATCTACAAAACCCTTGCTGTTGATAACCGCTACAGAACCGCGGCCGGATGCACTGTAGTCCTTACCGTTGACGTTGACGGAAGAAACATTGGACAGGAAGCTGCTCAGCTCCTCTGCGCTTGCGCCGTCAGCGCTTACTACGCGCAGATTGCTTGCCTGATATACAGCCGGCATTGCGCTGGTTTGCAGCTCAAAAGTAGTAGAGAAGCTTGCGTACTTGCCGGACTTGTCGGAAACCGTCAGCGTGTACTTGCCGGTTGCCGGTGTACCGGTCCAAGTCAGCTTTCCGTCCTTGACGGAAGCGCCTTCCAGCTCATTGCCCTTGGCGTCGGTCACCTTGTACTCCGCCTCGTAATCCTTCGGGAAGTCCTTCATCTCAACAGAGGTGGAACCGCTGTCAGCCAGTGCATTTTCAACCGTGAAATTGTCGGTTGTGAACTTGACCGGTACATACAGATCCGCGTCAATGGTGTATTCGCCGTCAGCCGTGTAGTAGGTCACGCTCTTGATGGTGCTGCCCATCAGATCAACATAATGCTCATAGTTGAGAACATTGCCGTGCGGCTCGGTCTTTTTGATACCGGAGGACCAAGCGATTTCGGTTTTTCTCCAGATGTTTTCTTCCTGACGCATACCGTAGGTCGTGGTCTTGCCGTCCTTTTCAGCGGAAATCACAACGCCGTATACGTTACCGGAGTCGAATGCGTCGGTATCCACATCGAGCAGATAGTCACCCCAAGCAGTGGAAGCGGACAGTTCCGTTGCTGCTTCCAGCTTGGTGGTCTTGCCCTGTGCCTCGCCAAAGGAAATCTTGCCGTCCTTTACGGTTGCCGTCTTGTAAGCAGCCGGTGCAGACTCCAGCTCGGTGTAGTAGTAATCTGCCTGCTTGTCATCGGTCTTGGTCAGCTGTGCCAATTCAGACGGCGTGATGGCTACCGGATAGCTCACACCCTTGATGTGTACTTCCTTCTGGGTACCTGCTGCCCAAGCGTCTGCATTGTAGTCGTTGTAGGTGCCGCCGACCAGATCGCCGTCGCTGTTCTTGATGGACTTGCTGTTGGTTGCGGAGGTTACAGCGTCCACAGCGTCCTCGTTGTTGATTTCAGCTGCATAGAAATCTGCATACGGGATGTTCATCTGCACGTAAATCTTTGCTTCCGGAGCGGTTGCCTTGAAGGAAACATTGTTCTTGTAGCCGGTAGCAGTTACTTCCAGATTGTACTCCTTGCCTGCTTCAAAGATCGGCGTATTCTCCTTGCCGTATGTCGCATCGAAGTCAATGGAGCCGTCGTCCTTGATAATCTTTGCAGCGCCCTTGCCGGTTGCATTGTAAGTGGTGTCACCGACCGTTACGCTGGAAATGTTGGACAGATAATTTGCAAACTGCTCGTCGGTTGCGTCCTTGGTCTTTACCAGCTTGCTGTTCTCTGCGTCATAGGCTGCAACGACAGCATCGGTCTGGAGCTCAAAAGTAGTGGAGAAGCTTGCGTACTTGCCGGACTTATCCGAAACCGTCAGTGTGTAATTGCCGGTTGCCGGTGTGCCCTTCCAAGAAATCTTGCCGTCCTTGACGGAAGCGCCTTCCAGCTCATTGCCCTGTGCGTCGGTTACCTGATACTCCGCCTCGTAATCCTTCGGGAAGTCCTTCATCTCAACAGAGGTGGAACCGCTGTCTGCCAGTGCATTTTCTACTGCGAAATTCTCGGTTGCAAATTTCACCGGAACATACTGCTCGCAGTCCAAGCTGTAAATCTTGCCGTCTACCGTGTAGAATGCCACGCTCTTGATGGTCTTGCCCATCATGGAAACGTAGTCGTCGGATACCAGCGGGTTGCCGTGCGAAGTCGTTGTAAAGCCGGTAGACCATGCCAGTTCCAGACTCTTGCCGTTCCACACGTTCTCCAAAGAACGCATCGCATAAGATGTGCCGTCTGTGGTCGTTACGGTTGCGCCGTATGCACGGCCAATCTTTTCCAGAACGTTCGTCGAGAACTTCATCTGATAGTCGCCGTACTTGGAGGACGTCTTGAACGTAACGGTGGTGTCCTTCAGCGTCTCGGTATCTACGGCAGCCGTGGTCTTGCCGAAGCTGTAGGAGCCGTCCTTGTTGATGGTCAGTTCCTTGTAGTTTTCCGGAACGGAATCCAGCGTGGTGTAGTAGTAATCATCATGCTCGGTCAGGGAAGCGTTCAGCTTTGTCAGATCAGACTTTGCCACGCGAACCGTGCAAACAACGCCGCGAATGGTGTCCGACTTTTCGTCCTCTGCCGTCTTGTAGTAGGTACCGGCGGTCAGTCCGTCCGCCGTGTTCATACGGGACTTTCTCATGGTTGCGGAGGTAACTGCGTCAACGCCGTCAACAGCGGTTACGCCCTCAGCCTTGTAGAAATCATCATACGGTACGTTCATGGTAACGTAAGCGAACTGCTCTGTCACGCCTGCCTTGTCCAGCATCACGATGGCTTCTGCGCGCGTAATGTTGTTGCCGGAGCGCAGCGTGTGATCCGGATAACCGGACATGTAGCCGTTCTGAACCGCTGCCAGAATGTACGGTGCAGCCCAATCGGAAACGGCGTTTGCATCCGTGTAGCCCAGCTTGCTCAGCTGTGCGCGGATGTCTGCCGCATTCGCCTTGGTGTCAACCGAGACATCGTTCAGCTTGCACATGATAACGGCAGCCTGCTCGCGTGTCACATCGCCCTGCGGCGCCCACTTGTTGTCGCCTACGCCGACCATAACATTGGCCTTGACGATCTTTGCCACCTGCTTGTAGAACCAGTCGGTCTTTGCAACGTCCTTGTAGCCGGAGACGTCCGCTTCCTCGGTGTATTCCTCGACAGCATCTACGACGGTTGCCATCTCTGCACGGGTGATGGTGCTGTCCGGACGAATGCCGCCCTCGTCGCCCTGAATCCAGCCGTTGTCAATGAACTGCTGCAGGGTCTTTTCTGCCCAGTGGCCGTGAATGTCATCTGCATTGACTGCAAATGCCGCACCGCCTACCATCATGGTTGCTGCCGTAGCCACACTCAGGACACGCAGCGTCTTTTTCGCGTTGTTGTTCATGTTACGCCCTTTCTAAAACAAATCAGATTTTGTCAGTACGTACTAACTTTTCTTGAATTTTCGACTGTATTACCTGTATTTTTGATACAATCTTCACTCCAAAATTTGATAGTACGATTATAGAAAATTTTTGGTTAGTTGTCAACAACACATATTGAGAAATATCATTCTTTCTTTGGGACTTCCCCAGATAAATATACATATTTGCAAGGCAAATTGCAGATATTTCTCCACTATTTCAAAAAACGCAGGATTTTTGTTTCATTAACTTTTTGTGACAGTTTTTTGCATATGTGCAAATCATTTCGTGAATTTTTCATGTACTTTATCCAATCAAACCGCCGCCGTTTTCCCATTTTCTCGATGAATTGCGAGAAAATGCATAGGATAACTTTATTTCTAAACGCAAACATAACACGCGCTCCAAAAAAATTCCGCCCTTTGCATGTTTATCCGTGTATTTCTGCCGCATATGCGTTAGCTCAGAGAAATCAACAGAAGAAAAACGCGCGCTGTCCGAGAGATGTTCTCAAACAGCACGCGTCTGATTTGCTTGTTTTCATTAGCTTACCGCAACTGTGTCGGCATCGGCGCAGGACTCCGGCAGCTCCGGCAGCAGGATGCACGCCGCATCCATCGCCTGCTGGCGCGTCACAAACAGCCCCGTCTGCATCAGGCAGTCCGCCACGTGGGACACGCGGCCGGCGTACCGCGCCGCCACCTCGTTTCCATACGCTGTCAGGTGAAGTTTTCCATATCGCTGCTGATCCACAAGCTGTTTTTCCCGAAAAACGCTGACAATCCGCGCAACGGATGCTTTTTTCACATGCAGCGCCCTGGCAATCTCCGTCAGCCGCATTTCGCCCTCTCGCTGAGACATTTCGTACATGTGCAGCAGATACCGCAGATGTGTACCGGTCAGCTCCATGTTCGTTCCTCCTTTTGCTGTTGAAATTCTCCGAAATAATTAGTTCACACTAATTCAAAGAAAAGCATATCACACGCAAAAACCAATGTCAATGGAGGCTATTCCAGTTTTTGAGCGAAAGCTAACTATTTTTTATCCAATTGCCACAGATATGCGCAAAAAAATTCCCCGTTTCCAATACGGAAACAGGGAATGTGTATTCTGAAAAATTACAGAGCAGCCTTAGCGGTAGCAACCAGAGCCTCGAAAGCCGGCTTGTCGTTTACAGCCAGATCAGCCAGCATCTTACGGTTGATGTCAACGCCAGCCTTCTTCAGACCGTTCATGAAGGTGCTGTAGTTCATGCCGTTAGCCTGGGTAGCAGCGGAGATACGGGTGATCCACAGTCTGCGGAAATCTCTCTTCTTGTGCTTACGGCCGATGTATGCGTAACGCAGGGACTTCATCACTGCTTCGTTTGCAGTGCGGAACAGCTTGGACTTTGCACCAAAGTAACCCTTAGAAAGCTTCAGAATCTTCTTTCTTCTCTTGCGCGTCATCATTGCGCCCTTAACTCTTGCCATATTTAAACATTGCCTCCAAATTCAAATCGTAAGTGTTTTTGTGATAATCCTGAGATTACTTGTACGGCAGCAGGCGCTTTACCTGTGCTACGTTGGTGGAATCAGCAAAGCCTTCCTTACGCAGATGTCTCAGACGCTTGGTGGACTTCTTGTTCAGGATGTGGCGGCGACCAACATGAGCGCGCTTGATCTTGCCGGTCTTTGTCATCTTAAAGCGCTTGGATGCGCCGCTGTGAGTCTTAATCTTAGGCATAGTGTGTTCTCCTCTCTGATGGGACTGCGCCGCTGGAGCGCAGTGTGATACATTTATGATTCAGACGAATCCGCTTTCGGAGCCTGCTGCGGCTTGCCGGACTTACCCTTGCGGCTCTTCTTGCCGGCATCCTTCTTCGGACCATCCTTCTTCGGGCCGAGAAACATAATCATCTGACGGCCTTCCAGTTTAGGGGCTTTATCCATACTGCCGATTTCCGCGCATTCATCCGCGAAACGGCGCAGCAGATCGAGACCGATCGAAGAGTGGGTTACTTCACGGCCGCGGAAACGAACCGACACCTTAACCTTGTTTCCAGCCTTCAGGAAACGCTTTGCATGATTGACCTTTACGTTGAGGTCGTTGACATCAATGCCGGGGCTAAGGCGAATCTCCTTAATCTCCACGACATGCTGATTCTTTCTTGCTTCCTTCTCGCGCTTTGCCTGCTCGAAACGGAACTTGCCGTAGTCCATGACGCGGCATACCGGCGGAACAGCGTTCGGTGCGATCTTCACGAGGTCAAGATTCTTTGCGGCAGCTGCCTCCAGCGCCTTCGCAATCGGTACGATGCCGGCCTGATTGCCCTCTGCGTCGATCAGTCTTACTTCCTTGTCGCGGATCTCTTCATTGATCTGGTGTTCCATACTGCTAATTGTTAAGCACCTCCAAACGGTTAAACGAAAAATAAAAAACGGACGGAAAGACACCGTCCGACCACAGCCATTCACGCGAAACAGCTGAACATCTGAACCTCTCTGCCGAAGCGCAAGGTGAGAACGGTGTGTCCTTCTTTCTTTTGCTCGACTAGTATAGCATTTCCCTCCGGCGTTGTCAAGGAAAAATCCCCGTAAATTTGAAATTGGGCGTGTTTTTCACGAAATCGACAGTTTTCGCTTGACAGCAGGCGCGCTTTTGTGGTATTCTTCCATGAGCAAACCGAGAAGCCTTCCCCGCTCGGGTAATTTTTCCAACGTT
>OQVT01000534.1_pt1 | contig 21541 bp, 22 predicted proteins | sample 1691561 | NCBI WGS metagenome assembly OQVT01 (sample SAMN03418260, study PRJEB22391) | human gut metagenome | biome: human-gut; feature: organic feature; material: feces | host: Homo sapiens | place: Tanzania | collected 2013-01 | reverse complement strand
AACATTCAATGCGATAGCAATTTTAGTCAGAGATAATAAGGAAATTTCACCTGTACTCTCAAAGCGCTTCACAGATCCTAAGCTTACTCCTGATTTCTCACTTAATCTAACCTGCGTAATTTTGCGCCGTTTGCGTACAGTACGAACGCGAGCTGCAATTCCTTTGTTAATCTCATCCGGGGTAGCTTCCAAAAAATCAAACATATACATAGCTAATATTTTATCCTAAAAGTGTTGTTTTTGCAAGCTTCAGCTAATATATTATCTATTGTTACTGATAGCTAAAAAGCTAGAAAAATCCTAACTTTCTCCATCAACAATTAAAGTAATCATTATAACGTCCTGATATTAGCAAATAGCAAATTGTTTCTCACGAATTATATATATTTTTCGTGACATTCTACGCACTATACAAGCAACTTCCTTTTAAATTCCTCACTGAGTCAATTTTCCCTAGATTTATCCGGTTTCTTCAGCTCAGTATTAATCTTCCTTACTTGTTCATTTAACCAATCTTCTTGTTTCAGATAATCTTTTTCCTGATTTACAAGCAGTCTGTAACATTCAACTATTGACACAACACAGGCGCAAATCTTTTGCACTTATATTATAGAGGAGTAATCCCTAAATTGTTTAACTAAATGCAAAAGATTATGCTTAAAAAGTTTGAAACTTTTCTGATGCAAGAGAACATGGCAAAGAACACCATCTATGCCTATCTCTATGCTGTGCGAGATTTTTTCTCGCAGTACAAGGAAATGAGCAAGCAGAATTTGCTCTTGTACAAGAACCACCTCATCGAGAACCGCAGTCCCAAGACAGTTAACCTCCGTTTGCAGGCTCTCAACCGCTATTTGGACTTTCTCGGCAAAAGTCGTTGGAGGCTGAAATCCGTGAAAGTGCAACAGCGCTCGTATTTGGAAAATGTGATCAGCAATGCTGACTACATTTTCCTGAAAAACAAGTTGCGCCAAGATGGCAATATGGAGTGGTATTTCGTTGTGCGATACCTTGCAGCCACAGGCGCACGAGTGAGCGAGTTGGTGCAGATAAAAATCGAACATCTGCAAATAGGCTATTTCGACCTTTACACCAAAGGCGGAAAGGTGCGTCGCTTGTTTTTCCCTACCGCCCTACGCAAGGAAACGCAAGAGTGGCTCGCCACACAGCAACGCACAAGCGGTTACTTATTCCTCAATCGCTTTGGCGAGCGCATCACCACACGAGGCATAGCACAGCAGTTGAAGAACTTCGCCAACAAGTACGGACTCAACCCCAAAGTGGTTTACCCGCACTCATTCCGTCACCGCTTTGCCAAGAACTTCTTGGAGAAATACAACGACATCTCGTTGCTTGCCGACCTGATGGGACATGAGAGCATTGAAACAACGCGCATCTATCTCCGTCGCACCGCAAGCGAGCAACAAGCCATTGTGGATAAAATCATCACTTGGTAGTTGTCTTTTCGCTAACAAGGACACTGCCATAACTTTGCATCAAAAATCGCAAAGTTATGGCAGTTACTTTATTGACCTCTCTTCCCGAAACTTGTTACACAAGTCAGTTGCAACGGCTTGAACTCCACACGATGTCAAGTGAGTTGTCGTTTGTGCTATATAGCCTCTCCAATGACGGCAATAGCACACGCACACAAATCTTCACGGCAAGTTATGCCGTGCAAAGCAATGTCGTTGTCATCTACAACATCATGCTTATGTGCAGCCTGCCGGTTGCATATTTTGTATGTTTTTTGCCGTTAAATGGAAATTATTTACTTCCGATGTGATTCTGTTGCCCGGTGTTTATGCTTTCGTTATGTGTTGTATTGTTGGTACATACAATATGTGGAAACATTTTGAGAAGTATTTGCCGGAATATAGACTTGAAAATACTTCGTAGGTTACAACCACATTCTGTACTATCCCAATAACAGAACACAATCGCCTGAAAACAAAACACATTCACCTCTTCTGAAGCGCGAGAGGGGTGTCGCTCTTACACCTCTTACACCGGCTACGCCAACCACTCACTGCCTAACTACTCCCTCCGCCTGCCAAATCCACTATCTATTCCTTCACTCAACTGACAAAATTGCAGTCCCAACTGTCAAACCATCCTATGGCATATAATTTGTTAACAATCAATCATATTGTAATTATCGTCTATGCCAATGGAAGACCTGCATATCAACTCGCTATTAGTCCAAATCCCCGAGTCGAAAGGCAACATTATCGAGGGTTTTCTGCAAGTCAAAAAAGAGTACACCACCAACTATGCTTGATACTATCGAAAACATACTCAACGGCAATCAATATCCCTTGCTCAGAACAAATCGGCAAGAGGCGTATGTATATCGGCAGTTCTTGCTAGATACCCCAAGCGTCGCACCTAACTACTCCCCGCTCTACAAAGTGGAGTTCCGGCATATAGCACACCACCCTTACAAAGTGCGCTACTATTTTCGTCTGATTAACAACGACATATACACCCATCTCAACCAATTCTTTGCACAGGACACCGAGCAGAAGAAACTGCAAATACCATATCACCACCGGCAAATTCGCTCTGTCATCGAGGAGTATATCTCCCATTTCTACGAGAAACTGCAGCAACAACCGGCGTCAGATGATTTGCTCACCACACCGCCACCCCTGCTCTCCGAGTCTCAAATGTTCACCATCATTTGCTACTATGCCATAGCCTCACTTGCTTGCGCATATATGCAGTATGGCTTGCATTTCCGCCAATACCTGTCCGCCGACTTTCAATGGCAGACACCGCAAGACTTCATCTATGATGTGTTGCAATGTGAGTTTCCCAAAGGAATACTTATTCACGATCTCAATGCGCCCCAAGACACTGCTCCACAACCAAGTACTAATTACCACTTCCATGGTAATGTGGGACAAGTAATAGGCAACGCAAACCAAATAAACAACCACTACGATGAGCAACGATAACAAATCATTCACTTTCAATTTCTATGGCAATGTAGGGCAAAGCATCGCCAATGTGGAAAAACTCGAAGCACACTTCGACAAAGATGCCACCATGACGATTGCACATGTGGATAATGCCGAAATCAAACAAGCCCAAGCCACAACCACACGCAAACCAAGAGCAGCCAAGCAAGGCACCAAATATACGCAAGCCACATTCGAGTATAAGTATCTTGCGCAGCAGCACAACCGCATTGTCCGGCTCTTTCAAGTGCTTTCCAAAGGAAAGATAATAGCAGAAGACACCACCCCCGATGATTTTTGTCAGATTTTCGAGGGAAAACCGAGCAATGCTAAGGTCAAATGGCTGCAACCGCAGTCGTTCCTCTATAGCCTTATCCGCCAACTAAAGCAGAAAGAACTGATTACCATACCACAAGGCACCACGGTATGGCAAATCACAGAAAGCCATTTTATAGACAAAAACAGCCGCCCTTTCCGCAATTTCAACAAACAAAAAGACTCAAAGCGTGCGCTACTTACCATAGAAAAACTCGTCGCTATCCTCGACCCGTCTATTCCATACGAAGCCTGACTCTCGGTGCTACTTTCGGCACGAGATAACTTTTTTTCTGAAAAAATCGCATAAGCGAGAAGTCCTGATTTTTCAAGGCTTCTCGCTTTCTTTATGTCTATATATTTTGTTTTCATACACCCAATCTTCGGCACAAAACACTATCCCTGCCGAAACTTTTTGCTGCATTATTATAGAAACGCGTCCCGAGAAGGACAGTCCACAACGGACACTTCCAAGACGCATAGTATGAACAATAAAATTGGTTTTAGTATGAAAACAAAACGAACTATCATCATCACGGTCTTTTTTACAGACGAAGCAGAACTGCATCTCGCATGGCAGGCAATCAATTATCATTTTGTCTCGCTCATCATCTCAACGCACCAAGACGAGACGAGCCTCACAGTAGTAGTGGAACCTATCGACCGCAAACTTTTTGCACCGGAAGAAGCACTCGACATCATGCGTCAGACGCTGGCTCTCTCGCCTTACATCATCCGACATTGGGAAATCACTCTCAATACCAACAATTCTATTCACTAACCTTTTAATTCATCTACAGTATGAGTCAAGTAAAATTAGAGGCCCCCTTCCAATCCTTTAGGGGCAAAGTCTGCAAACACTCCAACATCATCTACAAAGAGATGTATGGTACACGCTTCACCTCGCAAATCTGCAACCCCTACACCGGAGCACCCTCCACGGCGCAGATTGCACAGCAGAACAAGATTAAGACAGCAGCCAATGCCGTCAAGGCACTAACCCCCGAACAAAGAGCCGCCTACCTCGCGCAATTCAAGGCGCAGAAGAAATACCGTTCTTTCTCCGGCTTCCTTATGGCACAAGAACTCGCTAAACTGTCCTAATTAACCCGCCGCGCCCAAAGACAAAGGAACAAGGAGTAAGGAACAAAGAACAATAGACTTATATGTCTCGTCTGCCCCATCAGTCAAATACATTCTGGTCTTTGCTCCTTATTCCTTTAGCGCAAAGGTCTTTGTTCCTACATCTCTACATTCTAACCATTCCTTCTGACACGATAATGCAATCTCTCCATTCGCTACATTCGGGACAAAAAGAAACAAGATTGTCTTTGTTCCTTGCTCCTTTAGCGCAGCGGTCTTTGCTCCAACAGCACGCAGTGCGGTCTAACAGCGCAGCGGTCTAACTTCTAAACCAATCAACAATTTTAACCTTCTAAACCACCCATAAACTAATAAACCCATAAACTATCTATGGCAAAAGTAACTTACCTCGACCCGATCGACCACCTCTCGGGCAAAATCTCCAAGCAAACACGCACTATCTATGTGCACCGCTCTGCCGCCACTTCCAACCCTGGCACGCCCAACTTCACGCAGATCCGGGGCAACCGTACCACTGCCGTCTCGCAAACCGAAATGGACGCGCGTAAGCGTTTTGGTAGCATCTGCACCGCTGCACGCAAGCGCATGGCGGATGCCTCTAAGATGGCTGCTGACCAAGCCGCTTTCCGAACACAAACGCAGTACCGAACCCTCTACCAGTATATCTGGCACCAAGTCGCCGCTACCATAGAGTAAACACCCCCGCAAGGAACAAAGTCTAACTTCCAACAGTGAAACGGTCTTTGTTCCTTGCTCCTTACTCCAACAACACGCAGTCCCTAGCACATCGTTCCCAATATGAAATACCCAACACGCAGTGCCTAATCACCGAACCTTACTACTCGCGCTATATGCAGGTGATTGAACGATACGACCGTTCCTGCTTCGTGGATTATATCTCGCTCTCCGCCTTGCTGCTCTTCAGTAGCAACTATGTTACCGACCTTGCCGCACTGCGCAAAGAACAACTCTACAACACACTCCGCCTTACCGATTTCAATGCCGATGGCTATCTCGACGGGTTCACCATTACCCATACCGACTACCGACAACTCTTCGCCCAATACACCACACAACCGCATGATTATGGGGTCCCCACAAGCCCATGAGCGTAGTGGGGCATTTTGTTTCCTCATCGACCCGCCATACCTCTCCACGCAGCCCCTCACTTACAACGGCTATCGGCATTTATCCGACTACATAGATGTCTTGCATCCCCTCCATGGTACCAACTATTTCTATTTCACTTCCGACAAGAGCAGTCTCGTCGAACTGTGCGAGTGGCTGGAGCGAGAGAGTTACCTTGCCAATCCTTTTGCCGGTGTCACACGCATCAATCAAGCCACCAACCTCAACCACAACTCACACTATACAGACATCATATTGTACCGCCATATCCAATTCCAACCAAAAACAAAAACGGAACAACAATCCCAACCATAAACCCTCTTAAACGATGTTTAAACGATGAATAAGTACTATTCTATATTCTCCCTTATCATGTCCGAGGGCAAACCGCAAAACAACAAAAAAGGTGGCATACGCAACCTCACCAACCAAGTCTTGCACCTCTCTCCTGCCGACTTGCTCGACATCTTTGAGACCCACGCCATAGCACGCAAGAAACTCCACACCGAACTCCAAATGTTCCAAACTGGCATCATTGCGACACGCGCACTCCGACGAGGAGGAACTATTGTGGAGACCAATTATTGAACTCGTACCCAACTTATTTTGCACAACTGCCCGCACTCATTCGTAAAATCAACGATAAGAAACGCAATAGCAAGAACTATGTGTTATTTCTTGGTGAAACCAACGCGGAAACCAACCAGCAAGCGTGTTTGAGCCTTGTATAGTTCCAAATAGAAGACGGGAAACTGGTGCTATCAGCCTACCAATGAAGCAGCGATGCCAACTTGGGTTTGCCTTCCGACATTTAGCATTTGTACCTTATGGCACGCGAAATAGACTTGCCGTTGAAGTCCATTTTACTTTGTTTTGGGGCAATGTGCATATCTACGAAAGCAACTTGCTCAACACTTTCCGCCTCCTGCAAGGCAAAAAGGACATCAAGTTCGCACTCAATGTCTGAGGTACTATTGAATAATGTAGAATGTCTGAGATACCATTAGAACGGTATTTGTGAGCATTCAAAGGCTGTTAGAACAGTGTTTGAATGGTATTTAATTGATTTCAAAGGCTTTTTGAACATCAAACCGCTTACCAACAAACGGCATTGGTACACATACAAAAAAAGGGCTCTTTGTGGAGTCCTTTTTGTATGTGTGGTTTGTTTTTCAATCCTCGATTTTTCGTGCACCTTTTGTTCTGAAAAACTGCACCTTTCGTTTTGCCGATTATATATTCTTGAGAAACCGTCAACCGGTGTTAAGAAAGAAAATACCACTGCGCGTTCTGCAACGAAAAGCAAAAGTAAAACTAAGACTGCTACCACGACACAGACACATACTTCCACAAAAAAGTCAGCACAATCTGAGCAAAAATATACGCAAGCAGTTGCAAAAGCAAAGGAACTTTCTGTGCCCTACAGCGAACCACAGAAAGAAGAACCACAAGTGGGAACGGATGCCAATGCGGTTGTAATGACCTCTTATTCTCATGATTGGGTGCAACCTGATGCACAAATATCCGTAAAAAACAATACGGATAAGGAAATCACCTCAATCACGGGACGTATGATTTATTATGATATGTCGGGCAATATGCTTGATTATCAAGATTTCACCAAACGCATAGATATTGATGCGGGTATGACCAAACGCTTTGAACTTCGCGGGTATAACTATGAAGAAAGTTACGCATACTATAAAAGCAAAACTATCATTGGTGAAAGTTACAAGAAATACAAAGTAGAATTCCAACTCAAATCATATACCTACAAATGACAATCTCTATTCCTCTTTTGCGCATTGTGGTAGAACCTGCGTTCTGGATGATCCTGATGATTGTCCCCGCAGCATATCTCTGCTATTGGGTGTGGTTTGGTATCACGTGCAAGATGGCAAAGAAACGGCATCGCGACCCGTTAGGATGGGTGTTACTCTCTTTTTGCATTAGCCCGATATGGGTATGGATTCTCCTGCTGATAGTCGGAGATCAGAAAAAATAGACTCACATCAAATCAGACGTATATTGGAGAGTACACACTCCAACAACTAATCGAATATGCGTTTGGCGATGTATGTGGCCAGGGCGACTTGCCAATTGGATTGCCATTGGACATAGTCTTTCTGAGTGGGACTGCTGATGATGCTGTCCACTTTGATAATCATAGGTGTTTCTTCCACCTTGGTTTTGCCCGTATAGTAGTTTTCCCGCGAGGATGTCCACGTGGTATACAACAAACCGCTCATCGGTTCATCTCTGACAATCAACACCAGACTGTCAATGGTTATATCGTCCACCCCCATCGTACTCATTGTTTGTATCATAAGCGGGAGATTTTCTCGTTCCCCATTAAGAACGATCTGTTGAGCATCTTCCGGTTTGAGTTTTGAAGAACAAGATGCCAACACAAAAAAGACAGACAAAAAGAAGATATACTTTTTCATGGTAATATGAATTTAACAAATTACAGCACAAAGGTATATATTTTTTACGATGTATGCAAATAAACATTTGTATATGTGCAAGAATTGTCGTAACTTTGTACGCAGGAAAAGATATTTATAGAATCAGGATAACAGAACCAAAGACTGATATGGACAGGGAATTGAAATGCCCGCATTGCGGGAGTGTGTTTACAGTGGACGAGGCGGATTATGCCGCAATTTTGAACCAAGTGCGCAACGAAGAGTTTCAACAGGAGTTGAACCGTCGTGTTGTAGAATTGGAGCGCACGCACAAGGCAGAGCAACAGACGGAGCGGTTGCGCTCGGAGCAGGCATACCAAGCGGAGATTAGCAAGAAAACACAGGAACTGACAGCCCTGCGTGCGGACAAAGAGAAAGAACTGACCACCCTGCGAATGCAAAAGGAGCAGGAGATGATGACACTGCGAATGCAGAAAGAACAGGAAATTGCCACACTCAAAGCCACTATTGCACAGAGCGGAGACAAACAGGAGATTGCCGTAATGGAGGTGCGTCAGAAAGCGGCTAATGTATTGAAAGACAGAGAACAGCAGATACTGCAACTACAGAACCGGATTACCACTGCGCAGAACGAGGCGGCTCTCAACGAGGCGCATATTCGTCAGGGCTATGAGCAGAAACTGACCCAAATGCAGGAGCAGGTGGACTACTACAAAGAGATGAAACTGCGTCTCTCGACAAAGATGATAGGCGAGTCATTGGAACAGCATTGCAGCGCGGAATACAACCGCAACTTGCGTCCCGTAATGCCCGGTGCCTATTTCGAGAAAGACAACGATGCATCGGAAGGCAGCAAGGGTGACTTTATCTTCCGCGACTTTGCCGACGGGCAGGAGTATGTATCGATAATGTTCGAGATGAAGAACGAAGCGGACGCCACCGCCAACAAGCACAAGAACGAGGACTTTTTCAAGAAATTGGACGAAGACCGCCGCAAGAAAGGCTGCGAGTATGCCGTGTTGGTTACATTGCTCGAGCCCGACAGTGAACTATACAACGGCGGCATAGTGGACGTGTCGTACCGATATGAGAAGATGTATGTCATTCGTCCTCAGTTCTTTATCCCGCTGATTACGCTGCTCGTACAGACCAGCAAAAAGACCATTGACTACCAGCGTCAGTTGGCGATAGCACAGAGTCAGAGTATCGACGTTACGAATTTTGAAAACAAACTGAACGAGTTTAAGGACGGTTTTGCACGCAACTACGACCTTGCCAGCCGCAAATTCCACACCGCCATCGAGGAGATAGACAAGACTATCGACCACCTGCAAAAAGTGCGCCAGGCACTGGTCGGGTCGGAGGATAACCTGCGCCTTGCCAACAACAAAGCCGAAGGGCTGACCATCAAAAAACTAACCTACGGCAACCCGACCATGAAGCAGAAATTCGACGAAGCCCGTACGGCGGATGCTAAAGAATAGTTAATAAAAAGAGGTGGCAAAAACGGCTTATCCACAGGGTATCCTCTCGGTATCCACCCGACATTTCCATACAAAAGAGCCTTTAAGGATTTTAAGGTTATTAAAGACTTTGAGGGCATTTACACACTTACCAATTTACAAATTGTCTAATGCTTGACCTCACCCATTCGCTCAATGTTTGCCGTGCCTCAGCGGGTACGGGCAAGACTTTTACCCTTGCCGCCTACTATGTAGGTCTGCTGCTCAGCGGAGTCAGTTACCGCAATATACTTGCCGTAACATTCACCAACAAAGCCACCGCCGAGATGAAAGAGCGTATTCTCACCTATCTGCTCGCCATAGCGCAAGGCGATAGTCGCGAGGATGCTTTTTTCGAGAAAGCCAAATCGTTTATGACGGGCAACACTCGTGCTACGGACAAACAACTGCGGACTCGTGCGGATGTGTGCTTCCGCCAGATGCTCGCGGACTATGACAACGTCTGCGTCAGCACCATCGACTCTTTTCTGCAAACGCTCCTCTCTGGTATGGCGCAACTATTGGGCAAGGGTGCCGGTTATTCGGTGGAACTTGATATAAAACGCGCGATTGCGACTGCTGTTGATCAGATACTGACCACTGAGATGACCGACCAATTAGAACCGATAATGGTGGATTACCTGCAAGACAGATTAGACAACGAGGCACGCTGGGACATACGCAAAAGCATTATCGATATGGCGCAAAAACTCTATGACGAGTCTGTGCAGATGCTCAACAGCGAGGGCAAAATCGATTTCAACCCAGACCATATCCGCTGCTACAAAAAGATGTTGGACCAATGGCGCACACGCCCCGAGTTCACCCGCCTCGCTACACTCCGAGAACAAGTGGCGGCACAATATACATCCATTACGCAGAAAACGTTTTTTAACGACATAGACCGTATGCTCGCCAATATCGCCGACTCCATTCATGAGCCGAAAGGGTTGGAAACGGGCAAGCGTTTTATGGGAATGACGGCAGCGGCATACGCCAAGTTTTCCGACACACAGAAAGACAAATGGCAGTCGGCAACGGGGACACTCTATGCGCAGATAGAGCAGTTGCAACTACTCTGCGACACCTGCCGCCGCACCTATTGGGAGTGCCAAATCACAGGACAGTTCCTGATGGATATGCGTATGATGCAGGCACTATTGAAGCAAATCAACGACAACCTTGCCGAAGCCAACCGTACGCTACTCGCCGAGACCGCCGCCACGCTTACCAAAGCCCTCAAACCCGGAGATGCGGACTTTATCCTCGAGAAATGCGGTATTCGCTACAAACATGTTATGATTGACGAGTTTCAGGATACCAGCCGGCTCCAATGGCAAGTATTCCTGCCGCTTGTAAAAGATATCCTCGCCGCCGAGGGTAATTCGATTTTGATTGTTGGCGACATCAAACAAAGTATCTACCGTTGGCGTAACGGCGACTGGCATATTATGGATAACCTCGGTAGCCCGAAAGACCCGCTGGCTCCGTGGTTCAACCCCAAATTTCCTGCACTACAAAGAAATTTCCGTTCCCGCCGCAATGTAGTGCAGTTCAACCTGCAAACGATGCAAAGTATCCTTGCAGATAGCGACCCCGACCGGCAAAACGCATATATATACAACGAGGACTACACCCACGACACACTCACCGACTACTACAACACGAAGAACGATGGCGGATACGTGCGCTTCCGTGCCTACCCCAAACATATATACGGCGGCTCTACACTGTCAGCACAAGTATTGAAAACACCACGTGTGCAGGCAGATATACTCATAGATGTATTTACCACCATCGAATCACTATTGCAGCAAGGAGAAAGCCCTGCCGACATAATGATTCTGGTGCGCACCAACCGTGAGGCAATGGCGGTGGTCAACTGTTTCAACGACCTCCGTCAAAACGCCGATACCTTTCCTACACTGATAGACACGCGCTTGGTCTCGGCAGACAGTTTCCATCTTGATCGCTCGGCATCAGTACTTTTGGCAATCAATGCGTTGCGCTATATAGAGAGTGCCAACCCGGTGGCTGCGAAATACATAGAATTGGGAACCTCTGTACCCGACCCGCTTGAACAATTAGCCGCTCTCGACAGGCAGTTGCCGCTCTACGAGATGCTGCAGGATATAGTACGGCTTTTGCTTTGCGATGAACACGGGACATTCCTCTTTACCGACATTGCCTACGTCAACTGCCTCTTGGACAATGTGCGCAACTATGTAGCCGACAGCGGCAGCGACCGACACGACTTCCTGCAATACTGGGACGACACCATGCACGAAAAGTCGATACCGGCCCCCGACACCTATGCCATCCGCATTATGACGGTTCACTCGTCGAAAGGGTTGGAGAGCAAAACGCTCTTCCTGCCATTTTGTACGTGGGCAATGGAAAACGACAATCCGCAAAAAACCAATCTCCTATGGTGCAAAGCCTGTGTACGACCGGAGGACGGCACAGAACCGCTACGATATGTCCCCGTTAGAGATACAAAACAACTTACGGAAACAACTTATGCCGCAGCTTACACCGCTGAACATTGCGACCAGCGTATTGATGCACTCAATCTGCTATATGTAGCCCTCACCCGTGCGGCGGACAACCTGTATATCTATGCCGATATAAAAATCTCATCAAAGACCGGTACAGACCCTAACTCAGTAGGCACTCTTCTGCTCCGTGCCTGCGGTATGGAGCAGGATTTACTTGCCGCCGATACCGCATACTGCGATATGAAACAACCCTGTTTTGTGGAATACATATTGGGTGAACAGCCCTATATCCGTCCATTAAAAACGCATACAGAGACAGCCCCGTTTAGTTTTTCGGGGGCAGAAGAGAAAGCGGCAACACTCTGCAGCAACAGCCAAGCCGTGCGCTTCCGCCAGTCGCAAGAGTCGGCACTCTATACTGTCATGGGGTCGCATGCCGAAGATGTCATCGAACATATCAACATAGGCAATATCTGCCACGACATATTGGCGCATGTGGCGGTCAGAGAAGACTTGCCCCGTGTAATAGACGACTTTTGTCAGCGGGGCATCATCGGTTCGGCGCAACAACGCCACGACATCTCCGCCCTCATAGACAAAGCGTGGACGCAACCCAAACTATGCGACTGGTTCTCGAGTCGCTGGCAACTACTTCGCGAGCAGGCAATACTTATAAACGGCGAAGAACGACGTCCCGACCGAGTGATGCTTAGCGGACAGCAAGTGGTGGTATTGGATTACAAGTTCGGCACACAGCCCAAACCTGAATACCGCACGCAAGTGCGCGGCTATATGGAGGCTATGCGTGCTTTAGGTTATACCGATGTGCAAGGCTATCTCTGGTATGCCCGCACCGACAAATTGGAAGAAATACAATGAAAGGATTTCTACAACATACCGCTGTTTCATTAGTTACCCGCTTTGGCTGGGAGAAACTGCAATCGCTCACTCTCGTCTTTCCGACACACCGTGCAGGCTTGGTACTGAAAAACGAACTGAAAGACCTGCAAAAGCGAGAACATCATGCCCCTGTTTTTCTGCCCGAGATAACCACCCTGAGTGAGTTGTCCGATACGCTCTCGCCGCTCTACGCAGAGGACGAACTGCTGCTTGTTTTCCGTCTTTACCGCCTATACAAAGAGATAACGCACGAGTCGCTTACTCCCGACCTGTTCTACGGTTGGGGACGACAATTGCTCACCGATTTTAATAATATAGACAAAAGCATCGGCACCCCGGAGGAAGTACAACGTTTCTTTCGCAATGCCGTAGAGGCCAAGCAATTAGAAGAACTTGACATTGACAACGAGGTGCGTATGCGTCTGGAGGACCTGTGGCAACACGGAGAACACGCCTACGACGAAAACTCCATACGTCGTAAATTTACTCTCCTATGGCAGAATATGCCCGATATATACACCCGCCTCAATGCAGAGTTGGACGCAGAGCAAAAAGGCTATGAGGGTATGCGTATGCGCCGTGCTGTTACCGAAGCGGACACATGGCTTCCACGCTATGCCGACCGCACATTTATCTTCATCGGATTCAACTATCTGATGCCGGTAGAAAAAGACTTGATGACCTTGCTCCACGATCGCAACCAAGCCCTGTTCTATTGGGACTATGCAGACAACTTCGACGCTAACGGTAAAGCCTATTCGTTTATCCGCCGCCATATAGCCGACCTTGGCAATGAAGCGGAGGTTACACACTGGACAAGCCCGCGACAAGTGTCCGTTGTTGCTGCCACCACCGTCAATGCGCAGGCGCAGTATGCAGGACAATGGCTGCGAGAACACTACACCGCACATGGGCAGAGTACGGCTATCGTCATCTGCGACGAGCAGATGCTCGAACCGGTCATCTATGCCCTGCCGCCTGTTACCCTCGCGGGAGACACACAGCCTGCCCCCGTGAATATCACGAAAGGTTTCCCGCTCTCCAGCACACAAATCTATGCCAAGGTGATGGCATATCTTTCCGACCGGCACCACGACTTGCGCCCCGATGAGACCTACCCGCAGTTGTTAGACCGCCTACTGGAGGAGGTTGTCTCCCCTGCCGAGAAAGCAGCCCGCGACTCTGCTATAGAAGCCCCCGAACGAGAAAATACATGGCAATGGCTGCTCATCCAGGAGTCGCTCTACCAGACACGCTGCATCATCAACCAATTCCGGCAACTCCTGCAAACGCCCGTTCTGCAAGCGGAGATACAGACGCTCTCGCTTTTGCGCAGTCTGCTGCGCCGTCTATTAAGCAGCGTTTCGCTGCCGTTCAACGGCGAACCGATAACGGATATACAAGTGATGGGTGTACTGGAAACACGTATGCTGGATTTTGACAATCTCCTGTTGCTCAACGTAGAGGAAGGTATCGTTCCCCGTCAAGAGAGCGACTTGTCGTTTATTCCCTACTATCTGCGCAAAGCATACAGTATGCAGACCCGCGAAGAAAGTGCCTCGGTCTATGCGTACAATTTCTTCCGTCTGCTCAGCCGTGCAGGCAATACTACGCTACTATTCAGCGACGCCGACACGGCTATGGGGCGCAAGACAATGTCGCGCTTTATTATGCAGATGTTGGTAAGTCCGCAGTTCCAAATCACCAAGTACACTCTCTCCGAGAACAACCAACTGACCGCCACCCCGCTTATCAACCCGGATAACAACCCGACAAGCCTTTATTCCTTATTGGAAAAAGACACCGACAACCAACTATACTACAAGACAGATTCGATACAGATTCCACCCACCCTGAGGGGAAAGGAGGGAGTAATTTCCCCCTCCGCCCTATCCACCTATATTGATTGTCCGCGACGATTCTATCTGCAATACATTCTCGGAGTACGTGCAGACGACCCCGAGACGCTTATCTTTGCGCCCAATATCCTCGGGTCGTTTGTACATAGTGCTATGGAATATATCTATAAAGGCATTTGCGGCTGTAGAGACAATCGTCCGCACAGCATTGCTCCACAGACACTACAACCGGTATTGGACGACGCCACCTTGATGGAACAAGTGTTAGACGCTGCCTACACGGCACAGAACAACGAATACAACAAAACGCACCCGACCATTGAGAGCACCACACCGCACTATATAAAAGAGGAACACCGTATGGAGAATACGGTTATCCGCAGTTATATCCGCCGTGTGTTGGAGCGCGATATACAAGATGCCAAGCAGCCCGGGTTGCAGATTTGTCTTTTAGAGCAGAAACGCACGTTCCCCGTCGATTTGGGCGACGACCTCGGTATTATCCGGATAGGAGGAAAAATCGACCGTCTTGACATTGTGGGCACTACGATGCGTGTGGTGGACTACAAGACAGGCTCATACACCCGGAAGAAACTCTCGGCAGACAGCCTTGACAAACTCTTCACCGACAAGGACGCCCACTATGTTCTCCAGACTCTTATATACAGCGAAGCCGTTGCCTATACCGACCATACGGGCAGTCCGCTACCTCTGGAGCCGAACCTATATTTTCCCCAACGCAAACTGACTACCCCCGACCTGCAAACGACCGTCTCTATAGAAAAGCAAGAGGTACACAACTACACCGAAGTGCGCGACCGATTCCTGCCCGCCCTGACGGACAAACTCCGCGAGGTGGTAACCACCACCTCTTTTCCGCAAGTAGAGGAAAAAGAATGTTCCCAACTCTGTCCTTTCCTACAAATATGCGCTCGCTCCCCGCAAACTTTCAATGCGTAAAATCCGTACAGGATGCGCATAGGATAGCCTTTACGCCGAGTGCATACGCTTAAACAGAATAGAATACATCGTCATAAAGAAATACCGCACATCGGTCAGGAACGGGTGCTTAAAGTACGCATCCAAGTATTTGTTCTCGCTCTCGAAGAGTTGATCCAAGGTCTTCGGGTGGTCAATATAGAACGGCGGTATCAGTCCCGGTTTGCAGCGTATACGTTTCTCCTGCAGGTCAGCAGGATACGTATCGAACATTGTCTGCGAGATAGGGCGCACCCCTACCAATTTGACATCGCCTTTGAACCAGTTGATCAGCATAGGCAATTCGTCCAACCAATACTTGCGCATAAACCTCCCCCAGGTGGTGATACGCCAGTCGTCGTTGCTCTTGTCGGCTATATCCATTCCTCCACGCTTGTCGAACACGTATTTCTGAATATACTCTGCGTAGGGGTGCATGGTGCGGAACTTGTAGATATACACATACTCCTTGTTTTTTCCCACGCGACGCAGTTTAATCAGAGGTCCATAGACTTTTATTTGCTCTTGCGGGTAAGGCTGCGAATGGCGGTGTGCAAAGACATACTCGATATGCCCCATAGGCACAACTTCGTCCACCTCAAATCCGCAATAGTACAATCGTCCGAACACCTCTGTCTTGCTGAGCATACGTTTGCGCCCCTTGGTAAGGTCGTAGTATAGACGCGACATCAGCAGGAGACGCGGGATGACACGTTTCCAAAAGAAATAGCCCGAATAGACTATCCACCGTATCCCCGCCGGATAGCGGTTGAGTATTTTCCGTTTGATATACTCCTGCGGGCGGTAGCAACACACATACCGTCCCTCGTCGGGCAGTTTTTGATTGACAATACAGAAACGCCGGTTGATTCCCTTGGCATCATTGAGCAAGGTCAAATCCACCACCGTATTGTATTCATAATCCGGTATTTGGAGAAAACTAAAGCGATCTCTGTTAGCCACCACCTTGGTCTGTCGGTTGTCCAAACGGGCTTTTTCCAACAACATTTGGTAGTCTTCCTCCGTGGTAATCGACAGCACCGACTGATGTATGGTCTCTACGGTTGTCTCTCTGCGGCGTTCGTCGGGGCGCACAACGGTGGCGTGTTCGCGCTGCTCAATCTTCATAGCGGGCACCGTCATATTCTGTGCATATTTCCAATAATGCTCCGCCAATATAGCAAAGAAATCGATAAAGGTAACAATGCCCACCATCCACATCGCCACAGTGGTCGAGAACTGCCGTTCCAACTCCGGCAAAGCATAGCGGCACAGCAGCAACATCGCCGTTGCGGTAAGTGCCAAAGAGAGGAGGGACTGCCAGTACCATGCTTTCTTATAGGAATGATAAAGTCGAAAAACCAATCCTATTGCAATCCATACCAACATCATCACGGCAAACAAACCGAGATAACTCCATATCTCCGCCTTGTCTGCAGCCAACCGCCAAATCAAACAAATTACAATAGAAATAATCCAGATAACAATGTCAATGCTTATTTGTTTCCGCATACAATCAGTATTCGCTTAACTATATTTTTAATATTCTGAACAATCAGTTCTTTCGCCCATTGCCCTTTGCTTTCAGCCCACCTCTGCGGATGAGTATTCATCATAATCCGCAGTGGAAACGTGTTGTTTTCCAATGCGTTAATTATATCGTCCGTGGTATGCCAAGTGAGACCTTTGCGCAACCACTCGTCCTGATAAACGGGTATCTTATCCCGCAAGGAGACCTTATATCCGTCCCAACAACGCCCCGTATCCGTGAGGTATAGCACCTGCGAGAAATCCACATCAAAATAGGGTTCGCCCAGTATGCCCGACTTACGGTAATCGTATTTTTCCCACAGGTTTCTCCCGTCGTAGCGGCTTGTCGGTGCTCCGTGCATACAGACTGTGCGAACAGGATAGTATGTACGGAAATAGTGCAGGCTCTTCTCAAAATGGGCAAACGCCTTGTCTATGTCGCCGTGCGCAAGTGCCATATCCTCGTAGTGGTAACCAATCTCATGTCCCAAGTCGGCAATGCGGCGAATGGCGTCCGGTTGATTGCTTTCGGGTACGACACGGAAATAATAACTTGCCCGCGCTTGCAGTTTGTTCTCTATCTGTGCAGTAGCAACGCTATTCTGCGGACACCGATCCACATCGTGCCGCAAAATCACATAGCGGTCCGGCAAATGTTCCGCCGTGCAATAGTCCTCAAAGGTCAGAAAGACATAGCCTTTCGCCTGAAAAGTCCGAAGCAACTCATTGTATTTGGCTAATGTAAAATCTTTCATCTAATCTCTAACATCTAACAACCGCAGGCGGTCTAATTTCTAACAGCGTAGCGGTCTATCAGTACAACTCTAACCATTCCACCCTGTTTCCGACCGTTTCGAGGTATTTTCGGAACTCCGCCTGACTAATCACCACGGTGCCACGGCAGTCGTTAGGGTGGAAACTGAGCGATGCGGCGTTTTGCAGGTTTTTGTCGAGGAACAAAATCACATGATGCCCGGTGTCGTTGATCAGCCCGAACGGGCTGACGCTCCCCGGTTCGAGACCGAGAAAGCGCAACATCCGTTCGGGGCTTGCAAAGGAGAGTTTACCGGGGGCAGGCTGCCCCGCGGCTTGCAGCGAGGCTTTGAGCCGCTGTTCCAAGTCGTGGATAGCGAGGTCGTGGTCGCAATCGAAGCAAATCAGATAGTGCTGATTGCCCTTGTGGTTGCGCATAAAAATGTTTTTGCAATGCACGCTTCCGTCGTTGTGCCACCAACGTTTCGCCTCGCCGATGGTTTTTCCCTCGGGGTGGTTGTAGCATGTATATTCGATGTGATGCTCTTGCAAATAGTGTTCTACCTGCTCTTGGCGATCCATAGTTCAGTTTATGGGTTTATGGGTTTATGGGTTTATGCGTTTATGGGTTTACTGCGCAATAGTATCAGAGTTTTGCCAATGCCGCTTTGATTCGCCTCATCGCCTCCGTGATGTTCTCCTCGCTTGTGGCATACGACAAGCGGATGCAATTGTCCTCTCCGAAAGCCGATCCGCTCACGCACGCAACATGCGCTTCGTTGAGCAGATATTCCACTACATCGTTGGCGTTGTTAAGCGAATGTCCGTCAGGCGTTTGCTTGCCGAAATAGTATGACACGTCCGGGAACAGGTAGAACGCCCCCTGCGGTTCGATGATTTTCCACCCCGGAATCTCGCGTGCCAAACCGATAATCAGGTTGCGTCGTCGCTCAAAGGCTTGGCGCATAGTCTCCACGCAGGTTTGATCCCCTGTATAAGCCGCCTCGGCTGCTTTCTGCGCGATAGTGGTGGCGCAGGTACATTGCTGGCCTTGCAGACGCTTGACGGCACTGATAAATCCCTTGTCGTGGCATGCCATCCAACCGATACGGTAGCCCGTCATAGCATGGCTTTTGCTCACGCCATTGATAATCACCAGACGATCTTTCAGGCTCTCGAACTGCCCGAGGCTCTCGTGTTGCCCCGTATAGAGGATATGCTCGTAAATCTCGTCCGATATGACGCATATCTGCGGGTGCTTCTCCAATACGCGCACAATGTCCACCAATGCCTCGTGACTATAGACACTTCCCGTCGGGTTGTTGGGCGTACAAAGCACCAACAAACGGGTCGCCGGCGTAATAGCCGCCTCCAACTGTTCCGCCGTAATGCAGAAGTTATTCTCCATCGTGGTGCGCACCAGCACACTCTTTCCCTCGGCCAACTTCACCATCTCCACATAACTCACCCAGCACGGTGTAGGCAGTATGACCTCGTCTCCCGGTCCCACCAGGGTTTCAATGGCATTGCAAAGGCAATGCTTCGCACCCACCGACACAATGATTTCGTTCGCATTGAACGCCTGCGGGTTATGCTCGCCGAGTTCCTCGTTAAGCGTCTTGGCGATCGCCTCGCGCAACGAGGGGAAACCGGGAACCGGACCATAGTGGGAGAAATTGTTGTCCACTGCGGCTTTCGCTGCCTCTTTTACGTGCTGCGGAGCCGCAAAATCGGGTTCGCCGAGCGACAAACCGATCACATCCACACCTTCTGCACGCAACTGCTGGCAGCGTGCGGCAATCTGCAATGTCTGCGACTCGCTGAGCGAGTCAATACGCTTTGAAATCTTCATATCCGTACGTTTTTTTTGATTTGTTTGCAAAGTTACAACATTTTCCGCATATACACAAATATCCCTTTGTTTACGAAGCAAAACAACAAAAGCGGACTACCAGACGACAATCCACTTTTGCACAAAAAATAATCTTTTACTTTCCCTCTACCACTACATCAATCGATTTTATGGAGAGACGTCCCGCTTTGGTATCGTCAATATTGCGTTCGCCGACATTCAACACGACATTGCTTGCCGTAAACGTTCCCAATCCGTTTCCCTGACGAGAACAGGAATTGCCAATGGTCGGATTTGGAGATACGGAATAGCATATACCCCGCTGGCTAACCGTCTGTCCGCCAACGGGCAGCACCGTACCGGCACATTGCAACTATGTATAAGTAATATAGACAACATCTCCCGTTTACACGCCTGTTAGGCGGCGATATGCTCACTACTCCAGCCACCTCTCAAGCGGGAAGTTCTCCTCCTGTTGCTCCCGCTGTTCGGCGGCAATACGCTCCTGTTGCTCCCGTTGTTCGGCGGCGATACGTTCCTGTTGCTCCCGCCTTATACGGGCTTTTTCTGCCGCCTCGCGCTCCGCCGGCTCCTGCTGTTCAGCGGCGATACGTTCCTGTTGCTCCCGCTTTATACGGGCTTTCTCCGCCGCTTCGCGCTCCGCCTGCTCCTGCTGCTCCTGCTGCTGCCGCAGTTGCTCGGCTTCCTCTTGCGCAATGCGCTCCCGTTCCAACTGCTCCCATATACTCATCGTGCCACCACCTGTAGTGTCGTTCAGATCGATGACCGTATGGGAGGATGTTGTACTGGTACTTACTACCCTGTTTTGCGCCACCGCAAGAACAGCGCAGGACAAGAGCAGTATAGTCAAAAGATTTTTTACCTGTTTCATTTCTTCAGTATTTTGGCAAACGGCGAAGCAGGTTTGTCGGATTTCTCGTTTGCTGTCTGTTGTTTCGACTGTCCCAACACCCAACTATCCGCCTCGGTGGCACTACGGAAATTCTTGTAGGTTGCGGGATAGCCCTCGACAATGATTACCACAAAATGATGCACATCGGTCTGTACGCTGATAATCGGCGCCACCAATACATCGGCTTTGTTGGTGCGAACCGCATTGGCAATCACAATTTCTTTCTCGCGCGATACCATCGTTTCCACCTCTGCCTCGGTCATCGTGGTGATGTCTTTCTCAACACGTTCGGCGTACGAAATACGGGTGGGCGATACCTCTAAATCGGCATACACGGGTGCAGTAAATACTAACTGTGACGGCGAAATGGTGCGATACTCGGCATACGAATACGTGGTGGCTTTCGGAGCCGCACAACTGATACACATTGCCACAACGGCAACAAAGAATAATAGTTTTTTCATACTGTTTTGTTTTTTATAGTTAATAATAATTATTTGGTTTCTGCGTGCAAAGGTGCAGTTTTGCCCCACGCACACAAAGTCCTTTTTTAGTCCTTTTCGCTTTACAATGGGAGGGGGGGGGGAAAAAAAGTCAATGATAATCTGCTGTTTAACAAACCCTATTGAGCATATCAGTCCAATTACTCTCATTAGCCTTATTGGTCTTATCCCTCACCTACAGACACAAAAAAAGCGTAAACTTTTGTTTGTGTGATCTGATTTTCTGAGGTCTTCGACTACCTGTTATATTCAAATGCTACGCACAAAAGCTCACGCCGAAAGCGTGAGCGTCCATAGGCTTGTGCTTGAATATA
>OQVT01000533.1_pt1 | contig 21545 bp, 15 predicted proteins | sample 1691561 | NCBI WGS metagenome assembly OQVT01 (sample SAMN03418260, study PRJEB22391) | human gut metagenome | biome: human-gut; feature: organic feature; material: feces | host: Homo sapiens | place: Tanzania | collected 2013-01 | reverse complement strand
TGGGAAACAATCAATAATGTCCATTGCAACTGAACCTATCTCATCACCGAAACTGCCACCACTAAAAACACTGAATTTTATTTTGTGTCACCGAATAAAAAACATATCTTTGTAGGAAAAAGCTGAGTATGGATAAAGAAATATTTAGAACGATAATATCTGAGAATCAAGAATATATAGGAAGCATACCATTGGTGGAGCGTCCTCTTGACTTGGAAGAGTATGGCAACTATGTGTTTGTGGGTGTAAGACAGGCAGGAAAGTCCTACTTGTTGTATCAGCGTGTGCAGCAATTATTGGCAGAAGGAAAGCTGTTGGAGGACATTGTTTATGTCAATTTCGACGATGAGCGTCTGCAAGGGATGGCAGCTACCGACTTAGACCTTATACTTCAGGCCTATCACAGTATGTATAGCGGTCAGCCGATATTCTTCTTTGACGAGATACAGAATGTGGATGGTTGGGCTAACTTTGCACGTCGTCTTGCCAACTTGAAGTATCGTGTCTATGTGACGGGAAGCAATGCCAAGATGCTGAGCCGTGACATAGAAACCGTTTTGGGAGGCAGGTATCTTAGTGTGAATGTCTTTCCGTATAGCTTTAGCGAATTTCTTACGGCTGTTGGTGTAAATATTGTAGGAGGATGGCAGTATGGCAGGAAGGCTAATGAGTTGCAGCGTCATTTCAGAACTTACTTTGAATGGGGAGGTTTCCCTGAATTGATCCACTTCCGCGAGAAGCGCATCTGGCTCAACAGTTTGTACAACCGCATATTTTTCAACGACCTTATTGTGCGCCATAAGATAAAGAACGAGGATGCCCTGCGTTTGTGTGTGCGTCGTTTGGCAGAAAGCGTGATGCAACCTTGCTCGTTGAACAGATTGAGCAATTTGGTTAAGTCGACTGGCGTCCCATGCAGTGCGTCAACCATTATGGAGTATGTGAGATATTTGCAGGAGTCTTGTCTGTTGATATCATTGGACAACTATGCCTCTAAATTCACAGAAAAAGAAACGGTGAAGAAGCACTATTTTGTTGACAACGGATTGTTGCACCTCTTCATCAACAACCCTGATACTCTATTACTGGAAAACCTATGTGCCATAACATTATATAAGAAGTATGGTAGTGGCATCTATTATTTCAACCGCAATATTGAAGTTGACTTCTATGTGCCAGACGAGGGTCTGGCTGTTCAGGCTAGTTATAGAATGAGTGACGAGTCAACATTGGAACGTGAGATAAAAGCCTTGGTAGCCATAAACACTTTATATCCTCTGAAAAGGGCAATAATTGTAACATACGAAGACGAGGAAGTGATGGAGCGTGATGGGTTGAAAATGGAGATTGTGCCTGTTTGGAAATGGGTGCTGAATGGTGAGAAACAATTAAAATAAACATATGTCATTGCACCGCCTAACTACCGCCCAAGTATATATAATATAAATGCTCAAGTATATACAATATACATGCTCAAGTATATACAATTTACATGCTCAAGTATATATAATATAAATGTCCAAGTATATTGATATTACTTTGTCGGGCATATTGTTTGGGCTGGTATGGACGCTTTGATTGTGTTGTATGCTTGCTTTAAATCAATTAAAACGTAGAAAAATGAATGTTTTTGATTGATTGTTTGCGCAAACAGCGAAAACTTCATACCTTTGCATCGTCAAAAGGTTAATAGATTGTTTAGGTTAGTAGTAATAGATTTAGGTTTTTAGTTATTAGGTTTAAGGTAAATTGAACGATTGTTTAACAGGTAACTATGAGGGCTCGTGAGAATCTTCATTAATTACGAAAGTTTTTTTAGTTAAACATAATGCTGCGGCACAACTCGATGAGAGCTGTGCCGCAGTAGTTTTTTATATATTTACAACTTCTTCTTTGGTGTCTTCGTCAGTTTATATGCTACGTGCATCATCATATAGTTTGGTATGGTGTTGCGCCATACTTCGGTGCGTCCTTGCGCATTCACCGTGTATGTGGTGTTGGACAGTTGGTGGAGGAGGTCGAAACCTTCGGCTGTCAGAGTGAGTCGTCCCTTGCAGAAGGAGCGTGCCAGCGAGGCGTTCCATACGAGGTCGTCGGTGTTCATAGAGCTGTCGCCATAGCCACGACGTGAGTATTGCTTGAGGTCGGTGGCAAGCTGAATGCCGAGCGGCAACTTATAGGAAAGTGTCATACCGTAGTTGTAGTCGTAGGCGTTGAGCGTCTGGAAGTTGTCGCGGTTGCTTGTAGAGTTGCGCCATTGTGCATCGGCAACAAGAGCCAGACTCAAGTCGCCCTTTTGGAACGACAGCTTCAGATAGTCGCGCAGTATGGATGTGTAGACACGACTCAATACAGAGGCTGCGTTGTTTATGTCGGCATCGTAGGCTATGTCGAAGTCGGTACTCTTGGTGTAGTCGAGCGAGAGGCGTGTCTCTATGCCAAACAGTCCCTTCTTGTCGAGTTTGCCAGAATAGACAACATAGGGATTGAGGGTCCAGTTGCCCGAATGCACGTTGTCGCTCATATAGGCGTAAGCACCTGTTTGCGTATTATAGGTGGTGCGTGTGCCTATCATGTCGGTATATACCGAGCCGTTTAGCGCAATTGACAGAATGCTCTTGTTCTTGAAGATGAAGTTAACATAACTATTGATGTTATGCGTTACGGATGTCTTCAGATTAGGGTTGTTGACGCGGCGTGCAAGCGGATTGATGTCGTTATCGATAGGCATAAGCGACTCCATGCCGGGTTGGCTACAGTTAAGGCTATAGCTGGCATTTAATTCAAGCTTATCGTTCCATTTGTTGAAAAACAGCGAAGGCTCCACAAGCCACTTGCGTCGAACAGCCGTTGTGTCGACCGAGGCACAGTTGTAGTTGATGCGCTCGCGCACAAGACGGTAGGGCAATTTCAACGAGAAGTAAGTGTTGTTGTGGTTGTACCGCAGAGTAGGCTCACCAGTATACTGACGTGTCAGCAAATTGTATGTCTTGCTATTCTGCATGTCGAGAGCAAGGAACAGGGAGTCGCGGGTTGATGGCAAGCGGTCGAGCTGCTGCTGGTCGAAACGGTTGTACAAACCACCAAGCCGCTCAAGACGATAGTTGAGTTGGTTGGTAGAAGTCATGTTCTGATTATATGCCTGGCTCAATCCTACCTGCCAATTATTCAGCTTAACGGAGTAATTGGCTGATGCACCATAGTTGTAGGAATTGTTGTGGCTGTCGGCATAGACACGTCGCAGGTCGTTCTTGTTCTCGCGCAGATACTCGTTGTTAGAAAGGCTGAAACTGTCCTGAGGCTTGTTGGATGTGTAGCTGCCGTTCAGATTGAAGCCGAGCATGTCGCCCCAGGGCAGGACAAATCCAAACATAAGGTTCTCGTTGACTGATGTTGTGCGAAACTTTGTAAGGCTTATTGTCTGCGAGCGGTTGGTGGGGGAATCTGCTGTCATATTATCTTCCGAATCGAATGTGGCACGCTCTGAAGAGGAATTGTTGGTGCCGTCGCCATAGTTGAACGATGTTGACGACTGCAGATAGAACTTACTCTCATCGGTATAGGTTATCTGATTGTTAGCATTCAGGCGAAATTCCTTCTGCATGGAGGTTGAGCTGGAACGGTTGAAGATGTTGCCTGCCGAGGCAAACTGTTCGCTTGAAGAGCGTGTGATGTCGGTAACATCGTTCCATGAAGCTATGGCATCGAATTGCTCGCGCAAGCTGCCCGACTTATTTTGTGTGCTAAGACTTGCGCCCACCTGCTTGGTGACGGTCTGACCTTGCGGACTGTTCGACGGACTCCAGTCGCCCTCTCTTCCCGGACTGCGGTTTTCGTTGACGTTGTTCACATTGCCAAACACAGAGAAACGTGTATAGTCGTCGTAGTACAGTCCGAAGAGACGCGCCATGTAGCGGTCGCGTGTGCCTCCTGCCACTTCGGCATTCGATATGTATCCACGGTTGTACTCACGCTTCAGCTCCACATCCATCACGTAGTCTTTCTTCTCCACCTCTTTGCCGACAAGCCGGCTCTTCTCGGTTGACTTATGATAAACCTTAAGGTCTTGCACAGTATAGTGAGGCAGATTGTCGAGCATAATCTTGTTGTTGCCCTTGAAGAAGTCTTTGCCGTTGAGTGTGAGGTAGTCTATCTTCTTGCCATTCACATAGATGTCGCCATTGCTCTTGATCTCGGCTCCAGGCAACTGGCGCACGAGGGCATCGAGCATAGAACCGTCGGGCACGTTGAAGGCGCTGGCATTATAAACGAGTGTGTCGCCACGATAGGTGAACTTAACCTTGGTGCCCGTAACCACCACTCCGTCCAAGTCCACCTCTTTATATATGTCGCTTTGGGTGAGTTTCTTCAGGTTTAGGTCGGGCATCTTGAAGCCGCGGTTGCGTGCCACGCGCTTAATCTCGTAGTCTTGACAGTTGGTGGCATAGCCCTCACACTCTGCCTTGACGATATATTTCGCAGGCTTAGCCTCCACTTCAAAGCGCGCAAAATAGTTACCATACCATCCTTTGCAGGTGATTGTGTCGACCACCGTACTGTCCTGGCGCATCAATGTGACATGAGCCTTAAGCCTCACACCCGTAAACGAGTCCCTGACAATCTGTCCAAGCATTACAGTACGCTTGGGCTTGTCGGTCTTGGCGTTTTGTGCTGCTCCCCCTATCACATTAAAGAGGAGGAGAAGCAATAACGGTAAAATACGCTTTGTTTGCATAAAATAAAGAAAAATTAAGGGATGTGATATTACTGTTTCCTTACGCCCTCGTGCACCATCTTCACAAATCCTCCATTGGTCACAATGTCCTTGACATCGTGCTGGCCAATGTGCAGACGATACTCTATGATTCCACCTTTGTGATGGAACGGGGCGGTAGAGAGATAACGCCAGTTGTCATCTTGGGCATTCGAGGCAACGTAGTCCACCCATGTGGTGCTGTCGTTCTGCTGGCACAGGAATGGGGTATTGCGGCTTTCAGCCCACGACAATCCCTTGAGCGGAATGTTTGAGGCAGAGCCATAACCGTCGAGACGCAATATAGAGAGACACTTGCCCTCGCTCCACACGCTAAGCGTAGCATCAACAACCGAACAGCTCGAAAGACACTCAAGCACATAGTCGCCCTCTTCCTTTGCCTCCTTGCGGCTCATGACAAACTCAATAGGCTGGTTGCTCTTGTCAGCTCTGATACGTATAGGATTCTTTTCCATGCACAAAGGGTCTTCATCCGACCATCCATAGATAGTCTCGCCGAAGTTCTTGGCAACATCGATGTTCCAGCCATTCTGCGAAGTCAAATCCCAGTTGTTGCAGTCCATATAGATGCCGTTGTGCGTATTCTCCAATCTATCGTATTCTCTGTTTTTCTTCTGCATCTGTATGCCCATCATCACAAACATAATGAAGCCTAACGTCATCGCCACAATCCAAATGCCGGTAAGCATTGCTACAATGCCGGTTTGCATGGGCTTGGGCTCCGACTTGAACAAGCGGAAGACAAAGAGTAACGGCAAAAGCATCACGATGAAACAACACAGAGCCGACACAATCATATAGACTTTCAGGTAAGGCAAAGATGCCAAAACACTCAGGGTAATCTCGTCGTTGGTGAAAAGTCGTACAAACGGATCGCCTATCACGGAATATGCTATAGAGAAGAGGAGATAAGCCAGGGCAAAGGCTGTCATTACAGAGAAGAAGCTAAGCGAAGCTATCTTTATGCAGAACTTAAGAATCTCGGCTATTCCCGACAATATGCTGCCACCCTTGCCACGCTTTACGGTGGTCTTCACCTGCTCCTCAGCCTCGGCAATGATAGCCTTGCTTATCGACTCAGGCGTAACCTCCTTGCCCGTCATGCAGAGTCGCTCCTCGGTTGTTCGTGCTACTGGAGCCACAAGCCACAGAGCTATATATATGATTATAGGTATGGTGAAAAGCAGACCGAATAAAGGACGGAGGAAAAAATAGTGCAATGTCTGGTTGAGGGTAAATGCCGCTAAAAGGAACAGAACTGTACCTACTCGCCATACCACTATGTCGCCTCCACCACAATAATGACACAATCCGGAGATAACACCTCCGCCTATCTTGTCTTTGCCGTCGCGATAGAAACGATGGGTGCTCACGTGATGCAGCACACGGTTAATCCATTTGCCGCCAACAGTTTCTTCTGCTGTTGTGTTGTTGTCGGTATTGTAGGAAGAGTGGGAGTCGTTATCGCTCTGACCGTTGCCCTCGTTGACTGCTTCTGCATTAGAAGCCTCTTCTGTAGTAGAATCAGCAGTCTCCTCTTCCACGCTGTCCATTTCGTCGGGATTGCCAATGCTGCTGATAATCTGCTTCACGGCATTGATATCAATAGCAGTCATACCACTCTCCTTCAAGTTCCACAGATGTTCTGCCACACGATGCTCTATGTCATCAAATATCTCGTCGCCACCATCGCACTTGGCAAAATAACTGCGCATGTTGTCGAGATAGTTCTCAAGAAGTGTGCAAGCGTCCTCATCGATGGCGTAGAGCGTACCGAAGAGGTTTATGTTGATGTTCTTCTTCATAATTTAATTCAGATTTTATGGGTTATTCTTTCGGTTCTATGTTCTTCAATACGGTTACGGTGTGGGCTATCTCTTGCCACGCCTTGTCGAGTTCGCTAAGCGTAGCCTCACCGTCGGGTGTAAGGGAATAGTATTTGCGTGGAGGACCTTGTGTCGACTCCTGCCATTCGTAGCCAAGCAAGCCGTCCTTCTTAAGACGCGTTAGAAGCGGATAGAGCGTACCTTCAACTACTATCAGTTCTGCCTCCTTTAGGTTTGCTATTATATCACTGGCATAGGCTGCACGATGGCGCAGCAACAGCATTATGCAATACTCAAGCATTCCCTTACGCATCTGTGATTTAGCGTTGTCAATATTCATTGCTTTCGGTTTTAAATGCATTAGTATATGTTTTCGATTGCAAATGTATGCATAATCTAAGTACTATGCAATACATAGTACTGTAAAATATCGATATTAAGTATATATTTAACCTTTGTTTGCAATGCTACTCTCAACAAAAGAATTTAATTTGAGCATTGTCAGAAAATCATTTGACTTTTGTTGATTGTCGGCGTTTTTGTTGTATCTTTGTCATTAGTATAAAATAAAACAAACTATTAGGTTATGACAAAGAAGGAACTCTATACGCATGTACTCTCTTATTTTCGCGAACTTCACCCCGAGGTGACCACCGAGCTTGAGTTTGGCTCGGTGTTTCAGTTGCTTGTTGCTGTTGTGCTAAGTGCTCAATGTACCGATAAGCGTGTCAATCAGGTTACGCCCGAATTGTTTGCTCATTATCCCGATGCAAGGACTATGGCTGAGGTTGACGAGGCTGAGATATACGAATATGTAAAGAGCGTGAGCTATCCCAATGCCAAGGCTCGCCACCTTGTTGAACTCTCGCGTATGCTTGTTGATGAATATGGTGGCGAGGTGCCTAACGACTTTGATGCGTTACTGCGTCTGCCGGGTGTAGGTCGCAAGACTGCCAATGTGATGCAGGCTGTAGCATTCGGTCAGTCGGCAATGCCAGTCGATACGCATGTGTATAGGGTGAGCCATCGCTTGGGACTGGTGCCGAGTACTGCTGATACTCCGCTGAAGGTAGAGAAGATGCTGGTAAAGCATATTCCTGCCGAAGATTTGGCGCGTGCTCATCATTGGCTGTTGCTGCACGGACGCTATGTTTGCACTTCGCGCAAGCCACATTGCGACAAATGTGAGCTGAGCGACATCTGCCCTAAAAAGATAGAGAACTCGAAACTGCAATAATCCTAATACACTACCTGGCCTATGAACACCCAGATGTATCCGTTTCTACGCATTGCCATAGTGCTGGTCGCCGGCATTATGACAGGAGATATGCTGTATGGGCACGTGTCGGTAAGAGTGGTGTTTGGGGTACTTGTGGCATTGGTGTGCATCACTATTGTAGCGTATAAGAAGTCGGGCATCCCTCGTTTGACAACATCGCTGCTGATGATAGACGTCTTTGTGCTGGGTATATGGAATGTAGGTAGGGTGGAGCAGCGGTTGGATGTGCCTCTCAATGGAGATATAGAGACGATAGAAGCTGTTGTTGCTGAGCGTCCTGTAGTAGGACAGCGCACAATAAAGTGTGTGCTGGCTGTAGCCGAAGGGCGACTTGCAGGACAATATATAAGCGCTTTCTTTCAGAAGGATAGTGTTATAGGTGATGCTCGGCAGCTGGCTGTTGGGGATGGCGTGGTATTCCAGTCGCGAATGAAGGCTATAACCAATAATCAGCTACATAAGAACGGGCATTTCGACTATGTGCGTTATCAGCGTGTGCACGGCATTGTTGCGCGTACATATATTAATAAAGGTGGTTGGAAGAGGTGTCGGGTGAGTATGCGTAGGCTTGGCTTAATGCTTCGGGTTCTTATCGGGATGCGTTCGGGTCGTGACAGGTTGCTGAATCGTTATGAATCGCATGAAATGTCGGAGTCGGCTTATGCTGTCGTAGCTGCAATGACAATGGGCGACCGTAGCAGGATTACGCATGAATTGCGCCAATCGTATGCCGCTTCGGGTGCGTCGCATGTACTTGCTCTTTCGGGGTTGCATCTTGGTGTGATATACGGTTTGCTCTCACTTGTGTTTGTACATCGTCGAATGCGAGTGATGGGTCAGGTGCTTGCTATGGTTGCCATATGGGCTTATGCTGCCCTTGTGGGTATGCCGCCGAGTGTATTGCGGTCGGCAACGATGCTCACCATCTTTTCTTTTGTTGTGTTGACAGGTCGTCGGCATGTGTCGCTCAATACGCTTGCCTTTGCCTGTGTGGTGCAATTGGCAGCCAGTCCGTTGAATCTTTGGGATGTAGGTTTTCAGATGTCGTTTCTTGCTGTGCTTGGTATAGTGATGCTGAACTTGCGACTACGCGATGTAGCAACGCCTACATGGCTCTGTCGTTGGCGGATGATATGGTGGATGTGGTCGCTTATTAAGGTTTCGTTGGCAGCACAATTGGCTGTAGCTCCATTGTCAATGTATTATTTCGGTACATTCCCTTGCTACTTTCTGCTAACTAATTTTGTTGCTATACCGTTGGCAACGATTATTGTATATACCTCAATAGTGATGTATGCTTTAGGTTTTTGTGCGTGGATGCAAGGTATGGTAGCAATGTTTGTAGGATGGATGGCAACGCTGATGAATGCGTCGCTCGGATTTATAGCCTCCCTGCCAGGCGCCTGTATGTATGGCATACATATAAACGCAAGGCAGGTGTGGCTGATGTATGCGCTACTGCTGGTAGCGTATTTAATGTCGTATTATATTGAACGCAGGAACATAACTACTGCGTCGCGGTCGGCTTTGGACAAATTGTAGAACTTCAATGCAGCGTTGTAGGCATGAGAGCTCTTTGAGTAAGCATGCCACATGATGGCTTCTACCTCATTGCGTGCGCGGCAGTCGTGCAGACGCTCTGTACCAGAACCATTGACACCTGCAAGTCCGCGACCCCACAATGGAGTTGTACGGCACCATGAATTATGGATATCGTTGATCATATAGAGCTTATGCTGCATCATGTCTGAGTAAGGATAGATGGTCTGGTTGGCATAACGTGGGAGCTTCTTGTCAGCAATCATGTTTGGTGTCCAGTAGTTGTCGGAGCCTGTCTTCCATGACGGGCGGTGGCAGTTGGCGCAACCCATCTCATTGAATAACTTCTTGCCCTTCTGTACGCGAGCGTCATTGAGGTTACGTGCACGTGGAATAGCCAATCCACGATGCCATACCATGAAGTCGTAGAACTTGTCTGCCGACATCTCAGGCTCGAAGTTGTGCCATTCGTTGCTGAACTGGTTAGTGCTCGGCTTAAGCAGATTCTCAACCTTTTCGGCTATCTTGTCGTCGGTATCAGCCCAGAACGGCGATGTAGGGTCTTTCTTTATCTTCTTTATCACCTCCTTGTCGGCTGCCATTGCTGCTGCCCAAGCATCTGTTGTGTAAAGCTTCGGACGGTCGGGACGTGTAACGTTGGTGATATTCCATATAGCATTTGCACCAGGTCCGTCCTGAAGTGTGGCACGTGTCAAGGCATATGTGAAGCGCTTTACCATCTTCTTGCCTTCCTGACCATCGGCATACTTACCAGCACCTTTTGTTGCTGTATACCATGCGCCGGCGGCAAAGTCATTGGTATTGGCATCCCAGAAGTTAGGGTTTACATATTCGCTTACATCAGCCACCTTTGCTACATTCTTATAATAATTGGCAGTAGAGGCATACTGTGCCTTTAGGTCGTCTTCGGTGATGGCGTCGAGCAGACCTGTACCAATCACGCCGATAGTTGACTCCACACGAACTGCCACAGCCTTGTTGCCTGTGTCATAAGGATTAGGACTTGTGCGGAAGGCTGAGCGAGGTATTGTAATCTCAGGATAGATGAGCGAATACTTCTCGCCATCGGGAAACTGCATTGGCAATCCGCTCTCCATAGCTGTGACCTCATGCCATCGAAGCTTAATCTGACTCTCGTCAACAGGAGCTTTGAAAGGTTCTGTTGCCTGTGTTTGTGGCATAGCGGTCACTTCAGCTACATATCCACCGTCGTTGCTGTTGGCTCCATCTGTAGGATGATAAATGGCAAGCAGATAACCGTTGCCGTTGCCATACTGTGTGGTGTAAGAGTCCATACGTCTGCCATGTCCGTAGTTAGGATGGCAGTCGAGACATGAACGGCGTATTGAAGCAGGACCAAGACCACCAAAGCCTGACGCTGCTGATGTAAACTGACGCTCAAAGAACTTCTCGCCTGCATTAAAGTTGTCGATAAGTCCCTGCTCAGTTACTGCAGGAGTCTCGTCTTCATAACAACCAGAAGTTACATTGTCGGTTGTGCCAAGCTCACCGCCAGGATACCATTCCTCCTTAGAGAAGTTGCCTACTGCCTGACCTACATACTTAGCGTCAGACTCGATTGGGTCTTCGCCATTTCCGCCAGGTGTAGGATCATCGTCAGAACATGATACCATTGAAAGCGATAAGCACATAGCCAGCGATCCGAAGAGGTAAATTTTCTTATTCATAATGTATTTAGATAATTTTGTTGTTCAAACATAATAGGTGGGTATGACATTACCTGCCATACCCACGCAAGTATTTAATACTGATATGTGTTAGATAGCTTCCTGCAAGTTAATCCAAGTACCGGCTTTGTTAATCTCCTCGTCGAGAGCAGATACTGCGTCGATGCAATCCTTAACGCGCTGTGCACCCGGCTCTTCAACAAACGACTTACCGCTGTTCTTGGCTGTCTCAAGAGCCTGGATGGCAGCATTGAGGGCATTGATAAGGTTGTTATAGCCTGGGTAGTTCATCTTCTTCAGAAGGCTCAACATAGAATTCTCTACAGGTGTTGTGGCTTTGATGTCGCGTGTGCCATAGAGAGAGTTCTTGATTGAATAGATGTTGTCCTGATAGTCGATGAACGAACGGTGGCTGTAAGGTGACTCGATATAGTCCTTGCTATCATCTGTTGTGCTACCTTGACCGGTAGCAACACGATAAGCCTGACCCAACTTCTGGTCGGCTACCTCAGCACAGATGTTTGAGCAACCGCCTACGAAAATCTGATTCATAGTGCCCTGCCATGATGTATAGCCTGTTGTAGACGACGGAGAAAGCAAGTTCTGGCCAAAGCACATTGTGCCGTTTGATGCAAGACCATTGTTGCGGAGTGTGCTGAACACGTAGCTACCCTCGCCGCTGAGGATTGCCTTTGTCTCGTTGCTTGCTGCGCTACCCATCCATGTGAACTCAAGAAGAGCTGTGATGTTGCGTACGTCGGCAGCTACAGCCTGAAGGAAGGCAAGCTCGTCTATACCCCTTACTGATGTCACGCCCTCGTCGGTATCATTAGCCTTGAGAGCCTCAACAGTACGATGTGCACCATTGCGGAAGAGCACGAACTCCATACCATGGAAACCAAGTACCGACTGGAACTCTGTGTTGTGCTCAGAAACAAACTTGGCAGGGTTCTCGCTCTTGAAACCTGCGATAAGGTTCTCGTTCGTGAGCGCCCTCTCAAGCTCGTCACGGTCGAGTGGCCATGAGTCGATATGTGGGTCAAGCTCGTTGTCTGTTGCCGAACCGAAGAGGAATGCCTCGCTGCGCTCCCACTCCTGACGTGTGTTCTTGAATGCCTCACATGCTGCATTAATTTGGTCCTGTGTCATGGTGCCAGCCTCAGCCGACTTATAGAGGGTCTGTGCTGCGCTATAGAGTGTGCGTGCGTTAGAGGCGAGAGCCTGGTATGTGGGATAAACGACTGCCTGCACGTAGTTCTTTGCCACCTTCTGCATCTCCTTGTCTGAGCTGCTTATTGATGTTGTGGCCTGACCAACATCAGGAAGGTTGAATTCCTCGTTGCCGCCATTGTCGCTGCTACAAGCTGTAAATCCGATTGTCATGGCTCCAAGAAGGAACGCCATTACGAAATTCTGAATCTTTTTCATCTTTTTTACTACTATTGATTATTACTATTGGTTATCCGTTTTTTTAGAGGAACTGTCCTTGATAAGCTACACCGATGTTTAATGCTGGCTCATCGTTATACTGCGACTTGAACTTGCGGTAGCTGTATTCTGCCTTTACGCAAACCTGCGGCAGGGGGTAATAGTTAAGGCCACCGGCGAAAATCTTCTTGCTTGTATATTCTTTCGAACTGCCAATGCATGAGTTGTAATACTCAAAATGTCCGAACACATAAAGCTTCTGTCTGTCGGCGCGCAACTTTGCAATCTGCGAGAAGATGTCGTAGCCTACCTCAATGCTTGTGGCAATTGCATGTGAACCAAATACCTGATTGCTCTCGTATGGCTTCACGTACTGTGTGCCAGGCTTGCGTATTGCGCTGATGGTTTTAGCATCGCTCACATATCCATAGTCTGCATTGCCACGTGCCACCCAATTGTGGGCATTGTACGTGAAGTCGAAAGCTCCAAGGTAGATGTTGCCCTTAATGTTCTTGTTCTTGCCGGTCTCCATATCATGAGGAACGGCGTTGTGCATCGACTGTCCGTAGTAGCCGCTAATGCCAAGTCGCAAGCCTGGTATGGTGTAGTTGTCTATACGGGCTGAAAATCCGTACTTGTTGGCTGTTTCAAATTCAAACGGCTTTGTTGTACCTGGCTTTATCCACTGGTCGCGTGAGAACTGCCATGCATCCAGACCTGCAACCATCTGTGCTTCGTAGCGGAAGTCGCCTATATGACCCCACAACGATACACCTGTCTGATGCCAAGTACAGGGCAAAATGGTGTTTTCGCCCTCTGGACGGTAGACTGTGAAGAAGTTGAGCGGTTCGTGATAGGCGTTGGTCAGTCCGAACGGCACTACAATATGGCCGGCACGAATGTTGAGAAAACGACCGAATGACTTCTGAATCCAGAACTGCTCAAGCTCTACTTCGCCGCCGCGCTCTTGCTCCTGCTCAAACTCAATGGCCTCTTCTGCTTCGTATTCTATTGCCGAACCAGTACCGCCATGCTCGAATTCAATCTCTGTTCCGAGTGTCCAACCCTTACCGAAGTTGTAACCGAGATATATAACGGCATGAGGAATGTCGAAACGTCCGTGGCTCGGATCGTTCTTTCGACTGCTTGCCGAACTGTATCGGTTGCCCGAGTCGCTGTAGAAGTTGCGGCTGAATGCAGCTTCGCCATATCCGCCAATGCTTAGGCGGTTGCCTTTGACGTGCTGCATAACACTGTCGGCAGCAACAGTCTGTGCCTGAATGGCAAGCGGAGCGCACATTGCTGCAGTGCAAGCCATAGTAACGATAGTCGTCTTCATAATACTCTTGTTTTTTAATGATTTTTTGCGATTGCAAAGGTATTATGAATAAAAAAGGTGAGCAATACCTAAATTTTGGTAAATAAAAAACTCAAAATACCTACATATGGTGATTGTCAGTTTCGTCGTTTTTTTGTTATTTTGCACCTGTTATATAATATAATGTATAGCAAGGCTGATTTACAATCATAGTACAGCCATAATTTTTAGGTAAAAAAGATACACAGGTAATAATCAGACAAACATGAAGCAACAGAAAATGTATGAGCCCGAGGACAAGATGATTTCTCTTATCAGGGACAACTACAACCTTCTGCAGAGCCTTGGCAGCTTCGGCATCAGCCTCGGTTTTGGCGATAAGACAGTAAGTCAGGTGTGCGAGGAACAGCATGTAGACACATATACATTCCTTGCGGTGGTGAACTTTACAATCAATGGTTACCGCGATTTTGATGATGCGTCGCGATTGTCGATGCCGACTCTGTTGCAGTATCTTAAGGCAAGCCATGCCTATTATATTGACTTCCAGTTGCCGTTCATACGCAAGGAACTTGCCGAAGCGCTCGACGAGAACGACAATCTGGCTCGTCTCATAATGAAACTTTATGACGAATACGCACGTTCCATAACCACACACATGCGTCATGAGGAACGAGTGGTCTATCCGTATGTAGAGGCTCTGCTCGAAGGCAAGCCGGTTGGCGACTTTGAGATAGACATGTATTCGAAGCATCATAGTCAGGAGAGCAACAAACTGCGCGAATTGAAGAGCATCATCATCAAATACCTGCCCAGCGACGGATTGCACAACAACCAGCTTTCGGCTACATTATATGATATATATAATAATGAGGAATGGCTTGCATTGCACGCTCAGGTAGAGGAACAGATTTTCATTCCAGCCGTACGGCGTCTTGAGCACAAGTCGAAGCAGAGTGATGTGACTGCGAAGATTTCAGATATGATAAGCCGTAACCAAGACGGTTCGGAGGCTCTTGGCGAACGTGAGAAGGATGTAATAGTTGCACTTGTGCAGGGTATGACCAACAAGGAGATAGCCGACCATCTGTGTATTTCGGTAAACACAGTCATAACTCATCGACGTAACATTGCGCGTAAGTTGCAGATACACAGCCCGGCAGGACTGACCATTTATGCAATAGTTAATAACTTGGTTGATATTTCATCGGTGAAGTTGTAAAATCGTGGGTAAATTAACAAGATTTAAGGCGGAAAATTTTTCCGCTTTTTTTGTTGTTTGTGTATAAAGGTATCGTTTTTTTGTATTATCTTTGCAGTCGTTTTCAAGACATAAAACGAATAACTTTTATTTTTCGGAATTAAAGAAAGTTTTCCAAAACGGAAAACTTTTGCTCTTCGAAAAATTCAAAAGTTTTCCCAAAAGTGTAACTTCGGCGATCACTATGACTTGATAAGATTGACTTAAAAAACTATATATAACAATGAAAGATTTTATAATAACCAAGCGCGACGGATCGCAAGACCGTTTCTCTTTAGATAAAATAATGAACGCTATTATCAAAGCGTTTCAGTCGGTAGATGAACCAGTTGACCTGAGTGCTATCTCTAAGATACTCAGTCACTTGAATATAAGCGAGGGTATCACTGTAGAGGATATTCAGAACCAGGTGGAAGAGGCTCTTATGCGCGAGGATTATTATAAAGTCGCCAAGTCGTTTATGCTCTATCGCCAGCGTCACAATGAAGATCGCGAGACTCTCGAGAAGTTGAAGTTTCTGACAGATTATTGCAAAGCATCGAATGCTGCAACCGGTTCGAAGTTTGACGCAAATGCAAACGTGGAGCACAAAAACATTGCCACACTTATCGGCGAACTTCCCAAGTCAGGCTTTATTCGCTTGAACCGTCGCATGCTTGTCGACCGTATCAAGCAGATGTACGGCAAAGAACTCGCCAATGAGTATATCGACAAGCTCACACATCACTTTATATATAAGAACGACGAGACATCGCTGGCAAACTATTGTGCCTCGATAACAATGTATCCGTGGCTTGTCAACGGTACAGGTCCTATCGGTGGCAACTCAACAGCGCCTACAAACATAAAGTCGTTCTGTGGCGGATTCGTCAATATGGTATTCATGGTATCGAGCATGTTGAGCGGTGCTTGCGCAACACCGGAGTTCCTCATGTACTTCAACTACTTCATTGGTAAGGAGTACGGTCTTGATTACTGGAAGGAACCAGACCGCGTCGTTGACCTCTCACTTAAACAGCGTACCATCGATAAGGTGATAACCGACTGCTTCGAGCAGATTGTTTACTCAATCAACCAGCCTACTGGAGCACGCAATTATCAGGCTGTATTCTGGAATGTGGCTTATTATGACCAGCCATACTTCGAAAGTCTCTTTGGCGAATTTGTCTTCCCGGACGGTTCAAGACCTGATTGGGCGGGACTTTCATGGTTGCAGAAGCGCTTCATGAAGTGGTTTAACAAGGAGCGTACGAAGGCTGTTCTCACATTCCCGGTTGAGACAATGGCGTTGCTTACCAAGGATGGCGATGTGATTGATAAGGAGTGGGGCGACTTTACAGCCGAGATGTACTCTGAGGGACACTCGTTCTTCACATATATGAGTGACAATGCTGACTCGCTGAGCTCATGCTGCCGCTTGCGCAACGAGATTCAGGACAACGGCTTCAGCTACACACTCGGTGCCGGTGGCGTGTCTACTGGTTCGAAGAGCGTGCTCACCATCAACCTCAACCGTTGCATACAGTATGCTGTAAAGAATGGTCTTGACTATGCCGAATACCTCTCTGAGGTTATCGATCTCTGCCATAAAGTGCAGCTGGCATACAACGAAAACCTCAAGGATTTGCAGAAGCAGGGTATGTTGCCGCTGTTTGACGCTGGCTATATCAATATGAATCGTCAGTATCTAACCATCGGTGTTAACGGACTTGTAGAAGCTGCAGAGTTCATGGGACTTCAGATCAACGACAATCCCGACTATCTGCACTTCGTACAGAAGGTGCTTGGACTCGTTGAGAAGTACAACAAGCAGTATCGTTCTAAGGAGGTTATGTTCAATTGTGAGATGATTCCTGCCGAGAATGTGGGCGTTAAGCATGCCAAGTGGGACCGTGAGGACGGCTATTTCGTACCGCGTGACTGCTACAACAGCTACTTCTATGTAGTTGAGGACGACTCGCTCAACATCGTTGACAAGTTCAAGTTGCACGGAGCTCCGTATATCGAGCACCTCACAGGTGGCTCGGCTCTGCATATGAACCTTGAGGAACACCTTTCACAACCGCAGTATCGCCAGTTGCTGCGTATCGCTGCCAAGGAAGGATGCAACTACTTTACATTCAACATTCCTAACACTATCTGCAACGATTGTGGTCATATCGACAAGCGATACCTTAAGGAATGCCCCGTATGTCATAGCAAAAACATCGACTATATGACACGTATCATCGGCTATCTGAAGCGTGTGAGCAACTTCTCGCAGGCTCGTCAGGAGGAGGCCAAGCGTCGTTATTATGCCGAGGTTGACAAGGAGTTGAGCGAGGCTTAAGTTAAATACAAGATTAAAAACATCCCTTTAAAATAAGAATATAGACAATGCTGAATTATCTGAATACTGGAATCGTTTTCCAGGAGATACCCGACGAGGTGACGCTGTCAATCAACATCACCGGATGTCCGTGCCGCTGTCCGGGCTGTCACAGCCAATATCTGTGGGAGAACATAGGTCAACCGCTTACGCCGATGGTTCTCGACCAGTTTATGAAACAGTATGGTGGCGAGATTACTTGCGTATGCTTCATGGGCGGTGATGCCGATCCTAAGTATGTAAGCCAGCTTGCACAGTATCTGCATCGGGAACATGAGAATCTGAAGGTGGCTTGGTATAGCGGCCGACAGCAGTTTCCGAAGAATATACGCAAGCGCGATTTCGACTACATCAAGCTCGGTCCGTATATCGAACATCTTGGTTGTCTGAAGGATCGCACCACCAATCAGCGTCTATACAAGCGTGCTGTAGGCGATGATTTCACCGATATAACATCACGTTTTTGGAAGAAATAATGACTGACGAAATCTGTAAAAAGCCAAGAATAGCAATCGTCGACCCCAACACACTCGCTGTGTTGGGGTTGACTCATTTATTGGAGTCGGTAATGCCGATGATGGAAATTGACGCGTTCGCATCGTTTGCCGAGCTAGAGGCAAACCATCCCGAACGCTATTTTCATTACTTTGCCGATATGCGCATAGTGCTTGCCCACATGGCTTTCTTTCAAAATATGCGCCACAAGACCATTGTTCTTGCAAACTCTGCCGTCGATGAGTCTTCGGCTTTGGGCTCGTTTCACACCATTTGCACCAATCTGCCTGAGAAGCAATTGCTTCGCTCAATCCTGATGCTCGAACAGCATGCCCATGCCAATGGTAGAAATCTGCCGCCAGTGGTTCATGTCCGCAATGAGAATGCTGTGTCGTTGTCGTCGCGCGAGATTGAAGTGATGTCGCTTGTGGTGAAGGGATATATAAACAAAGAAATCGCCGACCAACTCAATTTGAGTCTGCCGACGATTATATCGCATCGTAAGAACCTCATGACGAAGCTCGGGCTTCGCAGCGTTTCGGCCCTTACGATTTATGCCGTTATGCACGGATATGTTGATGTGAACGACATCAGAACGCTTTCTCTATAATAGTGCGCACTCCTTTTATTTTAGCGCCTTTTGAAATCTTCACTATGCGGTCGGCCGTCTTGCGTTCTACGGCCACATAGGCATAGCGTTCGTAAACGTCGATGCGTCCTATTTCGCTGCCTTCCACTCCGCATGTCTTGCACAAATAGCCAAGAATGTCGCCCTTCGATATCTTGTCTTTCTTTCCTTTACCTATATATATAGTAGCCATGCGCGGCAACGGCACACGTTTCTTGCTGTTGTCGTCGAGCTTGTATTCCTCAGTTTTCTCCTTGACGTATTCAGGCAGATGCTCTTCGGGGCCAATCAGCATGAATGCGCGACCCGTTGCATCCCATCGTCCGGTACGTCCTACGCGGTGGATGTATTCGTCTTCGCCAACGGGCAGATTGTAGTGTACTACGTTTGAAATGTCGGGGATGTCGAGTCCGCGTGCTGCGAGGTCGGTACCGACGAGAATGTTTGCCGAACCGTTGGCAAAACGGTATATGGCTTCTTCACGTTCGCGCTGCTCCTTGCCTCCGTGGAAGTCGCTGACAACGTATCCCTCGCTGCGCAGGAACTGGCTTACACGTTCCACGCCGTCACGATAGTTCATGAATACGATAGTCTGCTGATTGCCGAAGCTGCGCAGCAGTGTGTCGAGAGTGCCGAGCTTGTCGCGCTCAGGACATTGTACTGTGTACAGACCTATGCGGTCGGGGGTCTGCTCTTCGTCGGTGAGGTGGTTGATATTGATGGTGCGCTGCATGCGTACGAACGAAGGCATCTCGTCGGAATCGGTTGCCGAGAGCAGTATTCGGCGCTCAATGTTTGGCAGACTTTCCAAAGCCTTCTGCATTTCGGCGCGGAATCCCATGCGCAGACACTTGTCAAACTCGTCGAGTACGAGCCAGCGAACGCTGTCGGCATTGATGTTGAGCTTGTCGATATGGTCGTTGAGTCGCCCCGGAGTGGCGAACACTATCTGTGGCTTGGTGCGCATTATCAGTCGATGCTCGTCCATTGTGGCGCGACCGCCGTACAGACAAGCCGAGCGCAGACCGCTGCCCATGCTCTGGAATACCTCGTGCGACTGCAGGGCCAATTCTCTGCCGGGCACAATCACAACGGCTTGCACTTCGTCGCTGCCTGCATTGAGGCGCGAGGCGATAGGCAACAGATAGGCAAGAGTCTTGCCGCTGCCGGTAGGAGCCAGCACCACAACATCTTTGTCGGAGTGCAGAATGGCGTCGGACGTTTCTTCCTGCATCGCATTAAGGCTGTCGATGCGTAGCTTTTGCAGTATGTTTTCTATGTTCATTGTCTTGTTGTTTATTGTTATTGAATGTTTGTCTTCCACCGCTGAAGGGTGGATTTACAGTACCGGTGCAAGCAGATGGGCAAACCATCCTACGAATTTCTGCCACGGTGTGCGGAACTTCTTCCACTTTTTCGGTGTGAGCAGGAAGCTCTTTGTCTTGTCGCGGTCGAACATCTTGGACAGTTGTGCGGTGGTGCAGCGGTCGATTATCACGGCATTCTCTTCGTAGTCGAAGCACAGGCTGCGCGAATTGAGGTTGGCGCTGCCCACAGTACAGAATCGTCCGTCAACCATGATAATCTTGGTGTGATGAAATCCCGGTTCGTAGATGAACACGTCTACGCCGTGCTTCATCAGTTTGTGTACGTTGTAGAACACGCAGTCGGGCGTAAGCGGAATGTCGCTGTGAGCCGAAACCATCACTTCCACCTTTACGCCACGCTTCACGGCCCGTCGCAGAGCTTTCTTCAGCGAGTGGTTTAGCGTGAGGTAGGGGTTGACAAGCTTTATGCTGTCCTGCGCATAGTTGATGGCATTGGTGTAGAATGTTCGTATAATCTTGTTTGATGTGCGCGGTTCGCGGTTGATTATGCCCACCATCTTCTTGCCGGCAGAGCAGCAAGTGTCGGGTTTAAGGCCTTTGAAGTAGTATCCTCCGTGTATGCCGCGGAAGTACTTTGCGCCGTGTATGTTCTGCTTGGCAGTCTTGTTCCATATTCTGAGGAATATGGCTTGCAGCGTGTTCACCTCTTCACCGTCGATGCGGCAGTGCATATCGCGCCATTCGCCCACCTGCTTGGTGCCTTTGATGTAGTAGTCAGCCACGTTCATACCGCCTGTATAGGCTATCTGTCCGTCGATGACAACAATCTTGCGGTGGTCGCGATGCAGCACGTGATTAATCCATGGAAAGCGTACAGGGTCGAATTCGAATATCTTGATGCCGCGCGAACGGATGCTCTTTAGGTGACGTTTGAGCAGCGGTTGATTGTTGGAGTCGTTGCCGAATCCGTCAAACAGTGCGCGCACTTCAACTCCTTCCTTTGCCTTCTCAGCGAGCAGGTCGAACAGGAGTGAGGCTATTGAATCGTTGCGGAAGTTGAAGTATTCCAGATGGATGCTGCTTCGTGCCTGTCGTATGGCCTGAAACATGTCGTCGAATTTCTCCTGACCGCTCATCAGCAGAGTCACGCTGTTGTCATCCGAGAACTTCACGCCCTCCTCTTCCAGCTTGTTTACTATGAGCGAGTCGCTTGTCTGGGCCGACACTTCAGCCATTGTGCACAGGCAAGCGATAAAAGTAATTATTATTGATTTGAATTTCATTATTATATATATAATATGTGTGCAAAGGTACTACAATTTTTTGTACCTATGTATTGCTATTCCATAAAACGTATAATTAATTGGAAATTTAAAACACTTTTTGCCGTATGTTATTATTCGTAATGCTCTGTTGGCTTGCTCTGTTTATGGCGTTGACGCACCCTCTTGCTATGGCTTGTTTCTGCCCGAATTTCTGTTGTGCTGAAAATGTAGTCCTTTTGGGTTGCAAAAGGAGTCCTTTTGAATGGTAAAACGAGTCCTTTTGGAATGCAAAACGAGTCCTTTTGAAAACTAAAAGGAGTCCTTTTG
>OQVT01000530.1_pt1 | contig 21567 bp, 16 predicted proteins | sample 1691561 | NCBI WGS metagenome assembly OQVT01 (sample SAMN03418260, study PRJEB22391) | human gut metagenome | biome: human-gut; feature: organic feature; material: feces | host: Homo sapiens | place: Tanzania | collected 2013-01 | reverse complement strand
AAGGCAACTGCAGAGACAGCACAGCCTATGCCAAACATTCCACAGATGAGTGTTATGTGGGGACCGGCAGAAGAATTTTTGGCAGCGGTCAACAAATCAGGGGAAGATATTGACACTGCAGCAGAGACTTATCAGCAGGAGGCATTGGATGCCATTGCAGATATGCAGTAAGCAGGAGTTTATTTAGAAGCAATAAAGAGGAAAATTAGGAAGAGAAGTGTGTATATGAAGAACAAACGGAAATTAACGCCATGGCTTTACAGTATGCCGGCACTGATATTGATTGGAATGGTTATCGTATTCCCGATTATTTATACGGGCTATATATCACTGACCAATATGAATCTTTTTCACTGGTCAAATTATGAATTTATCGGACTATCCAACTATAGCAGGGCATTATTAAAGGCAGACTCCGGTTTCCTTGGAGCACTGTTTACAACCTTACTTTGGACCGCATTAAATATGGTGATACAGGTAGTTGTGGCATATTTTATTGCACTGGGATTTCAAAGAGAAGATTTAAAGGGAAAACGTGTATACAAGACCCTTTTGATGTTCCCGTGGGCGATGCCTGCATATGTGTCCATACTTTTGTGGAGAGTAGGTATTTATAACACAGAGTTTGGTCTTCTGAATAAGATTCTGGTGGCACTTGGCTTTGGAAAGGTAAATTTCCTTTCCAACAATGTGCCGGCATTTCTCTCCTGCATGACTCTAAACCTGTGGATGGCATTGCCGTTTATGATTATGATGATAGACGGTGCACTGTCCAGCATTGACCGCAGCTATTATGAAAGCGCAGAACTGGATGGAGCAGGTTTCTGGTCAAAGAACATCCATATTACCGTTCCGGCAATGAAAGGAATTATTGCACCGGCGGTTATTATGACGACATTTACCACATTTAAGCAGTTTGATATCGTATATCTACTTACGATGCAGAAGGGAGCATATTCAGGGGCAACCTTACAGACCGTAATTACTTATGCACAGCAGAATGCGTTTGTTTCAAATAACTATGGGCTGTCCTCTGCGGTATCTATTATTATCTTTTTCCTCATCATGGTATTTTCACTGTTTACCAATCGAGGGGTAAAGGAGGAAAATTATGACTAAGAAAAAGAGAAAACAGATTTTTTTTATGATAAATTAATAATGTCAAATCAGGATATCATAAAGATTGCACAGACAACTGCAGGCTTTACAGGTGCCGACCTGGAAAATCTTTTGAATGAAGCGTCCATTATTGCTGCAAAAGAAGACCGGGCGTTTATAACACAGAGAGATATCAAAAAGGCATTTATTAAAGTCGGACTTGGTGTAGAGAAAAAGAGCCGTATTATTTCAGATAAAGAAAAGAAAATTACTGCATTCCATGAAGCCGGCCATGCAATTTTGTTCCATGTATTGCCGGATGTTGACCCTGTTCATATGATTTCGATTATTCCAACAGGTATTGGTGCAGCAGGTTATACCATGCCGCTTCCTGAGAAGGATGAAATGTTCCTCACAAGAGGTAAAATATTACAGGAAATTATGGTTTCCTTAGGCGGCAGAATCGCAGAAGAAATTGTTTTTGATGATATTACAACAGGAGCATCCAGTGATATTCAGAAAGCAACGAAATACGCACGGGATATGGTTACCCGTTACGGTATGTCTTCCAAACTTGGTATGATTAATTATGAAAATGACGATAATGAAGTCTTTATTGGCAGGGATTTGGCACATGCAAAGAGTTATAGTGAACTTGTAGCAGGTGAAATTGACACCGAAGTAAAAGAGATTATTGATGACTGTTATCGCAAAGCAAAAGCAATTATTACAGATCATATGGATGTTTTGAACCGTTGTGCGGAACTTCTTCTCGAAAAGGAAAAGATTGGAAGAGAAGAGTTTGAAGCATTATTTGAGAAAAAGGAGTTTACACTCGATATCTAACAAGTATTGGTGAAAATGCACAAAAACGAATTGCATTTTTTGTAATATTTGTGAATCGTGAGTATTTACGCATAATTAGGTGTATGCTATTATACTACTTGTAACCCCCCCAATACATTATATAGTTTTTGCTATACCCCATAAGAAAGAAATACCTTCTCTAAAAAGGACAGTAATTGATTACTGTCTTTTTTACTTTGTATAAGGGCTTTTTCTTGATTATGTGTATGGGTTGTTATAAAATGAATATGCTATTGTAGAAGGAAAATGGAGCATATAAGTTATGGACATAAACAGGATTCTTAAAACAGAGCAAAACCGTTTATATATTTCCGATATGCGGCCGGTGATAAATCGTGCTGCATTATTTAGTGATACCACTGAAAACTTTATAAATCCCGCAGAACCCAATCCTTATTCCAAGGTACAAATTAAGTTCCGTACGCTGATGAATAATGTAGACAGAGTTTTTCTGGTTCATAAGGGAGAGCATCTGATGATGACGGTTGACAGTCAGGATGAGATGTTTGACTACTTTATCTGTGAAGTTGAACTGGAAGAAGAGGAATTCAGTTATTATTTTGAAGTACAGGTAGGAAAAATTGTCTGTATTTATGATACAAGAGGTGTTGCAAAGGAGCCTGTTGAAGAATATAATTTCCGTATTATTCCGGGGTTTAAGACGCCAAAATGGGCCAAAGGTGCCGTAATGTATCAGATATATGTGGACCGTTTTTATAATGGCAATGTTTCCAATGATGTATTGACGAATGAATATCAGTATATTGGAGACAAATCGGTTCATGTCGAGGATTGGAATAAGTATCCGGCAGCCATGGGAGTACGTGAATTCTATGGTGGAGATTTACAGGGTGTTTTGGACAAAATGGATTATTTGCAGTATTTAGGCATTGATGTCATCTATTTTAATCCGTTGTTTGTTTCACCATCCAACCATAAGTATGATATCCAGGATTATGATTATATCGATCCGCATATTGGAGAAATTGTAGAGGATGAGGGAGAACTCCTGCGTCCGGAGCAGTGTGAAAACAGAGAAGCAAGCCGTTATATTAATCGTGTGACGAATAAAAAGAATCTGGAGGCCAGCAATCAATTTTTTGCACGTGTTGTGGACGAAGCGCATAAGCGAGGCATGAAAGTTATTCTGGATGGTGTATTTAATCACTGTGGTTCATTTAATAAGTGGATGGATCGTGAGAGAATTTACGAAAATGCAGAAGGCTACGAAAAAGGTGCTTTTATTGAAAAGGAGAGTCCTTATCATAATTATTTTCAGTTCTTTAATGACTATGGCTGGCCGTATAATGGTGCATATGATGGTTGGTGGGGGCATGACACTTTACCAAAATTAAATTATGAACAATCCAAAGAGCTTTTTGACTATATTATGCACATCGCCGCAAAGTGGGTATCTCCACCATACAATGTAGATGGCTGGAGACTTGATGTAGCAGCAGATTTGGGACATAGTCCGGAGTACAATCACTATTTTTGGAAAGAATTCCGCAAGGCAGTACGTAATGCCAACCCAAATGCGATTGTGCTGGCAGAGCATTATGGTAATCCACGTCCATGGTTGAATGGTAAGGAATGGGATACCATTATGAATTATGATGCTTTTATGGAGCCGGTAACATGGTTCCTTACAGGAATGCAGAAGCATAGTGATGATTTCCGGGGAGATTTGCTTGGAAATGTAGACAGCTTTCTGGGAGCCATGCGTCATCATATGGCAAACTTTACAACGCCATCCCTACAGATTTCCATGAATGAATTATCAAATCATGACCATTCAAGATTTTTGACGAGAACAAATCATAAAGTGGGCAGAACAAATACTCTTGGACCGGAGGCCGCAAACGAAGGTATCAATAAGGCGGTATTAAGGGAAGCAGTTGCAATACAGATGACCTGGCCGGGAGCACCTACCATTTATTATGGCGATGAGGCGGGTGTTTGTGGATTTACGGATCCGGATAACCGAAGAACTTATCCATGGGGACATGAGGATAACGAATTAATTGAATTCCACAAGGATATTATTAAAATTCATAAAGAAAATGAAGAATTGCTGACAGGTTCACTGAAAATCCTTATGGGAGAATATAATTATCTCTGTTACGGACGTTTTAATCCAAATGGAGCTACCGTGGTTGTAATTAATAACAACGATCATGAGGTAACCAAGGAAATTCCGGTCTGGTTTTTGGGAGTGCCCAAGGAAAGCGTTATGAAACGGCTGATGCTTAGCACGGAAAATGGTCATACAACAAAAACACATGAATATCCTGTAGTATCCGGAAAAGTAAGCGTAACATTGGAAAAAACTTCTGCAATTATTTTGAAGTATGAGAAGCCTTCTGCTAAAAATTTCTTGCTTTTTGGATAGTGGTATGATATAACTTATTATTGTCAGGGTTTGTAATTCTGACTATGGATGGATTCCCGAGTGGCCAAAGGGGACAGACTGTAAATCTGCTGCAAATTGCTTCGGTGGTTCGAATCCACCTCTGCCCATTAGAAATGAGAAACCGTTTATCGGTTTCTTTTTTGCTTACAAAAAAGAAAAAATAGTCAAAGAAATTACTTTTTTAAACACACAAATTGTCAAAAAAGTCAAAATTTCATTGTCGAAATGGATTTCGTATAGTATACTTAAGGTACTTATAGGAAATACATGGATGTAAATGGGGGCGTATCAATAACGTGAGTGGAGAAAAATTAGAAACAGTGGAAACATTGGAACAAGCAGCAACAACAGAGGTTATAGAAACAACCGAAAACAATACGAAAAAAGAAAAAAACAAGAAGGCAAAAGAACCAAGAGTCAAGCGTGAGAAGAAAGTGAAACCGAAGAGGGAGCGTAAGCCGAAGAAGGAGCGTGCACCGAAGACAGAACGCGCAGCAAAGAAGACGAAGGATGGCAAGAAAGTGAGGGCTCCGCGCGAGAAGCGTGAGAAGTTAGAGATTCCGTTTTACAGAGGAATCGCGGCGAAGATGATCGTATGCTTCCTTGTCCCGGTAGTCGGCGTGGCAGTCCTTGGTTCGGTATCTTACCAGAAGTCATCGGATGCAATTGTCAATACATACAAGGAATCGGTTCAGCAGACAACGGATATGATGGAACAGTACATCAGCCTTGTTGCGACCAGTGAAAAGGATGAGTTTAAGTCTTATCTGACCGAGCAGGATCTGAAGAAGTATTTTGGTGGACTGATGGAGCATGGTGTGGAGAATACAACGAGACGTGATTATCAGTCCCGTCTGCGCAATAAACTTTCCATCGATGATAAGCTTCACAGTATCTATTTCCTTGCGGATTCGGAGAGAAGTATTGATTCCGGAACAGGTAAACTCGGAAATAATCTTTATACGGATTACAAGAATACTACGCAGGGAGCAGAAGTTACCGCAACCTCTACCGGTTGGTTTGTATACGGACCGGATCTGGAATCGGATGATGTCATCGGAATGAGAACCCACAATTACAGCCTGCGAATCGTAAAGAGAGTGAATTCGCAGGATGCGGTCATGATCATCAACCTGAGTGCGGAGTATGTAAGATCTGCGATGCAGGCATTAGACCCGGGTAAGGGTGGATATGTTGCACTTGTCTGTATGGATGGCAATGAATTCTTTTCTGATAATACCGTTGAGCTGGACGAGCCATTGATCTATGGAACAGATTTCTATCAGAGAGCAATGGACAGCAAAGAAGAGACCGGCAATGAGATGGTTACCTTAAATGGAGAGAGCTACATGTTTGTATACAGTAAGCTTTCATTCGGTAATGTTTTGATTACAGCATTGATTCCGTCTGCCCGCCTGTTGGAGCAGTCTTCCGGAATTAAGGGACTGACAACCGTTTTGACGATCATCTGTGCAATTCTTGCTTTAGCACTTGGATTCTTACTTTCCAGAAGTATGGCAGGAACGATTAAGTACATTCTTCGCCAGTTGCGCAAGGTATCCAAGGGTGATCTTACCGTACATCTTCAGGCGAAGACCAAAGATGAATTTAAGCTTCTGTGTGATGGTATCAACGACATGGTCGATCATGTGAAGTCACTGATCCGTGATGTCAATGCCGTCAGTGAGGAAGTCGGAGCTGCTGCGGTACATGTGGCACAGACATCGGGCACCTTTATGGCAACTTCACAGGATATCCAGAATGCCGTACTTGAGATTGAGAGTGGTGTCAATAAGCTGGATACCGGATCGGATAACTGTCTGAATCAGATGGATTCCTTATCCGGCAAGATTAACAACGTAAGTTCGAACGCGGATGAGATTGGAAAGCTGACAAATGCTGCCGGAGAGACCATCAATGTTGGTATTGCATCGGTACAGAGTCTGACAGAGAGTTCCGAATCTACCGCAGAGATTACAAGAAATGTTATTGTTTCGATTGAAGAATTACAGGAGAAGTCCAAGGCAATCAGCCATATCGTATTGGCAATCAATGATATCGCAGAGCAGACGAATCTGTTGTCGCTGAATGCATCGATTGAGGCTGCACGTGCCGGAGATGCAGGAAGAGGATTCTCTGTTGTCGCGGAAGAAATTCGTAAGCTTGCAGATCAGTGTCTTTCATCTGCCGGACAGATTTCTTCAATCGTCAAGGAAATCCTTGCCAAGACTGGCGAGGTTGTAACGATTGCAAGACAGGCTGAGACGGTTGTAAGTTCACAGACCGGCGCCGTAGAAGATACAACCGCATCTTTCAGACAGATTGATGAACTTGTTGCACAGCTTATCGCAGCTTTGCAGACCATCACCAACAATGTACAGGAGATGAATGGTGCGAGAAACGAGACACTGAGTGCAATCGAGAGTATTTCCGATGCGTCTACACAGACCGCGGCATGCTCATCATCCGTACACAGTGCAGCGGGAACGCAGCTTGATGCAGTCAAGAATCTGGATGAAGCATCACAGAGCCTGACCGCTAAGGCGGAGAGTTTGCTTGATGCACTGTCAACCTTCCAGGTATAATGGAAATGTAATAGAACACATTGATACATAAAACTGCCGGAATCGATGCATTATCGATTCCGGCAGTTTTCGTTGCTATGAAATTGTTTTAATTTGCCAGTTCTGCATCAAGCATTTGTTGAATAATGTTCTGGCAGTATGCACCGAGATGCTTCTGATCTTCTTTGCCAAGTTCTGATACAAGAATCGGTTTCCCATAGGTAAGTGTTACTTCTGTGGAATGAACCCACGGAAAATGATTTTCAAAAACATCGGCGGTACCGGTCATGACCATCGGTATGATCGAGCATTTGGTCTTCTGTGCAATCTTGAAGGAGCCTTCTTTGAACGGAAGTAATGAATTCGGATGCTCCTTATCCTTGTTGCGGGTTCCTTCAGGAAAAATACAGATTGAGATGCCGGATTTCACCTGGTCGATTGCGGTCAGGATCACTTTGAGTCCCTGCTTCAAATCATCACGGTTTAAGAACAGGCAGTATAGACGCTCCATCCAAAGCCCGAGGATCGGGACCTTGCGGACACCATCCTTGGCGATGTATCCGGTAAGCCCCGGACATCGCGCGTAGGTGACAACAATGTCGAAAAAGCTTCTGTGATTGCCAATGTAGAGGACTGCCTGATCCTTTGGCACATTCTCTTCACCTTTGACCGTGAGCTTAATTCCCGCGAGAAAAGCGACACACCGGAATCCCCATTGGACGATGCGCAGCTGGCTGATATCGGCAGCCTGCTTGTGGCGCTTCGCGATCAGCCATTCGACACCGAGCACAGGAAGTCCTAACACGAGAAATAAAAATACATACAAAACACATAGAATGGTTCTCATATGCTACCTCACTTTATGACATATTTGTCTCTATTATAAACAAAAAATGGCATGAAATCAATTCCGGTGCATAGAATACAATAAGATATTGTTTGGGTGATCCATATGCAGAAATTAAGAAAATGCGTAGCTTTATTTCTTGCAGTTACAAGTATGTTAAGCGGTTGCGTGATGCAGCAGGGGCAGGAGAAGATAGAGGATCTGGAATTTACGGTGATGGATCCGGTTGATCTGCCGAAGGAGTTACAGGAGAAGATTATTGCAAAGCAGGAAGAAGAGTTCGCATTTACGTATTCGGACCGCGAATATCTGTATATTGCAAGAGGATACGGCGAACAGGAGACCGGTGGATACTGTATTTCCATCGATGAATGTTACCGCACAAGCAACACAATCTGCGTGAAAACGACACTGACCGGACCGGAAAATGGGGAACAGGTGCAGACTGCCCCGAGCTATCCGTTTATTGTGATTAAGCTGGAAATGCGCTCGGAAGAAGTCGTTTTTCAGTGATTTTAAGAAAACGTTAAGATTATAACAGACATTTGCACTTGTAAAAAATTTATCACTGTGCTAAACTAAAGTTACTAGATATTGTATTTATCTGGAATAAAAGCTCAAAATAGAGGAGGCAAAAAATGGAACAGGCACAAATTAGCAAGGTTCGGGCATCCGTTCATCAGCAGTGTGGCAACAGAGTTATGATTCAGCTGGATCGCGGTCGTAACAAGGTTGACATCCAGGAAGGCGTAATTCAGAAGGCATATCCAAGCGTATTTACCGTACTGGTTGACGATGAGCGTGAGGAAAATTCTCCTCAGTTATTGTCATTTAGCTATACGGATATTATTACAAAGGATATTCGCATGAAGTTGTGCTAATGGAATAGATTTCAAGAATATTATTCCCTCTCTTTGAATAAGTATTTTTATACGAAGTTTGAAGAGAGGGAATTTTTATGGAGTTAAAGACGCAGCAATTAAAACAGAACACCATCAAAAGCAAGGTCTTTACCCAGGTGACACTTGACGATGACTGCATCGTCAGAGACAGTAAGCCTGATATTATTAAAATTATTCATACAAAGGGAAATGTTGCTTTTGAGGAGACGAAGATCAGTAATCAGACGGTGTGGGTTACCGGCAAACTCACCTTTACCGTGCTTTACCGGAGCGATGCGACCGGCAATAAGTTAGAGACAATGACAGATTCTGTGAACTTCGGAGAGAAGATCTTCATGGAAGAGGTCGAAGAACTTGATACGGTCAGACTCAGTGGAAAACTGGAGGATCTCAGTATTAACGCAATCAATTCGAGAAAGCTTGCGGTGCGCGCGGTCATTGGCATTCAGGCGGTATGTGAACAGCTGGAAGAGCAGGAACTGATTCGGGAAGTGGAGGATGCAAATGTGCAGCAGCAAAGTCGAACGCAGCCGATGCTTTTGCTTGTGACATCAAAAAGGGACATCCTGCGTATGCATCACGAGATGGCTTTGCCGGGCGCGAGCCCGAATATCGGGAAAGTGATATACTACAACGTCGATGTCCGTAATAAAGAGATTACACTTGCGGGCAATCGGATCCAGCTGCACGCGGAAGCGTATGTAAATGTGCTTTATGATAGTGCAGAGGGGCAACTGGAGTGGTTTGAGACGATGGTTCCAGTAACGGAGTCCATGGACTGTGAGGTTGATACACAACAGCCCCTGTATTGGATTACCGCGACACCGATGGAGACAACATTAGAGGCGTCAGAGGACTATGACGGCGAGATGCGCACTTTCCAGATGGATCAGGTGTTTGATATAGATATCAAGGTGTGGAAAGAGGAAGAGGTCAAAATGCTTTCCGATGTCTATTCGTTAAAAGAGACGCTTATTCCTCACACGATGCCGATCAAAAGCCTAAGTCTGATGATGAAAAATGAGGCAAAGCAGCGAATCTCGCAGCAGATGAGGCTTGCGGATGGAAAAGAGAGAATCTTACAGCTTTGTTCGTATGAGGGCAGCGTGGACTTAGATCGTGTGGATATGGTGGAGAATGGTCTGCGGGCAGAAGGCGTTCTGTCGGTACATATCCTTTATGCGACTGCGGATGATGGATTTCCGGTGGCGCATTGCTTTGAGCAGATTCCATTCACACAGGTTATCGATGTGCCGGAACTCTCTGCAAATATGCAAAACTGCACTTATGAAATTGATCCGGGAATTGACCAGTTACAGGTGAATCTGCTTGATAACGAACGTTATGAAATTAAGGCGACAATCTCTCTTACGGCGCTTGCATTTCGCGAAAACTATGCGGGACATATCGTATCGATCGATACGGAACTGCTGAATGACGCAGAGATGGAAGCCCAGCCTGGAATTACCGGATATATCGTGCAGCCGGAGGACACTTTGTGGAATATTGCGAAGCGCTATCACACGACAGAACAGATGATCATCGGAACCAATGCCTTAAAGACTTCACAGGTGCAGCCGGGCGAGAAATTGATGATTGTCAAAAGTATGGGCGAATGATACACTTTTAACGGATATGTTTATTGAGGGATACTAAGAACAAGAGGAGAAAGTTATGGATAATAATGAGAACAAAAGATTTGAAGATTATTCGGATCCGCGCGTGACCAACCTGAATGGTCAGCCGTATCATAGTGCTTCCGAAAATGATGGAAAACCATTCAGTGAGAGAGGGTATGAAAGTGCCGCGAATCAGGGATACGGTGGAGCAAATTATAATTACGGCAGCGGATATGAGGGGCAGAGTGGTTATGCTGACCAGAATGGATATGCCGGTCAGAATCGCTATGCCGGACAAAATGGATATACCGATTACAATGGCTATGCACAGCGCGGAAATGTTCCGCTGGATAAGAAGGGAAGACCGCTGCAGAACCGTTATGGACTAAAACTGACATTGTCTATTATAGAGATCGTATTTGGCATTCTGTTAGCGTTCTGCGGTGGGGGAATGGGAATGCTTCCGCTTGTACTTGCCGTTCTTGCATGTGTGTACACGTGCAGGCAGAATCGGGACTTTCAGATTGGAGATTGGGATGGTTTCCTGAAAAAAAGCAAGATTGCAACGATATTCCTTTGGATTTCTTTTGGAATCGACATCGCTTTGATCGTTTTTATCATTGTACTTTTGGTCTGCTTCCTGACGGTGGGATCCGGTTATCTGAAATCAATCGTGAGCAACATCAATCTTCCGTCGGATCTCAATCCTGGTTCGTCGTACGAATACGAGATTGATGATAGCGAAGACAAGGAAGATACAGATTCTGCAATTATTGCGGATGCCGAGGTCAAGGACCTTGAGGGCGGATATGTGGATCTTGTGGAGGGATTCAATTCGTTTCGTCTGATGGGAGCGGATATCACGCTTCCGATGCCGGTTCAGGATTTTATGGAAGCAGGCTTCTATCTACAGGATGAAGATCTGGATGAGATGATCGAGGCAAACAATTCTTATGGATATACTTATTACAGCAGAATGACGGATGAATATCTCGGAACGCTTTTTATCTATAACACGAGCAGTAAGGATCAGAAAGTTCAGGATGGTATCATTGGAGGTATTACGATCAACGGATATGATAATGTTGATCTTGCGCTTGTCGGAGGACTGGGATTTGGAACAATGCTTGCGGATGCTGTGGATGTGTTTGGAGCCGACGTAACGGAGGCGTATATCGATGGCGATTACGGTTATTATAAGTGGCTTTTTGATCATGGATATTCGACGAGTATCGAGTTGGACTATTCGTCCGGCAAACTGAATGAAGTGTGGATCATGAAGTATGATACGCTTCAGGATAATTGATGGAAATTCTCGAGTAACGGATCCGGGCTTTATCGCCCGGGTCCGTTTTGCGGTAAGCGCACACTTATTTGTGAAAAAACTGTAAATACTAATAAAAACCAGTGGAAAAAAGTTGGAATTTGTGACAAAATAAAGGGGTACATTAGGATGATAGGAGGCAGATATGCGTTTATTAATACATAGAACAAAGAAAGCAAAGAAAATAAGAGGTCGTCTGTATTCTTCAATCGCAGTCTTATCACTGGCAGTTTCACTGGCAGCGGGGGCAGCGTATGTATCGCCGGTTGACACTTATGCCAAGACGGCGAAGCAGAAGCGTGATGAGGCGAAGAAAAACTTAGAGAAGACCAATGACCAGATTTCGGATATCAAGGACGATCAGGCTACGAATGCTGCAGAACTTAAGACGGCGTCCAACAAGCTGAACAAGCTGCTTGCAGAACAGAAAGCACTTGCCAAGGATATTGAGGACAAGCAGGCGGAGGTTGAGCAGGCGAACAAGGAACTGAAGGAAGCGCAGAAAGTGGAAGCCAAGCAGTATAAATCCATGAAGCTTCGTATTCAGTATATGTATGAGAATAGTACGGACAATTCGCTTTGGACAGCCATTCTTGAATCGGATGGAATCTCCGATATGCTTAATCGTATTGAGTATGTCAGTGATCTCTACCAGTCGGATCGCGATCTGATGGACAGTTATCAGGCGGCGGTGCAGCAGGTAACGGACTGGACGGAGCAACTTGCGGATGATATGAATAACCTCCTCGCTTTACAGGATGAATATGATGCAAAGCAGGGCGAATTAGAGACTGCAGTTGCCAAGCTTGAGAAGCAGAAAGAAAATTATAAGCAGCAGCTCGCGGATGCCAAGGCGCAGGCAGCAGAATATCAGAAAACCTATGAGAAGCAGGCTGCCATCGTGCAGGCCCAGGAAGCGGCGGCTGCGCAGCAGGCTGCAAGCAATTATCAGGGTGGTGGATCAGGATCAAGCGGTGGTTTCGGTAATGATTCTTACTTAAATGATCCTTCTTATAATCCGTCCAATGCGACCAATGTCAGCGGAGCGGATATTGTTGCTTATGCACGTCAGTTTGTTGGTAATCCATACGTCTGGGGCGGTAACAGTCTGACCAACGGTGTAGATTGTTCTGGTTTTGTACATCAGGTATATGCACATTTCGGAATCAGTACGCCGCGTTACTCACAGGCGTTTAGAACCGTCGGACAGCCGGTTTCCTACCAGAATATTCAGGCGGGAGACGTTATTGTATATCCAGGTCATGTAGCAATCTGTGTTGGCAATGGCACGATCGTGGAGGCACAGTCAACACGTGCCGGAATTACGGAGGGCAGATCGGTAAATTGTCATACGATCCTTGCTATCCGCAGGTTGGTATAATTTATGGAAAAATCGACGAGATCCGCTAGAAGAAAGCGATCGTGGATTTTTACGATCATTCTGCTTTTGATCATTGTGGGAATCAGTATCGGCTCTTCGTGGCAGACGAAGCAGCGGCAGCAGCTGGTATATGCAGAGTCACTGGATAAGGTTGCGGCCTCCGTCAATGGAACGAAGCTTACGCTTAGAGAGATTGCTTTCTACGTGGCATACGAGGAAGCGGAAGTGGAGAAGCAGGCGTTTGCCTATGATGCGGAGCATCCGAAGAAATACTGGGGAATTCGCCTGAATAAGACGTATGTCTATGCAGCTGCCCGCAATGCGGTCATCCAGATGGCGATTCATGATGAAGTGTTCTATGAGATGGCAATGCAGGAAGAAATCGAGTTGACGGATGACGAGAAGCAGACTTTAAAGATGCGGACGAATGAGTTCTGGCAGGATCTGGTGGAAGATGGGAAGGATGTGCTTCTTGGTGTGCAGGAAGCAGACATCGCGGAGACGATGCGGCGGATTGCTTATGCTGAGAAATACCAATCCATCTATGCGCAGATGGAAGAGGCTTCGTATGAGGATTATGATTTTTCCGGAGATGCGTACACCAGGCTTCTTGAGAAGCAGGATTACTCGATCAACAAGAATGTGGTCAAGCGGCTTGGCGTTGGATCCATTACCTTACAGTATTCATAAAATAATGATTTAGCGATGAAATGTTAGAGGATTTTCGAATGAGAGTCCCTTGCATGATAGAGGCATGCCATCATTTGCTAGCATGCGAAAATATAGTGATATAGAAAGAAGATAAGAAAATGTCAGTTAAAATTGGAAGAAATGATCCGTGTTGGTGTGGAAGTGGCAAGAAGTACAAGGTGTGTCATGCTGCTTTTGATGACAAGATCGCGCGTTTTGCACAGGAAGGACATCGGGTGCCGACAAGAGATCTGATCAAGAACGCGGATCAGATCGCGGGAATCAAGGAGAGTGCCAAGATCAATGTTGCGGTACTTGACTACATAGAGAAAAATATTCACGCGGGTATGAGTACCGCGGAAATCGATAAGATCGTCTACGATATGACGACCAACATGGGAGGCATCCCGGCACCGCTCAATTATGAAGGATATCCGTACAGTGTCTGTACATCTGTCAACGAGCAGGTGTGCCACGGATTCCCATCGGAGGATGTCATTCTGAAGGAAGGCGATATCGTCAATGTGGATTGTTCCACAATTCTTAACGGATATTTCTCGGATTCTTCGAGAATGTTCTGTATCGGAGAAGTTTCCCCTGAGAAAAAGCGCCTCGTTGAGGTAACAAAAGAATGTGTCTATAAGGGACTCGAAGCAGTCCGTCCGTGGGGATTCCTCGGAGATATGGGACAGGCAGTCCATGATCATGCTTACGCAAATGGCTATACGATCGTTCGTGAAATCGGCGGACACGGAGTAGGACTCAAATTCCATGAGGAGCCTTGGGTTGGCTATCATTCCAAGAAGGGCACCGAGATGCTTCTTGTTCCGGGAATGATCTTTACGATCGAGCCGATGGTCAATATGGGCGATGTTGAAATCTATATTGACGACGAGAATGGCTGGGAGGTATACACCGAGGATGGATTACCTTCCGCACAGTGGGAGATTATGGTTCTTGTCACAGAAGATGGCGCGGAGGTGCTGAGTTGGTAATTGTGTTATGCCGAAGGCATAACATGTAGCGTCCGCCCTTTGCCGAAGGCAAACTTTCATGGGCGGATGTTCACGTAATTGCGATAGCATGGTTGATGGTTGTGGAGAGGGATAAAAATGAAAGACTGCATGACAACTTACACAAAAGTTCAATTTAATACATTTGAACCGGAGGAGGACAAGCTTTGCATCGAGGACATTGCGCATGCTCTCTCGATGATGGTGCGTGCGAACGGACATTTTCCAGAATTTTTCTCGGTGGGTCAGCATTGCATCCAGTGCTGTCGTGAGGCGATGGCGAGAAATTATGTGCCGGAGGTGGCGTTGGCATGTCTGCTTCACGACGGAAGCGAGGCATATCTTGCGGATGTGACCCGTCCGGTGAAGAAGAATATGACGATGTATCTGCAGATAGAGGAGCAGCTGCAGAATATGATCTATCACAAGTTCCTCGGCTATGTGCCGGAGGGAGAGGAGGCTGTCCTTGTCAAGAATATCGACGATGCCTGCCTTTATTATGAGTTTGATCATTTTATGGGAGAAAAGCTTTTTCCGGTGGAACCGGTTATGATGGGGAATCCATCTTATGAGGTGCAGCCGATGAAGGATGTCGAGGCGGAATTTCTGGAATTGTATCACCGGATTAAGGAACAGATGCAAGGCTGATTCGTATAGGAACCCTACAAAGAATGAAATGAGACTGACGGATAAAGAATGAGAATTCGTCAGAGGTAATAAATGAGGAGAAAGCAACAGAAAGCGATATGAATAAAAAAGAAGTACTGGAACTGAAACGAAGATTTAAGAAGGATGCTGCGACATTTACCAAGGTCTGCGGCTGTTATGTGGACGGCAATCACAATAAGATCTGCAAGTTCGCAAATACGTTCTTAAATCTGGACGATGATGAATATTATAAATACCTGGAGATCGCCAATAAGGCATTATCCGGAACACTCGGCAATAACCTGCTCGAGCTGCATTTTCCGATTGAGGAGGAAGAGGTCGGAGGAAGACAGCAGATTCTGATGGCACTTCGCGCGAGCAAGCTGGAGGATGAAAACTTACTGGATACGTTTTATGATCTTGTGATTGATACGTTTGATCATGCTGGAAACTATCTCATCGTTCTGTTCCATGATGCATATGATGTTATGACCAGAACAAGTGATAACAATAATCTGGATGAGTCGGAGGAAGTGTATGAATATCTGATCTGTGCGATCTGTCCGGTGGATCTCTCCAAGCCGGGACTTGGATTCCTGGAGGACGAGCACCGTATCGGACCGCGCGTGCGTGACTGGGTAGTCGGAGCAGTGGATACTGCATTCTTATTCCCGGCATTCAACGACCGAAGCACAGATATTCACTCGACACTGTTCTATACCAAGAACACGAAGGAGCCACATTCAGAGTTTATGGCAAACGGACTCGGATGCGGCATTGAGCGCACGGCAACGGAGCAGAAGATGGCATTCCATTCTATCGTGCGTAACGTGCTGGGGGCAGAGGATGAGCATACCGATGAAGTCCTGCTTGATATGCAGCAGAACTTAAGCGATATGATCGATGAATATGCACAGACACATGATTCGGATGAAGAAGTGTTTATGCTCGACAAGGAAGTGGTCACAAAGCTTCTTGCGGACAGCGAGATCTCAGAGGAAAAGGCGTCGCGCATCGAGAAGTCAGTGGATGAGGCTTTCGGCGAGAAGCCGCCGGTTGCAGAGCATGTGATTGATACAAAGGCGTTGGCACAGAATGAGCTTCGGGTGGAGAAGCTGGCGCTTGAGGATCAGGTTGGCAATCTGACGGTGCAGCTGACGCAGAAGGATGACGAGCTCAAGGAGCGCACGTCGCAGCTGATCGAGAAGCAGGAAGAGATTGATAATTATATTGCGGAGACGAAGACATACGATGTTGTACTTCGCGTGAAGCCGGAGAAGGCGTCACAGATCAAGTCGCAGATGATCGATGGACAGAAGTGTCTGGTGATTCCGATGCGGGATGACGAGCATGCGACGATCAATGGTGTGAATACGACGGTGTAGGGAGATACAATACGTGGTACTTGGAATTTTGGCGCATGTAGATGCAGGTAAGACAACTTTATCAGAGGCGATGCTTTATACGAGTGGACAGATCAAGAGCGTCGGACGTGTCGATCATCAGGATGCATATCTGGACAATGATGCGCAGGAAAGGCAGCGTGGTATCACGATTTTTTCTAAGCAGGCGCGGATGGGAGACATCACACTTCTTGATACGCCAGGTCATGTGGATTTCTCCGCGGAGATGGAGCGCACGCTTCAGGTGCTTGATTATGCAATTCTTGTCATCAGCGGAACGGATGGTGTGCAGGGGCACACCCGCACACTCTGGCAGCTTCTGCGCCACTATCATGTTCCAACGTTTCTGTTTATTAATAAGATGGATCTTGCGGGTGCTGACCATGAGGCAGTACAGGCGCAGCTTAAAAGGGAACTCTCGGACGGCTGTGTGGATTTTACATCGGAGCCGTACTGTGGCGGAGGACAGCCGGATGAAGTTTTTTATGAGGATCTTGCCGTATGTAAGGAAGAACTTTTAACGGAATATATGGATTCCGGAAGTATTGGACAGGGGAGCATCGTGGACGCGGTGACGGAGCGGCTGGTGTTTCCGTGCTTTTATGGATCGGCGCTGAAGCTGGAGGGCGCGGGCTTTACCGTTTATCGAATCTCCCAACTGAGCAAGGCAACGCAGTTCAAGCAGAACTCGGATGGCAGCTATGATGCCGCCAGCATCCTGTCCGCCTACCGCAAGGACAATTACGATAACGCCACACTAAAATACGATTTCACCCATGAAGGACAAGCTATCGCCAATATGTTCGAGAGCAGCACCGACACAGTCAACGCCTATAACGCAACCATGACCGCAGACGGTGACTACGCCAACGGCAGGGGCAACGGATGGATGCCTACGGATCAGCCCGCTGAATATAGGCTGGCAGAAATGTTCACGAACGATGAGGGCATCTTTCGCGTTGAAGGCTTGCCCTATGGGCAATACCTTGTTGTGGAAACCACCATCCCCAAGGATGTGTTCCAGTGTGATCCGTTCATCGTGACGGTAGATTCCGACAGCCCGCAGAGCCGATTCACGATTCCCGCGGGCAGCGTCACCACACCCAGCAACGATTATATGACCTTTAACGTGCTGGACGAGGAACTGGAAGGCTATTTGCAACTCATCAAGACCGACACCGAAACCGGCAAAGCGGTCAAAATCGCAAATACGGCTTTTGCACTGTATCGGCTGGACGAAAAAGACCGCAAGACCCGCATTTCCATGATCGACCCCGCCAGCGGCAGCGCCACCAAGAAAACGGATGTGTTCTACACCGATGCAGACGGTCTTATGAAAACACCCGAAAAACTTCCGCTGGGCAGATATTTGATTGAAGAACTGCAGAGCCCGGAAGGGTACTATAACGATCCTGCCTACTCGGTGGAATTTGAAATCAAGTCTGACCGCGTCTGGCAGGTTGTGGGCAACGCCACCAACGACATGGATGAGTATATCGTCACGGAGAAATACTGCAACCACGAAACACTCGGTCAGCTTACCATCCGTAAGCTGGGCAACGTGCTGACCGACTACCAAGAGGGTCAGTTCGTCTACACGCAAGATAATCTCGCAGGCGCAGTGTACGAAATTCACGCTGCAGCCGACATTGCCACACCAGACCGCCAAGGCACCTACTGGTACAAATCCGGCGATTTGGTGGCAACTGTTACCACCGGCGCGGAGGGGCAGGTGGACGAGGTGAAATTCAGACCCACCCGCACGCAGGCCACCTATGATTTCTTGAAAATTACCCATGACAGTACCAAAGGCGAAGTTACCGTGACCCTTCCGCTGGGCAAGTACACCATTACCGAGGTTCAAGCACCGTATGGTTTTATACTGACCCAACAGACCTACACCGTGGAATTCGGCTGGGACAGCCAGAAAAATGACATTGTGCTGGCAAAAACCATCGTCAGTCATAAGCAGGACGGCGACAAGGAATGTTCGTACAGCATTGTGAATGTCAAGGATGCCTCGGATGCCCACAAGAACGGGCAGACGCTTGTGTTTGAAAATGCGCGGGTTCTGCCGGTTCCTGAAAAGCCCGGCGATAAAGTCAGCAAAATCGGTGTAGGCATTTACAAGCGGGATCGCGAGGCGCTGACCTATCTGCCCGGTGCGGTGTATGAACTCTACACCGTGGATGACATCTATTCCGCAGACGGCACAAAGCTGCTGGACGCAGGTGCAAAGCTGGCAGAAAGCAGCCCCACCAACGAAAGAGGCTTTACTTGGTTTAATGTGGATGTGCCGATTCGCGGCGAATATTACATTGACCCGGTAGGTCCGCGAAGCGCCAGCCGCGAGAACAGCGGCAGATACCGTATTGTGGAAATCACCGCCCCTGCCGGTTACCTGCTGGACAGCACCCCTGTGGATGTAGAGTTTACCTACGAGGGTCAGCAAATCGCGTGGCAGGTCGTGAACGGTACAAACACCAACCTGCGCACCAGTGTAGACATTTCCAAGCAGGACATCACCAACGGAAAGGAACTGCCCGGCGCGAAGCTGGAAATCCGCGATGCAGACGGCAATCTGGTAGAGGGCTGGACCTCCGGTAAAGTGCCGCACACCGTGCGCGGGTTGGAACAGGAAAAGGAATACACCCTGATAGAGAAACGCGCCCCGGATGGCTACACCGAAGCCGAAAGCATCGTGTTCAAGCTGGTGCAGAACGGTACAGAGCAGGTCAATGAGGTGTATGTGAAATCCGACGATGATTGGGTAAAACTCGATGATACCACCGTCATTATGCAGGACGCACCTGTACTTGACATAGACAAAACGGACATTGCTGGTAATCTGCTGCCGGGAGCTACGCTGACGATCCGTGATGTAGACGGCGAAGTTGTTGACACTTGGGTGACAGATTACAAAACGCATCGTGTTCCCGTTTCGGATGACTACATCAAATTGTCGGATGAAGAAACCGAGTACATCTACACCCTGACCGAAGATGCCGCCCCGGCTGGCTTTGAAATTGCCGAATCGGTGCAGTTCAAGGTACAGCAAGCAGACGAAACTGTTTGCCTGTTCGTCCGCGAAAATGCCGATGCCGAATGGGTGCGCGCCGACAAACGGCTGATTCAGATGATAGACGAAGCTACGCCCCGCGAGGATACGCAAACACCAACCCCTGCTCCCACACCGCAGCCGACACCCGCCGCAACCCCGGTGCCTACACCTGCGCCCACGCCGGTTATTACGCCGCATAAAGTGCAGACCCTCCCGCAGACAGGAGATGGTTTCCCGCTGCTGGTTATTGTGGTCGTGTCCCTTGTGTCCGCGACAGGTATCGTGCTGTTGACCGTCAAGCAGAAAAATGCGCAGAAAGAAACTTCTGATAAGGAGGATGCCGATGAAAGTGCTGATCGTTGAACCCGGAAAGTACCCCCGCGAAGCCGACATTGAGCACACCCTTGAAGCCGAGCAGGCAGTTGTCGGCGGCACCATCGAGGCCGTGTACCCTTGGCGGGATAGCGCCTGTATCGTCTGTAATGACAACGGCATCGCAGAAAAACTGCCGCTGAACCGTATGCTGGGCGACTATGACATCATCCATGGCACATTTTTCGTCTGCGGTCTGACCCGCGACGATTTTACCGACCTTACGCCCAAGCAGATGAAACACTACGAGGAAACATACCATGATCCGCAGCTGTTTTTTCTGCTGGGCAAGACCCTGTGTGTGGAACACACCACCCCAGAAGAATACGCCCGCGTTATGGCTCTGCCACCCAAAACAAAAGAATCCCCGGAGCGCTGATATGAATACGATACTCTTCGCCCGCAGCCCGCCTGCGGGCTTTTTTCTTTGTCCGAAATCATCCAACAAGCAAGGAGAAAAACTAATGAACGACATTTTTGAAAATACCGAAACCATGCAGGAAAACGAGCATCCCCGTTTTTACACCGCAGAATCCGTTATGCGCGGCCATCCCGACAAGCTGTGCGACCTCATTGCCGACAGCGTGCTGGATGCCTGTCTGCAGCATGATTCCTCCAGCCGTGTGGCCTGTGAGGTCATGGCAACCCACGGTCACATTATTGTGGCGGGCGAAATCACGACCAGCGCTAAGCCGGATGTGTTCAACATCGTCCGCGACACCCTGCGGGATGTCGGCTATGACCCGAAGGCGTACCAAATCGACTGCTACATCCACGACCAGAGTCCCGACATTGCGGGCGCTGTCGAGCCGGAATTGGCTGAGGGAGAGGACGAGGACACCCTCGGCGCGGGCGATCAGGGCGTTATGGTCGGCTACGCCTGCAACGAAACGCCCGAATATCTTCCGATGCCTGTGGTGGCGGCGCAGCGCCTTGTAACGCTGTTGGAAATCTCCCGCATGACCGGCGTTATCCCCGACATCGGCCCGGACGGCAAGGTGCAGGTCACGATGGAATACAACGGCGACACGCCTGTGCGCATCACCACAGTGGTCGTTTCTGTCCAGCACAAGGAGGACACCGACATCAATAAGCTGGCGGATCTGCTGGACGAATATGTGTTCCCGCTGGCCTTTGACGGTATACCCGCCGATGACGCAGAAATCATCCTGAACCCCAGCGGTAAGTTTGTGCAGGGCGGCCCGGATGCCGATACCGGATTGACCGGGCGCAAGCTCATGGTGGACAGCTACGGTACATTTGCGCCCCACGGCGGCGGTGCGTTCAGCGGCAAGGATGCCACCAAGGTAGACCGCAGCGGCGCATATATGGCGCGGTACATTGCCAAAAACATGGTCGCCGCCC
>OQVT01000528.1_pt1 | contig 21605 bp, 13 predicted proteins | sample 1691561 | NCBI WGS metagenome assembly OQVT01 (sample SAMN03418260, study PRJEB22391) | human gut metagenome | biome: human-gut; feature: organic feature; material: feces | host: Homo sapiens | place: Tanzania | collected 2013-01 | reverse complement strand
AACCGGGAGAGAAGTTCAGCAAACGCATGGAGAATATGCGCACGGGTTGGCAGGATCTGAACATATACGTGAGCAACGCTGCGGGCGACGGCCCTACCATTCTGCGCCCTATCTTCGCAGGCTACGACACACCGAAGGCTCCGTCTAACGTGAAACTCACAGCCGAGGGTCTGCACACCACACTCACTTGGGATGCGCCTACCATCGGCGTCGACGGACACGTCATCGACAAGGCTTCGCTAACGTATACCGTGGTGCGCTATCCGGGAGAAATCACCGTGTCTGAAAAGCAGAAGGAGTGTAGCTTCGAAGAAGACCACCCCGGCGATATGACTCGCTATGTATATAAGGTGACGGCGTGGGCTGGAAAGACCAAGGGCGAAACGGCTATGTCGAACAACATCGTGATAGGCACACCGCTCGACGTGCCTTACGACGGAACGTTCAAGACGGCTGCCGATATGTACAACTACTTTACGATTCTCGACGAGAACAAGGACAACTACACATGGGCTTACGACATCGACAACCGACAGGCTGTGTATTCGTACAGTCAGGAGAACAGCGCCGACGACTGGCTCATCTCGCCTCCTATCAACTATAAGAAGGGCAAGTCGTACACGCTCAGCTTCAGCGCCTTCTCTTCTTCGAAGACATACAAGGAGTCGCTTGCCGTAACCTTCGGCGCTGACAAGACACCGGTGGCGCAGGAGGATGTATTGCTCAGCCTCAACGAGCTTTCTGCCGACACCGAGGAGGACGCTCCGCAGAGCTATTCGGTAGACTTCACCGTGCCTGAGGACGGAGTTTACTACTTCGCATTCTACGCCTGCTCGGAGAGATTCCGCGAGTATCTCAGAGTGAAGGATATCAAGGTGACGGAGAAGGGTGCAACTGCTGTGCACAGCCTTGTTTCTGACGGCGATGTAACGGTTAAGGGCGGCGACGGTGCGCTCGAAGTGCGCTTGGCAAATGCAGCCAACGTGAGAGTTTACAACCTCGCTGGACGCCTCATGGCCGACTATACCGGCACCGAACTGCACATGCCGCTGCCTAAGGGCGTCTACATGGTGGTTGCGGGCGACAACCGCACGAAGGTGGTTGTGAAGTAACCGAACACAAACAAACACATACACGTATCATGCTAAAATACAGAAACATTTTATCATTAGCATTCTCAATAGCCGCCTTGCTGTCGCCAGTCAGCAAGGCGGCTGCAATGCCTGCATACCCTAAACCGATTAGCGTAATGCAGCCGAACGGCAAGTCGGTAACAATCTGCCTCAAAGGAGACGAGCACTTGCATTGGGCACAAACAACGGACGGCTACACGCTGCTGCGAAACACGGAGGGCTATTGGTCGTTCGCACGTCAGGACAAGAAGGGCAATCTCGTAGCTTCAGACCTGGTATACGACAACAGTTCGGCGCTTGCGCTGAAGCATGGCATAAAGAAAAACCTGCGCTTCTCTGCCGAACAGATGAAGAAAGCGCCTTCGAGACAAAACAGTCGCAGCGAGATGCTTGTCGACGGCACTTTTCCTGCCACCGGAAAGCACAAACTTCTTCTGCTGCTCGTAAACTACAACGACACGAAGCCAACTTTCACCAGAGAAGACTTCGACAAGATGATGAACCAGAACGGATATAAAGGCATCGGAAGTTTCCGCGACTACTATCTGCAGCAGTCGTATGGCAAGCTCGACATCGATGTTACCGTCACCGACTGGATCAATCTGCCGAAGACTAAGGGCACATACGGACCAGACGGTGCGCCATACATGATATATGACGCTCTGAAACTCGTCACCGACACGCTCGATCTGAGAGACTTCGACAACGACGGCGACGGTATTCTCGACGGACTTGCCGTGATTCACCAGGGCACGGGTCAGGAGGCTTCTGCCGACGCCAACGACATCTGGTCGCACAGCGCCATCATCTACGGACAGACGTTCAACGGCGTATCCGTACGACGCTACACCATAGAGCCTGAATGTCTCGCCAAGAACATCAGTACGATAGGTGTTATATGCCATGAGTTCGGACATGCTCTCGGCGCGCCCGACTTCTACGATACCGACTACGCATCGTCCGGCGGAGAGTTCTGCGGAACGGGCGTTTGGGACCTGCTCGGAAGCGGCGCTTGGAGCGGCGAATATGGTTCGCGCCCTACGGGCATCAACGGATGGCAGAAGTATGTGTGGGGATGGACCAACCCCGTGACACTCAACAACGACACCGTTGTGGCTGACATGCCTGCCGCAGACGTGCAGCCTGCAGCCTACCGCATGGAGACGGGCACGCCGGGCGAGTATTACTTCATGGAGAACCGCCAGAATACGGGCACCTTCGACGGCAGTCTGCCAGGACACGGACTCATTGTTTATCACGTCAGAGAGAATATCGTTAAGGACAAACTCATCGCAAACACTATCAATGCGACATATCCGCAAGGTCTTTACACGGTATGTTCCGACGCCGGAGTAGATCCTGACGAGAATGCGTCGTCTTACGGCGACGTTAACAGCGGTGCCTGCCCGTTCCCTGGCGAATACGGACACACGGCTTTCGACGACAACACGCTGCCTTCAGCGAAATCGTCCGACGGCAGATCGTCTTATCGCCAGCTCAGCAAAATCAACGAACGCGACGGAAAGATCGGGTTCAGCTTTACGCACCTCGCAGAGCCAGTGAAACCGCAGCAACTGCAAGCTGTAGCGAACAGCGGCAATGTGGTTCTGACCTGGAAGCTGGAAGGGGTGGACGCAGCGAGCGTAGATCACTTCAACATCTACAGAAACAATGAGAAGATTGCCGAGACAACCGCAATGACGTACACGGACAGCACGCCGCTTGGTGGCACGGAGATGACTTATCAGGTGGATGTAGCATATAAGGACTCGCGACTTTCGCACCCGGTTTCGGCTACTATAATGGTGCCGTCGAACAAAGTGGAGTCGGTGCAGGCGTCCGTTGACGGCAACACGGTGCAACTATCTTGGAGCACGGAGGCTGCACTCTCGCGCGCTGACATCTTCAGCGGAAACATCGTCACTACTGACTGCTACGGCGAGACCGTGGAGTTTGCCAACTGCTACACGCCGCGCGACCTCAGCACTTATGTAGGTGCAAAGATTACGCGCATGGCGTTCTTCCCGTCGCAGGGTCCGTCTGAGCTCACGGCTTCGTTCAGAATATACGAGGGCGATGCCGACGGAAGCAACATGACGCTTGTTTCGGAGAGGAACATAAAGGAGTTTGCCGCGGGACAGCGCCGCGACCTCAAGCTCACAACGCCCGTAACGATAAAGGCAGACAAGACTTACTGGACTGCTGTGAAATGCGTAGGCACTCAGGGCGTGGTAAGCGTGGCGTGCGACAAGACCAGAGAGGCTACGCCGGCGCTCGGCAACCTGCTCATGCGCGACGGACGCTTCGTGGAGTCGGCTGACGCCGCAGGCAACTTCTATGTCGGAGCCACACTAAGCATGCCGGCTGCAGACAGCGGCGAAGACTACGCAGAGGCGCCCTCGTTCGAGTTCAACGCATCGACAGACCTCTTCTATCCTACTTGCTTCTTCGTGGAGTGCGACGGAAAGGCGGCGGCTTACACCACAAAGCACGAGAAGACTTTCACGAATGTAGCCAAAGGAACCCACGTTTATAAGGTTTCGAGCTACTACAACGGCGGCAATCTCTCTACCGGAATATCTAAACTCGTGAACGTAACGGGCGTTACCGGCATAGAAAACACGGGCTGCAACGAGGCAACCGTAAGGGCTGAGCACGGAAACATCGTCGTAGAAGGCTATAGAGGCGCTGTACGCGTCTGCAACGCTACGGGCGCTACAGTTTACCGCGCTACCGCAAACGGCGCAACAGAGCGCATTTCTCTGCCCAACGGACTATACGTTGTGTCGCTTGATATGGCGGACGGCGTGCATAGCGTGAAGGTTTTAGTAGAATAAACTGTTCGATCGGATTGCGTTCGCCGTCCAATCGGATTGCGTTCGCCATCCAATCGGGTTGCGTTCGCCGTCCAATCGGGTTGCGTTCGCCATCCGATCGTATAATCATAGAATGTACACACTCAGCATCAAGTCGGATAGTAATACAAAAAAAGGCATTGCTTTTATTGAGCCATGCCTTTTTTTGTGCGTTATTGTTCTCTCCACACCCTCCGCTTTAACCACATTTGTAGTATAGGATCGCTTATTGCCAGAGTTTTTGGAGCAACAGTTGTAATAATATCCTTTTCAGTAAGCGACTTCTTCAGTCGGGTGATGTTGGCAGCAGTTCCGAGTTGGTATTTCTTTAGAACAGCAGATTGCGTGAATCCCGTGTTAACGCCATTGGCAATGGCATGAAGGAAGTTCATTTGATATGAAGACATATCTTCTGTCTGTTGTATAAAGAGCGGCTCACAAGCATCAAGAAGTCGGTCTATAGCATTCTGCAGGTCGGTCTCAGTCGCTGTATCATCAGTATGAAGCCACACAAGCCATGCGAGCTGTTGCACATAAGAAGAGTAGCGGTCTGTGACACGGCATATAGACTGCGCCAGTTGCTCTGGGATATGCTTGCCAGTAACCTCAAAACGCTGGCATATAAACTCTGTCCAATCGGCCTCGCTTATCTTGCCCAGATAGAACAAGTCGCCAAAGCGATAGAAAGGATAACTGCTGTTTTGGAACATTCGCTCCATCATGTGTTTCTTGCTGCCATACAAGCAATAGCTTACATGCGACTGCAACTGCCATACGCCACGCAACTTTTTCAGGAATGTCAGCGAATCGGGGTATTCTCCTATTTGCTGGAACTCGTCTATGCACACCACTATTCTATAACCCTTCTCCTGTGCTATCAGCTCCGGCAGACGCAACACCTCCTCGGTTGTGTTGTTGCTGGCATTGTACTCAAGCGATACAGAGAAATCATTGTAAGGATCCATGCCGAAACTAATCTTAGGAACAAAACGGCTAAGAAACACCTTGGCGTTCTCCATCCATTCCTCCCATTTGGAGGAAGTAGCACGTACAACAGCTGTAGCAAACGCATTTATGAAGTCGGCTTCCGAACGTGTACCAAAAGCATCTATACGCGCAATACGAATATCATCGCTACCAACAAGCGAGCACACGCGGTCGACAAGCGAAGTCTTACCCATACGACGCGGAGAAATAAGTATGGTGTTCACTCCGTAAGTGAAATTGGCTTTAAGACGGTCGGTCTCTATACGGCGATCGGTGAAAGTGTCGCCTTCTACACGTACGCCAAAGACAAAGGGAGATTCGAATTTATTTGCCATAAAAAAAATTTGCATTAACGGTTAGATAATGCAAATTTACACAATTTATTCGTTTTAAACAAGGTTGTTTAAAACAACCTTGTTTAAAACTGTATTTAATCATTGCTTTGCTGTATATTGTCAGCAATGAAACGGGTGATAGTCAGAGTTTTATTTCTTCACGAACTTTCTTGCTCCGAGGTCGGTCTTCACGATGTAGAGGCCGGCAGGAACGTTGCTCAGACTTAGCGCTGTGCTTTCTGCAGAAGCCTTTGCAGCGGCTACGGTCTTGCCTGCGACATCGCTTACGAGAACAGTCTCGCCGGCGTGTGTGCCGCTAACGGTGAGAAGGTCGCCGTCGAGACGAGCGTCGAAGGCTACGGCGCCGTCTGAGGTGAGAGCTATGGATGTCTCAGAACCCTTCACGTTTGCCCATGCCACGAGGTTGAGGCCTACGCCCTTGTACTCGGCGTCGAGAGCGTCAACCGGACAGTAAGAACCGTCGGGAACGAAGGTAGATGTCTCAGGAACGGCTGTAGGCTGAACGTAGAGCGTTGTAACCTTGCTGCGGTGAGTGAATCCACCGAAGCCAACTTCTGTGCGTGAGAGGTTAGCATCAGGCTCGTCGAACCAGAGTCCGTCAGAGAATTCGAAGGCAACGTAGAACGGTCCGTCGGCAACGATAGGCTTGTCGAACTGTATGCCGCGCATCTCAGCCTCAGAGAGTCCGAGTGTGCCGAAGAGTCCCTTCATTGTAGAGGTGTAACGTCCGAACTCCTTCGAAGTGTCGGGCTTGCCGTCTTTCTCGCCGTAGAGCACGATGCTAACGGGCTCGTTAGCCTGCTCGTTGTAGTAGCGACTTGCCAGATTGTAGTAGCAGAGATAGAGCGTGACGCTCGTCACGGCGTACTCGTTTCCTGCCGGAAGGTCGAAGCGCTCGGCGAAGTGCTTGTAGTAATGGTTAGCACCCGTCACCCAGTCGCACGAAGCTGTAGCGAACGAGGGCACCTTGCTGCGTATCCAGAGCTGGTCCTCGTTGGGGTTAGAAACGCCAATAGGCAACTGTGCTTTCTCGCCTCTTACAAGCTCTACGCTCACCTTCTCGGATGTAGAGCTTTCACCGCGTTCGTTGGTTACGGTGAGCTTCACGTTGTAGTCGCCGTCCTGCGGGAACATGAATGTCGGGTTAGGCTCGGTAGAAGTCTCGGGCTGTGCGCCCGGCACCTCCCAAAGATAAGTGTCGGCGTCTGTGCTCTGGTCTACCATCTGCACCTTAGAGCCTTCGAAGGTGATGAGCTTGCTGTTCATAAGGTCGAAATAGCCGTTGAACGAGAACACGGCTCTCGGCTTAGCCTTAGCCTCGGGCGATGTAACGGCGAAGAGGTCGATGCACGCCTCGCCGGCGTATGCGTCCTCGCCGCCGAGTGCGAACGAGAAGCAGTAATCGCCTTCTTCCTCAGGCGTATACTTCACGGTGTGCTTTGTCCATGCCTCGTTGGTGTAGCGCGGGAGCGTGAGCAGCGGTGTATGGAACTCGGAGTCCTGCTCGTCGCCTACGGTGAAGCTGAAGTCGCTGGCGTGTCCGTAGTCGAGGTTGCCCGGCATGTAGAGATAGAACGACGCAGTGTATTCTACGCCTGCCTGCATGTGGAAGTAAGGCGTATAAAGGCGGTCGTCGCGCTGCACGCGGCTTTCTGGAGCTATAAGATAATAGGTGCCGTCGGCTGCCTTGAGGTCGTCGGTGTTGGCAGTTATAAAGGTAGACGTACCCGTTGCGAGCCATCCCTTAGGCACGTATGTGGTGCCGTCGTAGTCCTTATTCTCGTTGTCGAACGACTGCGAGTAGGGCAGTTCGCAAACCACCTTGTCGGGGTCGCCGGGATCAACGGTGCTGCCGCCAGGCTCGTCGCCCGTAACCTCAAAGTCGTCGAGTGCTACGTAGCCCGAGTTGTAGAGCTGACTGGTTATGTTTATCGCGAAAGCATATTCGCCGTCGGCTTCGGGGGTGAAGGTATATGTCTGCTGTGTCCACTCGCTGAGAACGGTCTTGCCGGTTTCGCCTACGAGCGTTGTGGCAGCCTCGCGAGTCTGGTCGGTGCCCACGTAGAGCGCTACGTTATTGTTGTAGGCAGCAGGAGCCACGCCACCCGGCATGTGCAGCCAGTAGCTCACGGTGTATGCTACGCCTGCCTTCAGCGTCAGCTTGCGGGTGTATACCCAGCTGTCGCGACCCATGGCGCTTGACGCCATCGTGCCGAGCACATACGAACCGGAGTGGTTGCCCGATCCGAGATACGATCCCTCGAAGCGCTGAACGGGAACGGCCGATGCGTCGCCGAGCCATCCGTCGGGCAAAGTTCCGCCTGCGCTGAACGTTGTCTCGTCGTCGAAGGTTTCAAGATAGGAGAATTCCTTTGCTTGTGTGGATGTTGCAAACAATCCGAAGAACAATGCAACTGCTGCTTGTCGTGTAAATTTTTCCATACGCAACTTACTTTTTGTTAATTATTTGTTACTCTCTGCTTACAAAAGTAGTGGTATTATGGGATTTAAGATTAACAAATTGCGTTAATAAATATTAATCACACGGTTTTTAATAGATAACGATGCAAATAGTAGGAGGCTACAGCATTAGCTTTTTACTTTTTTACTTTTAAAACACGCAAATATCAGCCAAGCGGGTGCGCTATTTCTTGCGAATCAGCGTCAGTCCGTCACGCATTGGCAGTATAAGCTGCTCCACGCGTTGGTCGGCAGCCACATAGTCGTTGAATCGGCGTATGCCAAGCGTCTGCTGGTCGTGGTCGTAGGCTGGGTCGGTGACGTGTCCGTCCCAGAGCGTGTTGTCGGCGAGTATAAATCCGCCGGGTCGCAGCAGCGCGAGCACCATCTCGTATGTCTCCACATACGTGCGCTTGTCGCCGTCGACGAACGCCATGTCGAACGTCACGCCCAGCTCGGGCGCCTTCTCGTTGGCGTCGCCGATGATGAAGCTTATCTTGTCGGCGTAGGGCGAGCCTTCTATCCACGGGCGGGTGAAGTCTTCCATCTCGTCGTTTATCTCGAACGTGTAGAGATGTGCGCCTTCGGGCAGACCCTCGGCGAGGCAGAGAGCGCTGTAGCCCGAGAACGTACCCACTTCGAGCACGTTCTGCGGCTGCACCATCTCGACGAGCATCTTCAGCAGTCGGCCCTGGAGGTGTCCCGACGCCATGCGTCCGTGTATGGTGTGTATGTTTGTGGCACGATAGAGGCGATAGAGATAGTCGCCCTCGGTAGAGGTGTGTTCGCGTACGTATTTGTCGAGTTCTTCTGTCATTTTTTTCGTTGTTGTCTGCTATGTTGGTGTGTCAGAACTAAATATTTAACTGTAGGAGGCTACGGCAGGAATGCCGTAGCCTCCTATTCTTCCTTCATCGGGTCGCGTTCTGCGGTCCAGTCGAGCAGCGCTTCGAGAGCCAGTCGGTACGAGTTCATGCCGAAGCCGCTTATCACGCCGAGGCACGCCGCTGCCATCATCGACTTGTGGCGGAACTCCTCGCGCTTGTGCACGTTGCTGATGTGCACCTCGATGACCGGTGCGCTTATGGAGCGGATGCAGTCGAGCAGCGCCACTGAGGTGTGTGTGTATGCGCCGGCGTTGAGGATGATGCCATCCGACTCGAAGCCTGCTTCCTGCAGCTTGTCGATGAGCACGCCCTCGATGTTGCTCTGATAGTAGTCGATATCCACATCCGGATACTGACGGCAGAGCTGGTTGAGATACTGTTCGAAAGAGGTGTTGCCGTAGATGCTCGGCTCGCGTGTGCCAAGCATGTTGAGGTTCGGTCCGTTGATGATTGTTATTTTCATATAGGAGTTTTGAATTTTGAGTTTTGAATTTTGAGTTGTTGCCTGCGGCAATTTTGAGTTTTGAATTTTGAGTTTTGAATTGTCGGCTGCGCCGATTAGGAATTATTCAATTATGAGTTTTGAATTCACAACTCACAATTCCTAACTCATAAATTCAAAATGCGCGAAGCGCACAATTCAAAATTCAAAACTCAACATTCAAAACTCATTACCATCCCGACGTTGCGCCGCCGCCTCCCGTCGAGCCGCCACCGAAGTTTCCGCCGAAGCTGCCTCCGCCGTAGCCACCGCCGCGTCGTCCCATGCCGCCGAGCATTGCGCCGGTTATGAAGGCGGCAGCGTTGCCCGAGTCGTCGATGTTCTCGTCGCGAGTGAAGGTATGTCCGCAGTGGGGGCAGATGAATGTAGAGCGGCGCACGCGGCGTCCGTTAGTGAGTCGGAGCATCTGTCGCGCCACGCACTTCACGCCCTTGTGGCGACACTTCGGGCAGCGCTGCTTCTCGCCGAGCAGTGCGATGAAGAAGATTGCCAAGCCCACCATCACCGCCACCGCGATAAGCGCCCCAATCATGCCGTCGTCGTCGTCAGCAGGTTCTGGCTTCATCGTGCCGTCGAGCACCTTCGCCGCAGCCCTCACGCCGTCTACCATGCCGCCGTCCCAGTCGCCCGCCTTGAAGCGCGGCACCATACGCTGCATCTGTATGCGCTTCGACATGGCGTCGGTCATCGTACCCTCCAAGCCGTAGCCCACGGTGAAGCGCACCTTGCGCTGGTCGGCGACGAAGAGGATGAGCAGTCCGTTGTCGCTCTTCTTCTTGCCTATGCCCCACTGGCGGAACAGCTCGTGACCGAAGTTGAAGATGTCTGCCTCGCCAATACTGGGCAGCATCACCACAGCCGTCTCAATGCCCGTGCTGGCTTCGAGCCGTCCGAGCACGGCGTTGATGGTGTCGCGCGCCGGGGCAGAGAGAATGTGCGACGGGTCGGAAACGTACTGGTGCACGTCGCTCAGACGCACGTTGGGCACGTCCTGCAGCGTGTATTGCTTCGCCTCGCCCGCCGCAAACGTCAGCGTTGCGACGAGAGAGAGAATCAGTAGGCTTATGACTCGTGTTATTTTCATATTATTATTAACCCGTTTACATGTTGACTTGTCAACTCGTCAACTTAAAAAGATGTAATCTCCTTGTCAACTCGTCAACTATTAAAACCTAAAACTCAACCTTCGGAGCCTTCTCTGCACCAGCCTCAGCCTCGAAGTAGTTGCGCTTCTCGAAACCGAACATCGAAGCGATGATGTTGCGTGGGAAGCGGCGGAGCGATGTGTTATACTCCTTTGCAGAGTCGTTGAAGTCCTTACGAGCCACGTTGATGCGGTTCTCCGTGCCTTCGAGCTGCGACTGCAGTTCGAGGAAGTTCTGGTTAGCCTTCAGGTCGGGATAGTTCTCCGTGATTGCGAGCAGCTTGCCGAGCGCTGTTGTCACGTCGCCCTGCGCCTTCTGATAAGCCGCGAGCTGCTGCGGAGTGCAGTTAGACGGGTCTATCTTCACCTGCGTAGCCTGCGAGCGTGCCGCCATAACCGCCTCAAGCGTTTGACTCTCGTGCTTAGCATATCCCTTCACGGTGTTCACGAGGTTAGGGATAAGGTCGCTGCGACGCTGATACTGCGTCTCTACGTTAGCCCACTGGTTGCTTACGTTCTCGTCCATCGATACCAGTCCGTTGTACGATGATATGCCCCAAAGGGCTACTAACGCTATCACCACGATGGTGATAATCAATCCTTTGTTCTTCTTCATAAATTATAATGTTGTTAATGGTGTGTGTGGTGTGGTGAGGTGGTGAGGTGGTGAGGTGGTGAGATGGTGAGATGGTGAGATTTGTAATTCAACATTGGATAATTCCTAATCGGCGAAGCCGACAATTCAACATTCAAAAACTCCCCACCAATTAATAATTAAAAATTAATAATTAATAATTACTCAGATTTGTCCTGCCTCCACTTGTCTTACTATTCGCTCAGTGTATCGGTCTACGCCGTTCGGGTCGTACTTCTTCATGAGCGAAGCGCCGAAGAGCGCCGCGAACGCCTGGTAGAAGCCCGCACGTATCGGACCGAGGAACGCCTGCACCAGCTGATACGACGACGAGTCGCACTCGCGGTAGACCAGTTTGATGAGCAGTTTGCCCTGCGAGTAGGTAAGTTTCTTCATTCGCGGCGTGTACTCGGCTCTGATGCCTCGTTCCACACGCTTCAGATGCTCGTCCTTCGCCTTCTTGTTGGGCAGCGTCTGCAGGAAGTCGTACGTCTCAATGATGATGTGGTTCACCTCCTTCGCTATCGGCAGCACCTTCTTCACGTTAGCCACAAGGCGGTTGTAAGCCTGGCGCTGCTTGTCGTTCTTGAAAACCAGTTGCGGGTAGACCGCGAGCGGATTCAGCTCTACATACTGTATGCTGTCGCCCTCGTACAGAGCCTTGCCCACCTTCACGAGCGGCACGAAGGCAGGCAGATCGGTGCCGTCGCCGCCGTCGGTCTCGCCGGAAACATCCAAACCTGCCTGCGCCATCAGCGCAAGATGGCAGAAGATGAATATAATAAGTAGTGATATTCTCTGTTTCATATACGACAAAAGTACATAGAAAAATCCAAATAAATAAAATTATGACTCACTTTTAAGCTATTTTTCAGTACCTTTGCATCTTATAGGCATATAAATTAATGTGTAAATTTTAATCTCTTATGATACACAACACAACTCTTTCGAGATTTTTCTACCTCTTATTGGTCTGCTTCGCTATGCTCACTCCGTCTGCTGCGCAGGCGCAAGACGTGGTTATAGAATGCGATTCTGTCGCTATTCTGCCGCCCGACACAGAGGCTGTGGCATCGGGTTGCGACGCCGACACTATGTTCAGCGTGGGCACAGCCCCCACAACGGCTGAGATAATGCCGCGCCGCGAGTATGTCACCATTACCGAATACAACGACCCTACCCACCGTGTGCGCCCTGCCGAATGGATTGTGCCCGGCGTGGCTGCCGTTGGCGGCGCCCTCTGCGTGAAGACAGCGTGGGGCAAGCAGTTTCGCAAGTGGTCGCAGGAGAAGCTCTCTGACGAGAAAAGCAAGAAGGTGAGCGTAGACGACTATCTGCGGTTTGCGCCCGCAGCGGCGGTCTACGCCTTGGATGTCTGCGGCGTGAAGGCGCAACACAGCTTTCTCGACCGCACCATAATGCTCGGCATGTCGGCTGTTACGATGGTTGCCGTCACGAAGGCGGCGAAGCTGGCGTTCAAGGAGCATCGTCCCGACGGCACCGACGACGACGCCTTCCCGTCTGGTCACAGCGCCATCTCGTTCATGTGCGCCGAGTTTCTCTGGCAGGAGTATCGCGCTTCGAAGCCGTGGATAGGCTATACGGGCTATGCGCTCGCTGCCGGCGTGGCTTATCTGCGCATCCACAACAACCGCCACTGGGTGAACGATGTCGTGGCTGGTGCGGCTGTGGGCATGCTCTCCACAAAGTTCGCCTACTGGCTCTATCCGAAGCTCTTCAAGGAGCACAAGCGCGGCGTGAAGAAAGCCGTGGCTTTCGGTGCTCCGTTCTATAGCGGCAAAGAGGCGGGCGTGAACTTCGCACTCATGTTCTAAAACTTGAATAATAACGATAAGATTAACAATATAAAAACTCAGAATAAATGGCTCAGAAAAAGAACGACGACGGACTTACGCCGATGATGCGACAGTTCTATACGTTTAAGAAAGAACACCCAGACGCATTGTTGCTGTTCCGCTGCGGCGACTTCTACGAGACATACGCCGACGACGCTGTGGAGGCGTCGAAGATACTCGGCATAACGCTGACGCGACGCTCCAACGGCAAGAACCAGAGCGCTGCGGCGTGCGAGATGGCGGGCTTTCCGTATCACGCTCTCGACACTTATCTGCCTAAGCTGATACGTGCCGGCAAGCGTGTGGCGATTTGCGACCAGCTGGAAGACCCGAAGCTCACGAAGACGCTCGTGAAGCGTGGCATAACCGAGCTGGTTACGCCGGGCGTAGCTATGGACGACACCGTGCTCAACTACAAGGAGAACAACTTCCTGGCGGCGGTGTGCATGGCTAAGACGACGTGCGGCGTGGCGTTTCTCGACATCTCTACGGGCGAGTTCCTCACGGGTGAGGGCACGTTCGACTACGTTGAGAAACTTCTGAGCAGCATTCAGCCTAAAGAGGTGCTCTACGACCGACAGCTGAAGCGCGAGTTTGAGGAGCGCTTCGGATCGAAGTGGTGCGTGTTCGAGCTCGACGACTGGATGCTTACCGAGCAGAGTTCAAGACAGAAGCTGCTCTCCCACTTCGGCACCACAACGCTGAAGGGCTTCGGCGTAGACCATCTGCACCTGGGCGTGACAGCGGCTGGAGCCATCCTGCAGTATCTTGAGATGACGCAGCACACGCAGATCGGTCATATCACGTCGCTCGCTCGCATCGACGCCGACCGCTATGTGCGCCTCGACCGCTTCACCATCCACTCGCTGGAGCTGCTGCAGTCGATGCAGGACGACGGCGTGTCGTTGCTCTCCGTCATCGACCGCACCTGCACGCCGATGGGCGGACGTCTGCTGCGCCGCTGGACGATATTCCCGCTGCGCGACGTGGCTTCTATCAACAAGCGCCTCGACGTGGTGGACACGTTCTTCCGCAAACCCGACTTCCGACAGACTGTAGACGAGCATCTGCACCGCATTGGCGACATAGAGCGTATCATATCGAAGGTGGCTGTGGGCAGAGTGTCGCCCAGAGAGGTGGTGCAACTGAAGTACGCTCTCGGCGCGCTGAAGCCTATAAAGGCGGCGTGCCTCACCAACGACAACGCCGAGATACATTCCATCGGCGACCAGATTAACCTCTGCGAGGCGCTGTACGAGCGCATCGACCGCGAACTGCAGCAGGATCCGCCGCAGCTTGTGGCTAAGGGCGGCGTGATAGCTGCGGGCTTCTCGCCTGAGCTTGACGAGCTGCGCTCCATCTCGCGCGGCGGTCGCGACTATCTGCTGAAGATTCAGGAGGAGGAGGCGCAGAAGACCGGCATACAGTCGCTAAAGGTGGGCTACAACAACGTGTTCGGCTACTATCTTGAGGTGCGCAACACGTATAAGGACCAGGTGCCGCAGGAGTGGATACGCAAGCAGACGCTTGCCAACGCCGAGCGCTACATCACCGAGGAACTGAAGCAGTACGAGCAGAAGATTATGGGTGCCGACGAGCAGATTCTGGTGCTCGAGACCCGTCTCTTCACCGAGCTTGTCACCGATATGCAGGCGTACATACCGCAGATTCAGGCCGACGCCAACATCGTGGCGCGTCTCGACTGTCTGCTCTCGTTCGCAAAGACTGCCGAGGAACACCGCTACGTGCGCCCGGTGGTTGAGGACGACAACGTGCTCGAGATACGCGCCGGACGCCACCCCGTCATCGAGACGCAGCTGCCGCTTGGCGAGGAGTACGTGCCCAACGACATCGAGCTCGACACCGAGCAGCAGCAGATAATGATAATCACCGGTCCGAACATGGCTGGTAAGTCGGCGCTGCTGCGCCAGACGGCGCTCATCACGCTCATGGCGCAGATGGGTTGCTTCGTGCCTGCCGACTCGGCTCATGTGGGTGTCGTCGACAAGATATTCACCCGCGTCGGAGCGTCCGACAACATATCGCTCGGCGAGTCGACCTTCATGGTCGAGATGACCGAAGCGTCTAACATTCTGAACAACGTGACGCCGCGTTCGCTCGTGCTCTTCGACGAGCTGGGCCGCGGCACGTCTACCTACGACGGCATCTCCATCGCCTGGGCTATCGTGGAGTATCTTCACCAGAACCCGAAGGCGCAGGCGCGCACGCTCTTCGCCACTCACTATCACGAGCTGAACGAGATGGAGAAGAACTTCAAGCGCATAAAGAACTACAACGTGTCGGTGAAGGAGCTTGACGGTAAGGTTATCTTCCTGCGCAAGCTGATGCGCGGCGGATCGGAGCACTCGTTCGGTATTCATGTGGCTGAAATAGCGGGTATGCCGCGCTCGGTCGTGAAGCGTGCCGAGCACATCCTGAAGCAGCTCGAGGCCGACAACGCCAGCGTGGGCGTAGAGTCTCACAAGATTGTCGGTCAGCAGAACAGCAACGGCATGCAGCTCTCGCTCTTCCAGCTCGACGACCCCGTGCTCTGCCAGATTCGCGACGAGATCATCGGTCTCGACATCAACAACCTAACGCCGGTAGAAGCGCTCAACAAACTGTTCGAGATAAAGAAGATTGTTACGGGGCGCAGCTGAGTATAGCTTTGTTTTCTTTAGGGTGCACTTTTTAGGGGGTGCACTTGTCTCAAGTGCACCAACCGAGATAAAACTGCACCAACCGAGCAAAAACAGAACAGCTACAACGGGAAACTGAAAGTAAGCAGTGCATAGCGGAAAGATAAGACCTGTAGCTTGGTCGGTGCACTTGAGACAAGTGCACCCCCTAAAGAAAGCCTTTCTACATAAACCTCACGAAAAGTCATCGTCACCCGGACGCAATCCAATCAGACGGCGAACGGAATCCAATCAGACGGCGGACGGAATCCGATCGGATTGCGTTCGGGTAACGGTGATAAAAGCTTAGGTAGTGTAAACAGATCCGTGACACATAGTTCTGTTTACACTGCCGCAGAGGGTGCGACATTGTTAACATACTGCGCACAACCGCTGCAGATTTTCCTCAAAACTATCCTTGTCTATGGCGCCGTTCTTCAGCGCCGAACGATAGTTGTATATGGTCTGCGGCGAGTAGGACAGTATGCCGGCTATCATCGAACTCTCCGTGATGCCGAGCCTTATCAGCGCAGCCACACGCAGGCTGGGTGTCAGCTCGTTGTTCTCCTTCAGCTCTACCTGCGCCTCGGGCGTGAGCAGCGTGTTCAGCTCCTCGACGAACGAGGGATAGAGCGAGAGAAAGATGCTGTCGAACTGCGAGAAGAAGGTCTGGTTCTCCTCGGCAGTGCGCTTCGACGAGGAGAGAATGCTCAGCAACTCCTTCTGCTGGTTGGCTTTTATCTTGCGTATCACCATCTTGCGCTGACTCTCCAGCTTCTCTATATACAGATAGCACAAACTGATGTAGGCTTTCGCCATATACTCGCGCTTGGCGTTGGTCTGCTCAAACTTGTCGATCGATTCCGTAAGAGCATCATTAGATTTAACGAGTTCATCGTTAGTCTCCTTCTGCTTGTAGTTGATGGCGCTCAGCTGTTCGGTCTGAGCCTTCAGATCCTTTTCGTTCTGCTGCATCAAGTTGTTTTTACGTTTGATGCGCATCGTCTCTACAACTATCACCACCAACAGCACTATAATGGATAACATAAGTACGATGTGCCACTTGCCTGCGTTTTCCAGCGCATGGTTGTAGGCAGAGAGTATGGTGTGCAGGTTGGAGTAAAGCTCTATGCGTCGTGGTCGGCTGCTGAACACGTTAGCGTCGTTCAGCGAGACGTTGATATACCGTTGTGCTTTGCGCACATCGTGCTTCTCTTTGTATAGCCTCAGAGCCACCTCCTGCAACGCCATGCTCTCGTTGGTTGCCGACATCACGTCGCTGATGGCTGCCAAGAGCAGATAACGCTCCTGCTTCTCGGGCTGATGGTGTCGGCTGTAGACTTTCGACAGAACGAATGCCGCCATGCCGTACTGCCTACTGTCGGGCTCCTGCATAGACATGGCTTTGCTCAAGCATGCGTCTACGTCCTTTATACTGGCGTTGGAATAGGCGAGCTGCACACCCTTCATATAGTAATACTGCGCGTCCTTCTGCGCACTATACAGCAGGGCGTTGTCTATATACTTATGGAAGAGCCGATCGTAGCGCGGACCGTACTCGGTGTTCTGGGTAGAAAGTTTCAGATTGAAGTAGAGCGCACACTGGGCACAGTTGTATAGGTAGTTGAGCTGGCGGTTGGCTGGCGACACCTCGATGCTGTCGAGTATCTCCTTCGCCTCGACATAGAAGCCGCGGTACACGAGCAGACGCGCCTTTATAATCTCGAACTTCTTGTAGCAATCCGAATCGTTGGTACGCCTTGCCAGTTCGATACCCTTCTGCGTGTACACCATAGCCGAGTCAAAGATGTACGGAGAGTATTCGTTCACCAGTCGCTCGTACATCTGCAACTTGGCTTTCTTGTCGGTGACGTATGCAGAGCCAAGTTTTATCTGCTCTATCTTCTTATCCTTTTGGACATAATAATCCGTACGATGAGCTATTACAGAATCCAAACGTTCGTACAGCTCATCGTTGTCAGCGTGCAAACAGAGAGTTTGTTTTAGTACGGGGGGGGGGAAAATTAACTACTCCAAAGGCTTGCGCGCAAAAAGTTATCACTAAAAATAATAGTTTCATAGCTTTTTTTTCAGTATTGGGGAAATTAACTGCTACAAAGTTATGTAATTTCTTCTTATTTTAAATAAGAATATAGAGAAAAATTTTTAGTACTACTGTATTTAATGTCTACTATTGGTCTTTTTACGAACAGCACAAACAGCTGATTGTTCGACAGATACGCTTCTTGCCATTATAAAAAATATACCTAAAGACTACCATACGGCTACCAAGCGCGTTGTTGCTCGGAAAAGCTTGATAATTTTGCACCCAGAAAAAGATTGTTCCAGGTAAAAAGATTTTAGGACAACGATTTCTGTAGAATTTGATTTTCAGGATAAGTGCAATAAATATTAGTAACTATAACATAATCATGAAGTATCTAAAGTCATTGACATTAAAAATGTGTGTCATTGCAGCTGCCCTCTTGTTGGCATCGCCTGCAGTGGCTGTAAACTCGAATGGGAGGGGTACTAAAGTAAAGACTGTATATCAGGATACAGACCCTTCAGCTACTAATTATCTTAAAAATCGTAGAGCCCTCGTAGGTCCGGGCTGCACCGTGAACAGCGTCGGCGCTGGTGTGTCGGTTGCTTCAGGTTTGAAAGATCTTCAGAACTTGTGCAACGACAACCTCGACGACTATGCTTCATTCCCGGGTCTTGTTGACGCAACAGTCGCTGCATCGCCGGTTGTCAGCATCAAGGACAACAAACACTATTATGCAAAGGGCACAGAGGCAGGCTTCACAATCTGCACCAGCTCTAACGCTGGCATCCTTAAAGTTGATGTTTCTACGCTGTATGGTATCAGGTTCTTCAAGGACGGCAAAGCTGTAAGCGATGTGGTCGCCGTTAAGACCGGACAGAACATCACCGGTCTGGGACTCTCGCTGCTCACCATTCCTGGCAACAGTATGGTTACAAAGTCGTTTGTGGCAGAGGCACCAGAAGATTTTGACGAAGTAGAACTCTATCGTTTGGGCGTTAAGGCAAACGTAGGCGAAGTGCTTAATATCAAGTACGCTTTCGTGGGCAAGGCTCGCCAGTATACCATCACAAATAACAAAGATAATGGTATCACGAAGTATGCGCAGGAGCAAGGCAGAGGAGCGTTCACACTGGAAGCAAAAGCAGATGGACCAACAGACAAATTGGGATTATCACGTAAAAACCTCATCGACGAAGATCTCACAAACTCTTTTACGGTAAGTGCTGTGCTGAAGATTGGCAGCTCGCTGCCGGTCACAGTTGTAGCAAGACCTTCAGACGGCAAGGAAGCCTTCCCTGCCGGAACAGAAGTGGGATTCAAATATAACAGCTCTACAGTTCTCAACCTCGGTGTAGGCAACGGAGCTACTATCACACTCTACGATAAGGACAACAAGAAAATCAAGGAATATCCTATAGAAGCTACCGTGCTCGGACTCAACGTCATAAAAACAAGCAAGGACGGCGAGTTGGTATTGAAAGCGCCTCAAGGCTTCTCTGCAGTCAAGTTGCAGTTCCCTGGTGTGCTTGAACTTAATTTAGGTAAGGACGACGTTAACTACGCCTTTGTGCGCATGGCTCCCGATTTGGCTACCCACCACTGCCCTATCGAGGCTACAGCAAGCCACAACGTCTGCGGATGCGAGAACGAGTATCAGCTGACTCACAACGCAAGCGTGCCGGTTACATGGAGTCTTGAAAGTCAGCCTGCCGACTCTAACATCTCGCTCGACGCACAGACTGGCAAGGTGACAAACATCTACGCGCCGGGCGACTATACGTTCATGGCTAAAGCAGCAGCAGACGGTTGCACCGAGACAACAACAATACACTACGCACCCTACTACGACCCGGCTGAGCACGGCGTAACGCTGCTCACGAACAATGCAAGCGAGACAAAGTATGAGCTTAGCGGCAATAACGGCGGCGCACTGCTGCAGTTATTCGGCGGCATAGAGAACGCTTCCAACGTTCTCAACTCGTCGCTAAACGATTATGCAAGCGTTAAGGCTGGCGTATCGCTGGCAGAGAACACAGGCATCATCGGCATCAAGTCGGTAGACAAGTCGGCACTCAACAAGAACATCGACAAGACACACGAGATGCAGGCAGGCTTCGTAGTTACGTTCAACTCTACCGTGCTTGACCTGAAGGCTCTCAATCTGTACAACATACAGCTCTACAAGGACGGAAAGAAAGTTGCGGGCGGCGTAGCTACCCACTGGGGAGCTATCTCGGCAGGACTCATCGGTTCTGAGGACACACAGAAGATACGTATGAGCATCGACGTGCCGGCTGGCACCGACTTCGACGAAATAGTGCTCTTCAACAGCGGAGTGATCGACGCCAACCTCGCTAAGCCGAACATCTACTATGCATACGTTTGCGACGACGAGAAGGACAACGCCTCAAACAATGCGCTCTACGGCACAGAACTGGTGTCTATGGACGGCACAGACGCTTCTATAGACTGGTATCACACTAACATCTTCTCGCTGGCGAACATCGGAAACGGCTTGGACGGTATAAGCAATCTGATTGACAACAGCATAGAAACCGGTCTGACATTCCCGCTCGGCATCAGCGCAAATGGAGCTTACGTAACTGTAAACGTGGGCAAGGTTGTAGACAAGGGACAGAAGATAATCATGGTGAGCGAGGATAAAGAGCTGGGATTGGGCGTAAAGCTTATCAAGGCAATAAAGCTTACTACTTGTCTTAACGGCGTGGATCAGGAGGAGCTGACCGACTGGAAGGTGCTCGGTGCAGATGTAATCGGTACGGGCGGAAAGCAGTACGCTACACTCAAGCCTACAAAGTCGTTCAATCAGGTACGTCTAACGGTAGTAGGCGGCTTGAACCTCGCCGACAATATAAAGGTATACGGTCTGGCGCTGGGTAGCGACATCAACGAGGACGGCACATCAACCGACTGCCCAGAGGAGTTCCTCGTGCTCGATGAGGACGAAACACTCGACGACGAGCGCAACCTCACCAAGGCAACAATGGTGTTCCACCGCACATTCACTACTGGCAAGTGGAACTCGCTCATTCTGCCGGTTGATATGACTGCAGACCAGGTGAAGGCGGCATTCGGAGCAAATGCTAAGATTGCAAGATTCAACCATCTGAAGGACAACTGGATATACTTCTCACCGGTAGAGCCTGATGCTGACGGAAACATACTCAAGGCAAACATTCCGTACATCATCAAACCGACAAAGGAGCCGGATTATGTAAACCGCAACTACAACGTTGGCAGCGGCAAGGAGAAGCATATCGACGGCCCAGTATATACCGTAACTGGCATATACTATGGAGGACAGCCTACAGAAATGAAGTGTAAGGACACGGGCTCGCTTACAAATACCGGAATGACTCACTACGGATCGTACGTGTACAGACAGGAGGTTCCTGCCAAGTCGTACATGCTGAGCAAAGGCGATATGGTACACACATCAAAGGTACACAACGTAAAGAGCTACCGCAGCTGGTTGGAGGAAACCACTCCGTCTGAAAATACACTGCAACTCAAAGTGAGCGACTCTGACAACTCTACAACCGGTATCAAGGTTATCGAGGAGGCTCCTCAGAACGCAAACGCCGTATACAACGTGAACGGCATGCGCATGAACAGCAGCAATACCGACAACCTGCCGAAGGGTGTCTACATCATTAACAACAAGAAAGTGGTTATCAAGTAAAAAAAATATGAAAAAGAAATATATAACTCCAGCAATCAACATCATAGAGATACAACCAATATCTATGCTGGCTGCAAGTCCCAACAGTGGTTGGACTCCTTCAGGAGACACGAAGAACGATGGTTACGGTTTCGTTGAGGAGGACGACAAAGACCATAAATATAACGATGACGATTTCTAAACTAGAAAATATACTAATATTGCATATAAAGCATTTTGGTAAAATCCAATAGAAAATCAAGTTAGAAAGGGAGGCCTGGGAAGGTCTCCCTTTTTATTGTCATTTATGCTGTCCGGTAAAACTGATAATGTGGTCAAAGACGGGCTGAAAGCCCAACAATCACATAGCCCAGGGCAGCG
>OQVT01000527.1_pt1 | contig 21645 bp, 18 predicted proteins | sample 1691561 | NCBI WGS metagenome assembly OQVT01 (sample SAMN03418260, study PRJEB22391) | human gut metagenome | biome: human-gut; feature: organic feature; material: feces | host: Homo sapiens | place: Tanzania | collected 2013-01 | reverse complement strand
AATAAATTTTTCGTATCAAAGTAACACCCTTTACCGTAACCTATATTATTAATTTTATAATAATTCAATAAATTTTTCGTATCAAAGTAACACCCTTTAATACTCGAATCAGCATTCGCCCGCAGCCCCTGCGCAGCAAAAGGCACATCATCATCCATCCGCGTATTCCCGACACGCTGTCTCCTTGCATTTGCCGACATCTCGCCGCTCATGCGTGGATTTTCACTGCGCCTGCTCTGCGCATCGTCCATTCGGTGCCCCTGTACATTTGGCTGTCCTGCTGCACGGGCATACATCCCGTCGGAAGGGCGCCCCTGCGCTGCGCTGCCCATCGGAGAAGTCGCCACATCAGCAGTCGCGTCCTCCTCATCCTCCTCGAAGCTCGCCTCGACACGACTCGTCCGGTAGCGAAGCTCCTCCATCCGCTGCTGCGCTGCACGCGACGGCGCTGTCCGCCGCGGCGGACGCGCACCACCCTCCCGGCGCGGCGCGATATTCGGCACCTCCAGCCCGCCCTGATTACTCTGATGTTCGAAATCCTGATTATTCATATGCATGCATCATCTGCACTGTCCCATAGACAGAAGCGATGATCCTTTCTCCCGCTGTTTCGGGTTATTGATTCTGATAAACTACCACATATATGATGGTTCATTTAGGAATCGGTCGAATGTCCGCATTTTACCTTTACGTTTCATAGCCGCACAGGCTGAAGCGCACACATCAACTGGCTTCATAAATACGACGGCATTATAGCAGAGGGTGAACGGGAAAAAAAGCAAATTAACTCCTTTGTCATGATAAATTAATAAAGATCTTAAAAAGAGTATTAAATGTTACGGCTTATCTACTGGAGTCATAGCTTCGACTTCCGGGAGCTGAACCGTCATAAAAAAGACCATCGGCGGATGCCGATGGTCTCTGTAAAACCTATGCAGTTGTGCTTTATGCGATGGTTGCTGTGTTGAGAAGCAGCATGCAGAATACCAGTGCGAATACAGCGACGGTCTCAGCGACACCGATCACGACGAAGTAGTTCGCAGTACCCTTACCGGTTGCACCGAGTGCATCCGCAGAAGCAGCGGCAACCTTGCCCTGGAACATAGCGGAGAAGCCGATCGCGATACCACCGAAGATACCGACGCCGAGGGACAGTGCAGGATCGATGGTGCCTGCATTGTACGCACTTGCGATGAAGTTCATCAGAAGGAAACCGTAGATGGTCTGTGTCAGCGGTGCGCCGGCAAATGCGGTCATGATGAACGGTGCCTGCTTACCCTGTGCGTAGCACTTCTTCCAGGCGCCTACAGCGGACTGACCGGCGATACCGGTACCAAATGCGGAACCTAATGCAGAGAGACCCAGTGCTGCTGCCATACCAATAAAAGCGATATTCATAATAATCTCCTTTTTGCTTATCTGAAAAGCTTACTGTTTAATTTTATCGTTTAATCTGAACGGGTTGTACGCGATACCGGTCCACTCCAGTCCTACCTGTCCGGAGAACTCGAGCACGTTCAAACGTACACCATGTACAACGACAGAGAGAATACACATAACGATATTGATGACGTGTCCGATCAGTACGATCACGACGGCAGCAATCATCAAAGGTCCATGTGCAAGACCTGCGGCCATGTTGTTAAAGCTCTGAGCGATCGCGAGTCCCGCCATACCTACGGCGAAGAGTCGGATGTAGCTCATGATATTACCGAAGCAGCTGATCGTGTTCAGGAAGACGGTAAATGCACCGCCTAAGCTCGAAGCGATACCCGCGCCGATGCTCTTGCCCGGTGTCATGCCGTTCGTAAAGAGAACCAGTACGAAGCCGATGGCCACCGCTGCAACGACCGGTGTCAGCGGAAGCTGCTCGTGTAATACGAGGTAGAGTGCCAGAAGGTACATGCCACAGATGGTAAATAACCATCCGATATCGGACAGGAAGCTGAGATCCTTCTCTTCCATCTTCTTCTTGACGGCGAGGAGGCTGCCGAGCTCCATCTGCATAGCACCGATGGTGAAGGAGAACTTCATCATGTTGTTCTGCTGCAGTGCGGCCGGTACATCGAAGTACTGCGGGTAGTTCGCAAAGCCCGGCAGAACCAGCGCGCGGAGGAACGGAACCTTCATCGCAGATTCCATACCAAACCAGGTACCGGTGATGGCGCCCCAGATCACGGTTGAGATCGACAGTACCAGAAGCAGGAAGCTTGCGGTGTCGATCTTGCCGCTCTTTTTGATCATCACGATGGTGGCAATCAGGAACAGGAGGCCGTAGCCGCCGTCTCCGATGATCATCGCGAAGAACAGTGCGAAGAACAGCAGGAACCAGAGTGAGATATCCGTCTCATAGTAGCCAGGCAGGATGCCCAGCATATCATAGAGCGGCTTGATCAGCCTGCTGACCTTGTTGTAGCGAAGCTTCGTCGGGATGTGCTCATCCTCGGTGGAAACCTCGTCGATCGCGTAGGCCCAGTGATTCTCGCGGGCACCTTCCTTGAACCGGTCGAGGTAGATCTCCGGGATGTAACCGGACAGCCATACGAGCTGTGCATCGCCTTCCGCGGTTTCGCTTGCGGAGGAGTACTCCTCTGCGTTCTGCGCGTCGAGCAGCTTCTGATGGAAGCTGTTCTCATGAAGCGCCGCCTTTTTCAGAACCGCATCACAGGATGCCTGTGCCTGCTGGCAGTCCTCGATATCCTGCCTGAGCTCGGCGAGTCCCTTTTCCGGAAGTGTGAATTCACTCGCGTTATAGTTCATCGGGAGTACGCCGATCACGGCGATGGTATCTGCCTTATCGACCGATGCGAGACGAAGTACCCGGAGGTTCTCGTCTGCCATGATCGCTGCGCAGACATCCTTATCCACACGGTAGAAATGGAGGTCGTAGCCGAGCTTCTGAAGCGCGCGGACATCCTTCGGTGAGAACTGACCCCATGGCTCGATGCGCTCCATCTCTGTGATGTCGGCGGTGATCTGCTGTGTCAGCTGATCCTTCTTCGCGAGTGCGTTCCGAACCTCCTGGTACAGCTGCTCGAATGCCTCATCCGAAAGAAGTGCCGGTGCGTCGCCTGCAGCGTCTTTCTTTTTATCCTTGCTTTCCGGCAGATAATCCTGAAGCTTCGAGGAGACACGCGCGAGCTCTGTGAAGCGCTCACTCGCCGCCTGACTCGCCTGCTTCTGCTCTGCCAGATGGAGAAGTCCCAGGGAACGGAGCCCCTCCAGCATTTCATCTTTATGTTCAGCGGTGGTCACGACGTGAACCATTTTCATTTTTTCTATCATCGTCCTGCCTCCACCAGTTTTTTCTTTGCGATCTTGCCGCGTACGACAGCGGCTGTCTGCTGATCACCGAGGTAAACACCGATGATACGGATGTTTTCCTTGGCCTCCGGAATCTTGACCTTCTCGAAGAGGTTTACTCGCTGGGATGTGGAACGAAGTTCCTTTTCCAGAAGCTCCACCTGCTTGCGAAGGGTCGAAACCAGCGCATCCAGACGCGCGATCTCACGCAGCTTGATCAGTGCAGTGTCCACCCATAAAGGGTAATCATCCACGTTATAGGAGATGTCTTTAAATGTCAGCTCCCTGAAGGCCGGGATCTTCACACCGGCGACATTTTCGATGCCGGATATCACCTTATCCGGCTGTACCAGAGTGTCCAGCTGCTTATCTGTATCAAACAGCGTGTTCTCTGAGAATACAGCTACCCAGTCATCGAGATCGCCGATCATCTGCTCCCGCTCCGTTTCCTTTGCGGCCAGATCGTCCTTCACCTGCATGATGACGGACTGCAGCTGCTGTTTTTTCAGCTGCAGGGTCGGCAGGTAACGCTGATACTCTTTCAGGTGATCTTTCTGCACTTTCTGTTCATTTTTCGTGAGTTTGATCGCCATTGACTGCTCCTTTACTCATCCAGCTTCTTCGGCCATCTCTCCTTGATCAGGCTGGTCTTGAGACCCGTCTCGTTCGGTTCGAAGCACTCCGCGAGGATTTCCCAGCCGAGATCCAGTGCCTTCTCAAGAGGAATGTTTACACTGAGGTCCATCAGCTTCGATTCGAAGAGCTGACCATACTTGAGGAGCTTATCATCCCAGGAGCTCATCGCGAAGCCCATGGACTTCTTCTCCAGACTCTCCTTGTACTGTGCATAGAGCTTGATCATACCATCCATCAGTGCACGGTGGTCGTCACGGGTGCTGCCGTTGACGTTCTGCTTCAGTCTGGACAGGGAACCGAATGGCTCGATGTGTCCGTTTCGAAGATAGAACTGACCCTCGGTGATGTAGCCGGTGTTATCCGGTACCGGGTGGGTGACATCATCACCAGGCATCGTGGTTACACCGAGAATCGTGATGGAACCAGCGCCATCGATATCCACGGCCTTCTCGTAACGGGATGCGAGCATACTGTAGAGATCGCCCGGGTAACCTCGGTTCGAAGGTACCTGCTCCATGGTGATCGCGAGCTCCTTCTGTGCATCACAGTAGCTCGTCATATCCGTGAGAAGTACGAGTACCTTCTTGCCTTCGAGGGCGAACTGCTCTGCGACGGCGAGGGACATATCCGGAACCAGCGTACTCTCTACGGTAGGATCCGCTGCGGTATGAATGAACATGACGGTGTGACTCATCGCGCCGCCCTTCTCGAGGGTGTCACGGAAGGTCAGGTAGTCATCATACTTGAGGCCCATACCGCCGAGCACGATGACATCAACCTCTGCCTGCAGTGCGATACGCGCAAGCAGCTGGTTATACGGCTCTCCGGAGATGGAGAAGATTGGGAGCTTCTGGCTCTCGACGAGGGTGTTGAACACATCGATCATCGGAATACCGGTACGGATCATGTGCTTCGGAATCACTCGCTTCGCCGGGTTAAAGGATGGTCCGCCGATATCAACCATGTTTTCGGTCAGGGCAGGGCCATTGTCTCTCGGTACACCGGCACCGTTAAAGATACGACCGAGCAGATGCTCTGAGAAGGAAACCTGCATCGGTCTGCCGAGGAAACGCACCGGGTCGTTCGTGCTGACACCCTGTGCACCGGCAAATACCTGGAGGGATACGAGATCCTTATCCAGCTTAATAACATTCGCGTAACTGTCACCGACCAGTGCGAGGTCTCCGTTTCGGATGCCCTCTGCACGGACGGTCACGACGTTACCGACGATCGACTCAATTTTTGTATATACTTTCTGCATAAGACCTCCTAAGCGATTGCCTTTGATTTATAGAAATCAGCGATCTTATTCTTCTGTGCTTCAAAAGCGTCGGAATTAAATTCGGTTCCGTGCCAGTCCAGGAACTCCTGTCTCAGCTGGTTAAAGAAGGAACGAATCTCATCCTTGTCCTCGAGGTCGTACTGCTGCATCAGTGCATCATAAAGAAGATCGAACTCGACACGCTGTCTCTCCGGAGAGTCGGCCGCATCGATCGGATCGAAGGAGTTCTGCTGGAGGTAAACGGCATCGAGAAGCTCACCCTTCTGATAGGTGATGTAATCTTCTGCGGTCGTACCTTCCTCACCGACGACCTTCATCATCTGGTTGATTTCGATACTTCTCTTCAGAATACTGCGGCTCTCTTCTACACGATCCATCGCGATGATACCGGTGTACTTCGACCAGGATTCCGTCGGATTGATCGCCGGGTACTTACGTGCATCAGAACGCTCACGGCTCAGTCCGTGGAAAGCGCCGACGACCTTCAGGGTTGCCTGTGTTACCGGCTCATCGAAGTTACCGCCGGCCGGGGATACCGTACCGCCGATCGTGACCGAACCGATGGAACCATCCTTCAGACGAACCTTGCCGGCACGCTCATAGAAGGCAGCGATGGTGGACTCAAGGTAAGCTGGGAAAGCTTCCTCGCCCGGGATCTCCTCGAGACGTCCGCTCATCTCTCGCATGGCCTGTGCCCAGCGGGAGGTGGAATCTGCCAGAAGGAGAACATTGAGTCCCATCTGACGATAGTACTCTGCGAGGGTTACTGCGGTATAGCAGGATGCTTCTCGTGCGGCAACCGGCATCGAAGAGGTATTACAGATGATGATGGTTCTCTCCATCAGGGAACGACCGGTACGCGGATCATCCAGCTCCGGGAATTCCTTCAGGATCTCAACGACCTCACCGGCACGCTCTCCGCAGGCAGCGACGATGACGATATCGGCTTCTCCGTTCTTCGCCTCCATGTGCTGAAGAACGGTCTTACCTGCACCGAACGGACCAGGTACACAGAAGGTACCGCCCTTGGCGATCGGCAGGAAGGTATCGACACAACGAAGCTGCATGATCAGCGGCTCATCCGGACGAAGTCTCTCCGCGTAGCACTTGATCGGCTGCTTGATCGGCTGCGTGATCACCATGCTGAGCTCCTTCTGCTCGCCGAGGCTGTTCTCGATGACGCAGATGGTGGCACGTACATTATAGGTTCCCTTTTCCTTGATGGACTTTACGGTCCAGTCATCCCCCTTCAGGGTGAACGGAACCATGATATGGTGGGTGAAGATACCCTCCGGAACGGTTCCGATGGTATCACCGGCCACCACGCTGTCCCCGGCCTTTACGCTCGGTGTGAATTCCCAGTCCTTATCCGGGATCGCATCGAGGTATACACCTCTCTGCAGGAAGAAGCCACACTGCTCTGCAAGCTCCGGAAGCGGGTTCTGAAGTCCATCATAGATCTGTGTCAGAAGTCCCGGACCCAGATCAACACTCATCAGCTCACCGGTAAACTCGACCGGATCACCGACCTTGATGCCATTTGACATCTCATAAATCTGCATACTGGCGATTCCGTTATTGATACGAATGACCTCGCCCTTCAGGCGCTTTCCGTCGACGAGGATATAGCCTACCTCGTTCTTACGGACGGCACCGTCGAAGCTTACATTCGCCATGTTACTGTTAATGCCAGTTACATGTCCTGTTATTGTTTCCATAAATGTCTCCCGATATTTCTACTTGTTACAAACTGTAAACGCGCTGCTGCACGACACTGAGCAGGCGGCGGAACTCTGCCTGACCCTTCTCGTGTTCGAAGCTTCTCTGACGTTCGAGCAGCTTCAGCTTCAGCGCATAGCCGAACAGTACATAGTCATCAAACATATGAAGACCTACCAGCTGATCCAGCTGCTGGAATGAGAAATCCAGCATGATCTGCTCAGCCTCCAGTGGATTCTTCGCGGTGAGTGCGGAGCCGACGACCTGTGCCGTCACGTAATCCTTCGTGGAAGGTGCAGGATAGCTCTTTCCGAGCTTCATACTGCGCTGATAATTCAGCTCCTTCGTCATCGCCCCGTACACCTGGTTCCACTCCTTTACGAGCGGACCCTCCGCCGAGTTCAGTGTGAGCTCCGATAAGAGCTTATACGTGCCACGGCTGACGGTGGATTCACATAAATCAAGAAATTCCTGATAGCTGAGTGGCATATCTCCGTCACTCCGGAGTTCCGGCAGGCTCGATATCAGATAATAATAATGCGAAGCCATGAGCAGTACCTCCTATCAGATTTCAAGGTTTCTGAAGTACGGCATCATCATCTCTGCGATCGCATCATCGGTACAGTCGAAGTATCCTGATCCATCCCTGGCTGCCAGACGGAAACCGGCATTGACGCCTCTGGTCGGCTTGATCTCGAGGCCGTTTCTGACCTCGTCAGCGAGCTCAGCCTTCAGCTCCTCGGATACCGCAGCAACTTCTGCGCTGTACTGCGCCACATCCTCGCCCGCCAGTGCGGCACGAATCAGCTTGCCCAGCGCGGCACCGGACAGCTCCTTTCGGATATCGTTCTTCAGAAGCTTCTCGTATTCCTTCTGTACCTCCGTTTTAAACGAAAGCATAGCATCGCGCTTCGCCTGCTCGGCGCTGACGGTGGCACTCTCCTTCATGACTCCGATTTCCTTTTCTGCGTCTGCTTTTGCAGCGGCAGCTTCTGCCTTTGCATCGGAAATAATTGCGTCTGCTTTCTTGCGGGCTTCTGCAATGATAGAGTCAGCTTCAGCGTTTGCTGCATCGACACCCTCTTTGCGAATCGATGTAACCAGATCCTGAATCTGTAATTCCATAGGCCTCCTCCTTGTATACAATGTTAATATTTGGGTGATCCCAATTCAGATAATTATAATTGTTAAAAATTTATTAGTAAAGATTCTTTATGCGATTTTAATATTTCGGAGATTTCTTTCTTTTTCTGGCTTTTTTGTCGATCCATTTCCAACAATATCGTATCCGAACTTCGAGGGCTCAACACTATGTACCATATCACACAAAGTGTCGATTTAATACATACAAAAGAGAGCCTGTGTCATAAATGACACAGGCTCTCTACTATTATATACATATTCGATTCAGCAAGAGGTCTACATATAGACGTCTATGTGATTCATGGATCGAACATCGCATCGGAAGCTTTATGCCTCTGGCTTTGGAGCTTCTGCTTCAGCGGCCTTCGGTGCCGGTGCAGTCTCTGTAGCCTTCGGAGTGGCCGGAGTAGCCGGCTTCTTGACAACCGGACGCTTACCGGTGATCGCACCGGTCGGACACTTCTGGGCACAGATACCACAGTCCTTACAGTTCTCGTTCATGACGGCGAGGTCATTCACGATATGGATACCATCGAACGGACAGTTGCGCTCGCACATACCGCAGGCGATACATCCGGTCGCGCAGGCATCCTTGACCGCCTTGCCCTTCAGATGGTTCTGGCAGGCTACGTTATGCTTCTTCTTATACGGAACGAGATCGATGATGTGCTTCGGGCAGGCCTTCATGCAGGCGCCACAGGCCACACACTTCTCCTTATCAACGACAGCAACACCGTTTACGATGTGAATTGCATCGAAGGCGCAGGCCTTCACACAGGTGCCGTAACCACAGCAGCTGAATGCACATTCCTTCTCGGAACCGTTTGGTACGACTGCAAGCTCGGCGCAGTCTGCGATACCGGAATAGTGGTATGCCTGCTTCGCCTTCGAGCAGTCACCCTGGCAGCGTACGAACGCAACCATCTTGCTGGACTCGTCGATCGGCTCTGCCTTGACACCCATCACCTCAGCGATCTTCTCAGCGACCGCAGCGCCGCCAACCGGACACTGAGTGACCGCAGCTTCACCGTTTGCGATGGCCTTCGCACAGCCATCACAGCCCGGGAATCCGCAGGCACCACAGTTGTTACCCGGCAGACAGTCTCTGACCTTCGCTTCACGCTCATCTACTTCAACCTTAAACTTCTCGGAAGCCACGCCCAGGAAGATGCCGATGACTAAACCGACAGCTCCGACCAGGATGGCAGCAACAACGACAAATAATACCATTTTTTCTACCCTCCTATCAAATCAGGCCCTGGAATCCGAAGAATGCCATGGACATCAGGCATGCGGTCAGAAGAACGATCGGTGCACCCTGAAAGGAACGAGGGATGTCCTTGTTGTCCTCGAGCACATTCTCACGAACATAAGAAAGAAGGAGAATCGCGAGGGCGAAGCCGATACCGATGCCGAGTGCGTATACGATACACTCGATCATATTGAAGCCATAGCTTACGTTGTTCAGTGCGACACCGAGTACGGCGCAGTTCGTGGTGATCAGCGGAAGGTAAACACCGAGCGCGTCATAGAGGCTCTTCATGTTCTTCTTCATGAACATCTCAACCAGCTGCACGAGTGCGGCGATGAGCAGGATGAAGACGATGGTGTTCAGGAAATCGAGACCATCCGTGATGCCCAGTGCCTTACAGATCGGGGAGCTTGCGCTCATGATGCCCACATAGATCAGGTGGGAAACGATCGAGGCCAGTACCGTAACGAAGATAACGGCAGCACCCATACCCTTAGACGCTGAGGACTTCTTCGATACACCGAGGAAGGCACAGATTCCGAGGAACTGGGACAGAACGACGTTGGAAACAAGAGAATATTTAATTGCAATTAACAGAAGATCTACCATGCTCATGCCTCCTTCACGTCAGCGGCATCTGCGCTCTGGTTATATGCACCGAACACATCGCCGGAGGTTACAAATTCGTTCGACTCCTGTCCGCCGTTGGTTGCAGACGGAAGGCCCAGCTTGTTCTGGATCGCCGTAAGGAAGGCGAGCACCAGGAACGCACCCGGAGCCAGAACCATCATACCGATATGGAAATCATCCGGGATGATCTGGAAGCCGAAGATGGAGCCTGCACCGAGGATCTCACGGAATGCACCGAGCGCAACGAGTGCGAAGGTGAAACCGAGACCCATACCGAGCCCGTCGAAGAAGGACAGGATCGGGGTGTTGAACAGCGCAAAGGACTCTGCACGACCGAGGATGATACAGTTTACGACGATCAACGGGATATAGATACCGAGCGCGCTGTACACATCCGGTGTATAGGCCTGCATCAGAAGCTGTACGACGGTTACGAGGGACGCAACGACGACGATCTCACTCGGAAGACGCATACGACCAGGAATCACCTTACGAATGGCGGAAATGACCATGTTGGACATAACCAGTACGGCGGTCGTGGAAAGACCCATGCCGATCGCGTTGGTCGCACTCGTGGTGGTTGCCAGTGTAGGACACATACCAAGCATCATGATGAAGGTAGGATTTTCTTTAACGATACCGTTATAAATTCTTTCTACATATTTATTCATCTTCTATCCTCCTTCACTTAAGGATGTAATCCTGAACAAACTCAGTAGCGGCATTGACCGTGTTCGTAACCGCGGTCGAGGTGATGGTCGCACCTGAGATTGCATCGATTTCATCCTCGCCGGCACCGCCGCCCTTCTTTACAGAGAGCTTCGTGCCCTTGCCGGCAAACTGCTCATAGAACGCAGGCTCTGTCGCCTTCTGGCCGAGACCTGCGGTCTCCGGAAGCGTCTCCGGGAAGGAAATACCGGTTACCTTAAGGTCCGCATCGACACCGACGACGACGATGACACTTCCGCCGTAACCAGCGGCCGAGCCCTTGATGATGTAGCCGGTTTCTGCACCGGATGCATCCTTCGCAGCGACGACAGAAATCAGGGAAGCGCCACCATTATCGGCTGCGATCTTTCCATCGCTCTGTGCGGTGGTGAGGGCATCTGCGTAGGTCGCATCATCGTACTCCTCTGCCGGCATAACCTGCTTGTAGGATTCGATGGTGGAAGCCATATTGATCTCATAGATTTTCTGCTTCGTCAGGCCGTAGGCGCCACCGAGGCAGCAGCCGGAAATCAGCGTGATCAGTGCGAGGACAAGCGCGTCCTTCATAAATGAATCTTTCTTCATTTCTTAGCGCCCTCCTTTCCGAAAGCCTTCGGTACGGTATGCACATTGATCATCGGAACGAGAATGTTGCAGATGATGATGGCATAGGAAACACCCTCTGCGGAGCCGCCGAAGAGACGGAACAGTCCGGTCAGGATACCCAGCATCACGGCGAAGATGATCTGGCCGAGCGGGGTGATCGGGGATGTAACATAGTCCGTCGCCATAAAGAATGCACCGAAGATCAGTCCACCGGCGCAGAGCTCACAGGCGAGATAGTAAAGATCGAAGCCGTGACCACCGAAAAGAAGTGTGAATACAGCGACCGTTCCGATGTAGATCAGCGGGATCTTCGGAGAAATCACCTTACGGATGATGAGGTAGGCTGCACCGAGCAGTACGCAGAGCTTCGAAACCTCACCGATGGTTCCAGGGATACGTCCGAGGAAGGCCGCACCGAGGTCGACCTTGGCGATCGCATCCGGATTCGTCTTCATGAATGCAAGCGGAGTTGCACCGGAAAGTGCATCTGCGCCGACACCGGTGAAGCTGGTCATCTTGCCTGCGAAGGAAATCAGCAGGAAGCATCTGGCAGCGAGCGCCGGGTTCATGAAGTTCTTACCAAGACCGCCATAGAGCTGCTTTACGATGATGATCGCAAAGACGGCACCGAGGCATGGAATCCATGCCGGGATATTCGGCGGGCAGTTGAGTGCGAGGATGAGACCTGTAACTGCAGCGGACCAGTCCATGATGGTGATCGGCAGCTTCATGCACTTCTCATACACAAGCTCGGAAATGACAGCAGCAGCGACCGTCAGGATACATACGAGTGCAGCATTGAAGCCCCACTGGATGATACCGTACAGGGTCGTCGGAATCAGGGCGATGAAAACATCGCGCATGATTTCCGCAGTCGTTACGTTATCACGAATATGCGGATTTGAGGAAAGATTTAAAAGCTTACTCATTATTTCTGTACCTCCTCCGCTTTCTTCTCAGCGGCCTTCGCCTCTGCTTCTGCCTTCGCCTTTGCAGCGGCAGCTCTACGCTCCGCGCCGACACGGCGCTTCATCTCCTTGAAGCCCTGGGTGAGCGGACGCTTCGCCGGGCATACATATGCGCAGGCACCACACTCGAGACACTCCATGCCCTCGAGCTCTGTGAAGCGCGCGGTATCCTTCTTCAGTGCAGCCTTGAACATCATGGTCGGCATGAGGTTCTCTGGGCATGCGGAAACACAGCGACCGCAGCCGATGCAGGCGGTGGTCGGCTCGTGGGAAACCTGATCATGTGCGAATGCCAGGATGGAGCTCGAGTTCTTCGCTACCGGGATATCGAGCTTGAACAGTGGGATACCCATCATCGGTCCACCGCAGACGATCTTCTCCGGCTCGGTCTTGAAGCCACCGGCCTGATCCACGATCTCCTGGTAGTTCATACCGGTCGGCACGCGGAAGTTGCCTGGCTTCGCCATCGCATCACCGGTCAGGGTGAGGATTCTCGAAACGAGCGGCTTCGACTCACATACGGCCTCATAGATAGCGAGCATGGTGGCAGCATTGTCCACGACGCAGCCCGCGTCTGCCGGAAGCATACCGGAATTGATCTTACGACCCGTGATCGCATAGATCAGCTGACGCTCACCGCCCTGCGGGTACTTGGTCTTCAGTGCCACGACCTCGATGTTGGACTCGCCCTTCGCGGCTTCGGTCATCGTGCGGACCGCCTCCGGCTTGTTGTCCTCGATACCGATCACGCCCTTGGCGTTCGGGAAAATCGAAAGGACGACCTTGAGGCCGCCGATGATCTTCTCCGGCTCCTCGAGCATGAGGCGATAGTCGGAGGTGAGGTAAGGCTCACACTCGGCACCGTTTACGAGGAAATAATCGATCTTATCGACGTTCTTCGGTGCCAGCTTTACGGAGGTAGGGAATCCTGCTCCGCCCAGTCCGACGATACCGGCTTCCTTTACGATATTCACGATCTCGTCACGCGTGAGCTTCGTATAGTCCCGCGCCTGACCGAAACCCTCGATCGCTTCATACTGCTGGTCGTTCTCTACTACAATTGCGTCTACCATGGCTCCGCCGGCCGTCAGCTTCTTCTCGATACTCTTTACAGTACCCGATACAGAGCAGATGACAGGTGCGGAAATAAATCCACCGGCCTCAGCGATCTTCTGTCCGACGAGGACACGATCCCCCTTCGCTACAACCGGCTTCGCCGGTGCACCGATATGCTGAGAAAGCGGATAGACCATGAGTCCCTGCGGCTTCAGCTCGACGATCGCCTGATCCTTGGCGAGATCCTTGCCGTCATAGGGATGGACGCCACCTTTAAAAGTGGTAACACCCATGTTCACATACCTCCTAAAATAAAATCATAGACTGATATATTATACCAAATTTGAGAGACTCGACAACGAAATTTCATGGAATGTACGCCATTTTGTGCATATTTTCACCAAAATATTTGTTAAAATAATGACATATTGAACAAAAATTTGACGATAACTGGAAAAAGTCACCAACTCGGAGTTTTTTCTCCGATCTGGTGACTTTTTGATAAGGATTTACCGGTGCTTTCTTCTGCATCCGGAGTGCCGGACCTGCCCGCATCCGATTTCCGATCGCCCGGATCATGAAATCTGGTGTGAACGGGACCGCTCTTCGGCTTAGATCACTCCACGGTGACGGATTTCGCGAGGTTTCTCGGCTTATCGACGTCGAGTCCCTTGGCGACGCTCACATAGTAGGCGAGCAGCTGGAGCGGGACGACGGCGAGGCTGGTCGCGAAGTACGGATCCGTCGATGGTACGTAGACGGTGAAGTCTGCGGTATCCTCGATGCTGTAGTTTCCATAGCTTGTGAGGCCCATGAGGTAGCCGCCGCGGGATTTCACTTCGACCATGTTCGACACGGTCTTTTCGAAGAGCTCCGGCTGGGTCAGGATGCCGACCACCAGGATGCCCTTCTCGATCAGGGAGATGGTGCCGTGCTTCAGCTCACCGGCGGCGTATGCCTCGGAGTGGATATAGCTGATCTCCTTCAGCTTGAGTGAGCCCTCGAGGCCGATGGCATAGTCGATGCCACGGCCGATGAAGAACACGTCCTTCGCATTGGCCTGCTTCGCGGCGAACCACTGGATCCGCTCTTTATCGAGCAGGATGCGCTCGATCTTCTCCGGCAGTGTTCCGAGCTCTGTGATGAGCTCCGCATAGCGTTCCTCTTCGAGCTCGCCCCGTACCTTCGCAAATTCGATGGCGAGGGTGTAGCCGGCGATGAGCTGGGTGGAGTATGCCTTCGTCGTCGCGACCGCGATTTCCGGTCCGGCGAGGGTATAGAACACATTATCCGCCTCGCGTGCGATAGAGGAACCGACGACATTGACGATGCCGAGGGTCTTGATGCCGCGTGCCTTCGCTTCACGAAGTGCGGCCAGCGAATCGGCGGTCTCACCGGACTGGCTGATGATGATCACGAGGCCGTTCGGATCGAGGATCGGGTTCCGGTAACGGAATTCGGAGGCGAGTTCGACACGCACCGGGATCCGGGCGAGCCCCTCCATCACGTACTGTGTCACGACACCGACATGGTAGGCTGAGCCACAGGCGACGATATAGACCTGCGAGATCTTCTGGATCTCCTCATCACTGAGGCCGACGGCGGACAGATCGATGTGACCGTCCTTCACGACGGAATTGATCGTATCACGGACCGCCTTCGGCTGCTCATAGATCTCCTTCATCATGAAATGCTCGAAACCGCCCTTTTCGGCAGCCTGTGCATCCATTTTGATCTCGACGAGCTCCTTCTCAACCGGCTCCTGATCGAGGTTGAAGAACTCGGCCTTTCCGGCGGTGAGCTTCGCGATCTCGGAATTGTCGATGTAGTACACGTTCCTGCAGTACCTGAGAATCGCCGGTACATCGGAGGCGACATAGGTCTCGCCCTCTTCGACGCCGATGATCATCGGTGCATCCTTCCGGGCGACGTAGATCTCCCCCGGGCAGTCCATGAACATGAACTCGAGGGCATAGGAGCCGCGGATCCGCATCATTGCCCGTGTGATCGCGTCGATCGGTCCCTGTCCGTACTTTTCATAGTAGTAGTCCACGAGGTTGACGGCGACCTCGGTGTCGGTCTGGCTGTAGAACTGATAGCCCTTCTTCAGGAGCTTATCCTTGATTTCCTGGAAGTTCTCGATGATACCGTTGTGTACTGCGACCACCTTATGATGAAAGCTCATATGCGGGTGGGCGTTCATTTCGGATGGCTCACCGTGGGTCGCCCAGCGGGTATGGCCGATGCCGGTGGTGCCCTTCATCGCCTTGCCGTCGTTCGTCTTCTCCATCAGATTCTTCAGGCGGCCCTTCGCCTTCACGACCTCGATTTCGCCCTGCTCGTTCCGGACGGCGATGCCGGCCGAGTCATAGCCTCTGTACTCGAGCTTCGAAAGGCCGCAGAGAAGAATCGGCGCTGCCTGCTGATGTCCTACATATCCTACGATTCCACACATAAAAAAATCTCCTCTCACTGTTGAGGCCAATGCATCCGACGGAAGTTCTGCACAGAAAACCAGAGCGGGCCTCACCGGGAGGTCTGCCGGGTGTTTCCGCGTCACGCATGCACAGCGGATCCGCTGTGAGGGGACACAGAACAGGGGCATGCTTCTTGCACGCCCTGTGGATGGTTGGCATTTTTCAGTGTGGGGAAACTTCTGTTACGGTGTTGATTCCGCTTTTTCTTTTTCCTCTTACGATCACTACTCCGTGACAGCATCCGCCGAGTCTTTCGATGACTGTCATCCTCGTCGACCTTTACGGTCCTGGCGCTAATGGATCACCGGTCTCCGGACGGAAGGATCCATTTGCCGCAAACTATAGCACAAAATGAGGTCTGCGGCAAGGCAAGCCTCTGGAGAATCGTCGACACCGAAGGACCGTTAACTGAAGCACAGTACTACGAGGTCGGAAAAATCACAAATTGGGGCCTAAGAACCAGTAAGCCCTCTGCAATCACTGAGTTTTCTTGATGAAAACTCAGCGTTGCAGAGGGTGCTAAGGAAAAATTACTCTAACTGGTTCTAAGGCCCCAATTTGGATTTATTCACGACCTCTTCGTATGGCTTCAGTTATCGGTCCTTCGGGTTTCGTGCTCGTTGCTTTCTTCAGAGGCATTTACTGGTGAAGCAGCCTTGTCCGTCATCTTCGAGTTTGCATTTTCGGCCCTTCTGGCTTTCCTGCGGCTGCGGATCATCTTCACGATGCGGTAGATGATGTAGAAGAGGATCGCGAGGGCGAGGAGTACCGGGAGGCTGGACAGGAACCAGATGAGGAAGCCGATGCCTGCGTCGCAGAGGTCTTCGAGGTTGGATTCGAGGTTTGCCTGTACACGGCTCCAGAAGCCGCTGTTTTCCGAGGCGGTGAGGACGGTGGTTTCGCTGACATTGACCGTGATCGTGGAGTAGTCGACCTGGTTATCGTAGCGGCGGAGGTCGGACTCGAAGCTGTCGAGCTGGTAGCGGATCTCCGACAGGCGCTGCTCGATGGCGATGACGGCGTCGACGGATTCGGCCTTTGCCATGAGCTCGAGGAGGCGGTCATACTCGGACTGGAGGGCCTTCTTCCGCGATTCGGTGTCATAGTACTGGAGGGTGATGTCCTGGGTGTACTCGTACTTCCGGGTGAGGTTCGCTTCGCCTTCGGCGAAGCTCAGGAAGCTGTCGACCTGCGGCTTCGGGATGCGCAGGGTGAAGCAGGCGTAGCGGTGGCGGTCGGTATGGGCGTTGCCGCTCAGGTCGCTGGACTCGATATAGCCGCCGAGTGCAGTCGTTTTGCTCTGGATGTCCTGCACGAAGGTGTCAAAATCCGTGGTCTCGAAGGAGAGGTCGACGTTTCGGATGAGTTTACGGGAATCCGGGATCTCTGTGGTATCGACCTGACCATCCGCACCGGATGCGTCTGCACCGTTATCAGCAGCTTCCGCTACCATGCCTTTTTTCTGCATCATGGCGCTGCTGTTTCGCTGTATACTCGCGGCGCTGTCGTAGTCGGTGACGGACTCTTCCTCTGCGGCTTCGTTATACATGCCACCACTGGCAGCTGCCATCGTCTCACTTACATAAGCATTTTTACTGGCACTGGCACCACAGGCCGTGAGAACGGACACCAGCAGAAGGCCGGCAGTAGCGAGCGCCAGCAGGCGTACGCTGTGTTTCTTCAGCTGCTTCCATTGCGTCATGGTGGTATCGATCTTTCTTTTCATGGTCTGCTCCTTTCTTGTAATCGTTCAGGCAGGGGACCCCGGAGGGCCGGCAACGGAGGCCATACGTAGAGACCGTGTGAAATCAAGCCGGGTCCCCTGCTTGAACTGTAACGCTTTCTTTCATCGGTCGCTGGATTCATGCGATGGTTTCCACGAGGCTTCGGATGTCGTCTTCCGTGAAGTGCTGGTCTTCGGCTACGCAGATGGCGTAGCTCAGGTTCTGGCTGAGATTCGTCCAAGTGGCGACGGAGATCTCATCTCCGTTTCCGCGGATCTCGACGGAGTAATCTCCGATTTCCAGTGTCTTCGTTTGTGCGTAGACTGTATAGTCACCGCTGATGTCATCGGAACCACGGCTCTTCCGGATACGGAAGCCCTCCTGTCCGTCGGCATCCTGATAGATGACCTCGATCATCTCACCGTGCATCGCCCGGTAGATACGGTGGTCGAAGCCCTGATAGCCTTCCGGGAGTGTGATCTCAACGCCGGCATCGGCTTCCGCCTCTTCCAGGGTATTGAAGTCACTCCACGGGTTCGCAATCTGCATGCTCATCGGGGCATCCGCGGAAGCCGCCTCTGGCGCTGCACCGGTTTCCGTCATCGAGGACTTCATCCGCGCGCTTCCATCCACTTCCATCGTGCCCTGATCCGTATACGGAGCCGCTCCGGCAGCCATCTCCGGGGCATTTTCCGCTGCTGCGACACCCGGATCTGCGCCGGTTTCCATCCTCGAGGACCTTGCCATCGCACCTGTGCCTGCCGAATCCTGATCGGTACCGGCAGCTGCGCTCTCTGCTTCACCATCGATGGCCCTCGTCCTATCTGTTCCGTCGGTGACGAACGCGACCGGTGCCATCGAGTTGCCTGCTTTTTCTGTCTTCATATATGCGCCGAATCCGATCACGAGGACCGCTGCGGCCGCGATGATGCCCATCGGCTTCCAGCGTTTCTTCGGCTTCATATAGAGGACCTTCGGTTCCGCGTGGCGATCCTCGTCCGCCGCGCTCGTTCTCGTCGCCTCCGTGTCCTTCGTCGCTTCAGTGCTCGGTTTTTCGACCGCTGGTCGTTCCATCGTCACAGCAGACGGCGTGTTCACCTCGTCCTCTGAAGCTACGTTTCGTTCTGTATTTTCCGGGGCAGCTTCCTCGATATAGCGATCATCGATCTCCGACATCGCGTGGAGGAGCTGACTCGCTTTCTCTTCTCTCGTCATAGTGTGATGCCTTCCTTTTCCATCTCCGCCATGAGCTGTGCGCGCATGCGGCTCAGTGTCATCTTTACCTTGCTTTCCGTAAATCCATAGTCACCGGCGATTTCCTTGATTTCCGAAAGGTACCAGTAGCGGCGGACGAAAAGCTTCCGGTTCTCCGGCTTCTGGTTTTCCAGAAAGCGGTTGATACATTCGGTCAATGTCAACTGTTCCGGAAGCTGATCCGGCTGTCCCGCTCTGGTATCTGCCACGCACTCTGCGAGCTCATCGAGTGCCGCTGCGGTTTCACCCCTGCCACGCTTCTCCGCGTGGGTATACTCCCAGCGGTTCAGTGCCAGATTCCGGGTGATCTTTCCGAGGAAGGTCCGAAGTATGGTCGGACGCTTCGGTGGAATCGCACCCCAGGCCCGGAGCCAGGTGTCGTTCACACACTCCTCACTGTCCTCGTGACTGTACAGTATGTTCATCGCGACTGTATGGCAATACTTTCCGTATTTTTCATTCGTTGCGCTGATCGCGCTTTCCGACCTCGCGAAGTAGAGGTCGAGGATATCCTTATCGTTCATGTTGTGTCCTCTGTTTCTTTCCTTTCACCTATATACACCGGGAAGATGGGATGACGTCACATAGATTTCTAAAAAACACTACACGATGATTCCTGTATTTCCTGAGGCATCCTCAGATGCTTCAGGAAATACAGGACAATGGTCCTTCATCACGGGCATCCTTCTATGACTATTTTACCCGATATCGCTCCGTCAGGCATCTGAATTCCCCGTAGGAATCCTTACGATAGTATGAAAAAGGCCGCCGGGAGAACCTCCCGACGACCCTTCCATCATCACTTATTTACACTTATGCGTTATAGCGGTTCAGATAGCCGGCGGCACCCTTTACCTTACCAGCTGCAGCATCATGCGCTTTCTGCACGGATCCACCCTCGGTGTCCGCAGCTTCGTCTGCAGTACTTTCTGCCGCGGCGACTACGGTCGCATCTGCGCTGTAGCGGTTCAGGTAGCCGTCCGCACCCTCTGTCTTACCGGCAGCGGCGTCATGCGCCTTCTGTACGGAATCAGTGGTCCCCTCTGCTTCTGTCTCTGCAGCATCGGCTTCACTCTCCGTCTCTGCAGCTTCTGTTTTTGCACTCGCCTCGCCTGCGTAACCGAAAGCCGACGGATCGACACCCGCGTCAGACATCGCCTGTGCAGCGGCATTCTTAATCGCTGTAGAGGTGATCGTCGCACCGGAAACGGCATCCACGTTCAGACTGTTCTCCGCGACGATGGTACCTGGCAGTGCATCGATCGCCTTCGTTCCGATATCCGGCGTCTCATTCGCCTCCGTGACCGTCACGCGGTAAATCTTATCCTGAGAAAACGCGACCTCGACCTTTACCGGACCTTCCATACCCTGTGCGCTTCCGCTTGCAACGATCGCATCCTTCGGAACCGCGTTTGCATTTCTGGACTGCATACCCGTTGCGACCGCAGCGACGATACCTGCACCGATGACCACCAGTGAAACTACATTTGTATTCTTCTTCATCTCTATATCCCTTCATCCGTGCCGAGTAACCGTAGTGGCACTTATGTCAAATCATTCACACATTATAACACAGGCCTGTAGCGGCAACAAGCAGAGATACTTTTCTAAACTTTCTATAGTTACGCGAAAAGGTAACAGTTCAGCTAAGGGGACCAGGAGGGGCGGCAACGCGAAAAGCGTCCCTCACGGGACGCTTCCAGCGGATAAAACATGTGTCTTATGTTGTATATGTCAAACGGGGAACCGCCCCGATATGACCGGGATTACTCGACGTCCTGGATGGCCTCATAGCCTTCCTCGCCGGTACGTACCTTGACGGCACGCATCACATTGTAAACGAAGATCTTACCATCGCCGATGTGACCGGTATAGAGCGTCTTCTTCGCGGTTTCGATGACGTGGTCGACCGGAATCTTCGACACGATGACCTCGACCTTGATCTTCGGGATCAGCGTGGAATCGACGGTAACACCACGGTACTTCTCCTGAGAACCTCTCTGGAGACCGGAGCCCATGACCTGCGTCACGGTCATACCGGTGACACCGAGGCTGTTGAGTGCTCTCTTCAGTGCATCGAAGCTGGAAAGCCGGCAGATGATGGACACCTTATGCATATCGGTGATATACGGTGTGACCACACCGGTTTCTGCAGTGGCGCTCGTCGTGGTTTCGGATACCTCCGCCACCTTGATCGCCGCGTTCTTCTGGGCGTCAGACGCCTTCTCATACTCATTCTCACCGAGATCGGTATTCTCGTTTGCCTCGACCGTCATATCCGTCACATCGGTGATCGAGAAACCGGAGTAGGCAGAGGTCAGGCCATGCTCGTGCACATCGAGGCCGTCGATTTCGATCTTCGCCGGTACGCGGAGGCCGATCGTCTTGTCGATGATCTTAAAGACGATAAACATCGTGATGAGCGTATACGCCGCGATGCCAATGACACCGAGCACCTGTACACCGAGCTGTGCGAGTCCGCCGCCGTAGAAGAGGCCGATACTGACACCATCCGCTCCGGTGGAGAAGAGGCCGACCGCGATGGTGCCCCACATACCATTGACCATATGCACGGAGACGGCACCGACCGGATCATCGATCTTCGCCTTGTTGTCGAAAAACTCAACCGACAGTACGACGAGGATACCAGCGACGAGGCCAATGAAGAAGGCCCCCACCGGAGTGACGCAGTCGCAAGGTGCCGTGATGGCCACGAGGCCTGCGAGTGCACCATTGAAGGTCATCGATACATCTGGCTTACCGTAGCGGATCCAGGTAAAGATCATAACGGTGCAGGTAGCAATAGCTGCTGCCATGTTGGTGTTCATGAAAATCTGGCTGGCACTGACCATATCTGCATCAGAGCTCATGGCAACGGTGCTGCAGC